>Ga0183260_10000506_pt1 | contig 33012 bp, 32 predicted proteins | sample AntDrymUQ4972206_2_FD_129768 | JGI IMG/M metagenome (GOLD analysis project Ga0183260, IMG submission 129768) | Polar desert sand microbial communities from Dry Valleys, Antarctica - metaG UQ497 (22.06) (version 2) (version 2) | ecosystem: Environmental > Terrestrial > Soil > Desert | place...
CGGGTGCACCGCTGGGACCGACGGATGGTCTGGATCGCTGACGGCTCACGCTCGCCCGCCGCACGGCTGGCTCGGGACGGCCGGCTGGCCGGGCCGACCGCCACCCGCGTGGTCCGCCACGCCCGCGCCGTTGCGTCGATGCCGGCGACCCAGCGAGCGTGGGCGGCCGGGGACCTCGGCGACGACCACGTGGCGCTGCTCGCCGCGGCGGCGGGCGCCGGCCGGGACGAGCTGTTCGCCCGCGACGAGTCAATGCTCGTCGGACAATGCGAGACGCTGTTGCACCGCCAGGCGACGAAGGTCGTGCAGTACTGGTGCCAGCGGGCCGACGCCGAGTTGCGGTCGGACGGCACCCCGCCACCTCCACCGACCTCGCTGCGGCTATCCACGACCTTCGGCGGCGCCGTCACCGGCGACTTCGTACTCGATCCGATCGGCGGGGCCACGGTCGCCGAGTCGCTGCGCCGGATCGAACGGGAGCTCTACCGCCGCGACCAACGGGAGAGCGTCATTCGCACGAAGCCGGAGCGGATGGCCGCCGCCCTCGTGGAGATGGCGATCCGGGCGCACAGCGTGCCGAAGAAGGCCCGGCGACCCGAGCCGCTGATCGCCATCCTCGCCGGCGAGGCCACTCTCGACCACATCTGCGAGCTGGCGACGGGCACCGTGCTCGCGCCGGGTCTTGTCGTGCCCCACCTCTCGCGGGCCGACGTCCAGACCTTCGTATTCGACGGCGCCGACCGGGTCCTGGTGGCGTCCAAGCAACGCACGTTCCGGGGCATGCTGCGCCGGGCGATCCAGGTCCGCGACCGGCACTGCCGGCACAAGTCCGGCTGCGATGCGCCGATCACCGAGTGCGACATCAACCACGTCACCGCGCATGCCCAAGGCGGCGAGACGACCGAGCGCGGCGGCGACCTCCAGTGCGAGCCCCACAACCGCAAGTCCGACCTCCACGATCGGGCGCCGGCCGACGTCCTCGAGGCCGCGCGCGAGCGCCGGCACCAGGAAGCGCTGATTGACCAGCGCATCGCCGCTCTGATCGCCCAGCGCGAGAGCCTGCCCCCACCGGAAGCGGCGTAGCGTCGACGACCACCGGGCGCGTCCGGCGAGGTCGATACCCTCCCGTCCGTGGGGGTGGTTGGGGTGTACGGGCGGCTCGTGGTCGCCGGGTTCAGGCGGCAGTCGCAGTATCGGCTGGCGATGCTCTCCGGGCTGTCGACCAACCTCGTGTTCGGCTTCCTGCGAGCCGCCGTGCTGCTCGCCGCCGTCGATCGGGCCGGTGTGGGCTGGCCGGCTATGACCGCGCCCAGTTCGCCTCGTACATCTGGCTCTCCCAGGGGCTACTCGGGGCCATCGGGTTGTGGGGCAGCGGGGCACTGAGCGAGCGGATCCGCACCGGCGACGTCGCCGTCGACTTCACCCGGCCGATCGACCTGCAGTCCTGGTTCCTGGCCGAGGACGTCGGCCGGGCGGCGTACGCCATCGCCAACTGCGCCGGCTCGCCCGGGTCGTCGTCGCCGTCGTCTGCATCGTCGCCGCCCTCGCGCGCAACGACGTCGCCTGGACCCCGGCCAACGTGGCGATGCTCGTCATCGCCCTCGTCGTCGGCACCGTGCTGTGTGGCGCGCTGTTCGTCATCGCCGGCGGGCTGCAGTTCTTCGTCCTCAACGGCAGCGAGCTGACCAACACGTTCACCTACGCCGGCGGGTACGCCGCCACCCTCCCCGCCTCCACCTTCCCCGACCCGCTGCGGATCGCGTTCGGCTGGATCATCCCGGTCGCCTTCATCGCCTACCTGCCCACCCTCGTGCCGCTCGATCGGCCCGGGCCGCCGATGCTCCCCAGCTGGCTGGCGTGGCTGCTGCCCGTCGCTGCGGCGTGGACCTGTCTGCTGGCGGCCTGGGCCTGGCGCTTCGACACGCGCCACTACCAAGGCGGCGGCGGATGACCCCGGAGCCGATCGTCCATCTGCGCCACGTCACGCGGACCTTCGACCTCAAGCGCCAGCGGTCCGACCGCTTCCGGCGCCGCACCGTCACGGCCGTCGACGACATGAGCTGGTCGATCGACCCGGGTGAGTCGGTCGGATACATCGGTGCCAATGGGGCCGGGAAGTCGACCACGATCAAGATGCTGTGCGGCATCCTCGTGCCGACCGCATCGGCGTGGTGTTCGGGCAACGCTCCCAGCTGTGGTGGGACCTCCCGCTGGCCGACTCGTTCGAACTGCTCGCCGCCATCCACCGGTTGCCCGCCCACCGGGCGGCAGCCCGTACCGCCGAGCTGGTCGAGCAGCTCGAGATGGCCGACACGCTCGACACGCCCGTTCGCCAGCTCTCGCTCGGCCAGCGGATGCGGGCCGAGATCGCCGCCGCGCTGCTGCACTCCCCCGAGTTGCTGATCCTGGACGAGCCGACCATCGGCCTCGATGTCGTGGTCAAGGCCCGGCTGCGCGAGTTCCTGATCCACGAGCGGGCGACGCACGGCACGACGCTGCTGTTGACCACCCACGACATGGGTGACGTCGAGCGCTTGTGCGAACGAGTCCTCGTCGTCGACCATGGTCGCGTCGCCTACTACGGCGCGCTGACCGGGCTCGCTGCCACGGTCGCCGCCGAACGCCTGCTGATCGTCGACCTCGCCGAGCCGACCCCCGACCTCAGCGGGCTGGACAGTGCCCGCTTCGTCGGCAGCGAAGCCGATGGCCTGCGCCAGTCGATGTCGTTCGATCCTGCGACGACCTCGGCCGCGACCGTGCTCGCCGAGATCGCCCGTCACGCCGAGGTCCGCGACCTGTCGATCGCCGAACCCGACATCGAAGACGTCGTCCGTCGCATCTACCAGTCCCGATCCCGACCACCGCCGGCCGACTGACCACGCTCTTGTCGCGTGAAAGCCGCCACCGGATCCGGTCGCTCGACGCGACATGAACGAACGAGCGGCCGTCGCGCAGCCGAAAGCGTTAGCCGAGGTGCTTCGTCGCCTCGCGACGGGAGAGGCCCGACATCGCGTCGCCGTGGATGTCGACGAACCGGCGCACCCACGCCGGGTCGACCTTGGCGTACTCGCGCAAGGCCCAGCCGATCGCCTTGCGGATGAAGAACTCGGGGTGGCCAGGTTGGGCACGACGCAGGCGGCCAGTAGGTCGGGATCCGTCTCCGACTTGGCGCCGACCTGGTGGATGATCGCGCTGCGCCGACGCCACTGGTCGGCGTCGACGGCCCACGCCCGCATCGTGACGTCGACCGTCGAGCGGTGGGCGCGCTGGATCGGCCCGATGAGATGGATGGCGATCGTGTCGACATGGTCCCACCAGGCGCCGGTGACGACCATGTGCTCGTAGAGCTCCATCACCGCCGGGTCCTGATTCCCGCCACGGCGGCGGGGCGTCACCCTCGGCCACGGCGGCGAGGACGTCGAGGTGGGAGTGCCAGCCGGCCAGGTAGGCGTCGCGCGAGCCGGTCAGGTCACGGTGCACGAGCACGAGCTCGGTGCCGCCGTCGACGGGCGTGAGCGTGATCTCGACGGCTGAGTCGGGCTCGCCGACGAACTCCCACGTCATCGCCAACCGGTGGGTGGCTCCCAGACCGTGATCGAGCTGGACTAACGCTGATCAGGCGACGATTGGTCGTGCTGCACGACCAATCGCTCGCCCGCACCGAACCGGCCCTCAACGACCTGACCCAGCCAGCAGGCGACCCCGGCTGGCGTGGTCAGCAGCGCCCAGACCGGCTCGGGCGGGGCGGCGATCGTGCGGTCGTGGCGGACGGTGGCGGTGGCCCCGGTTGACACCAACGTGCTGCCTGTCGAACCCGGCGCACTGGTCGAGCGCGTCGGGGGCCCCGGCCAGCGCGTGGCGGAGCACGAGCCGACAGCGGTCGGCACCCTCGGCCGCCATCGTGACCGTGACGACCCCACCGGGGTCGGCGGGATCGTCGAAGGTGAAGGCGAGGCGGCCGTCGTTGTCCTCGATCGGCGGGCTCGCCTCGAGGACCGTGAACGTCGCTGCGTTCTCGGCCGTGGCCGGGTCCTCGGGCAGCTCGGTCGCCGTCATCGCGATGTGGACGACCGTCCCCGACCCGACGAGCGCGCCGTCGACGGCGCCCAGCCAGCGCAACAGCCGATCGGGATCGGTCCACGCCTCCCACACGTCGGCCGCGGCGCCCGCAGCACCCATTCCAGTACGACGACCGGTCGCTCGGCCCGGCCGGGGACGTAGCCGGACGGCACGACCGTCGCGTGCGGGTAGGCCACGCGGTAGGCAGGGAGCAGGGTCGCGAAGCGCTCGTCCCAGTCCGGTCCCGAGCGGTCGGCGGCCTCGGCGTCGAGCCGTTCGACGTAGGCGTCCCACAGCAGGTCGAAGGGCAGGTCGTAGGCTGGATCCCTGCTATGACGACCGAGCCCGACGTGACCAGCGCGCCCACCGACGAGACCCCCGCCCACCGCTACACGGCCGAGCTCGCCTGCAGCATCGAGGAGCGCTGGCAGGACTGGTGGGACGACCAGCGGGTGTTCGAGGCGCCCAACCCGGCCGGCCCGCTGGCCGACCCGGCCGGCGTCGCCGAGCGGGGGCCGAAGCTGTTCGTCCTCGACATGTTCCCGTACCCGTCGAGCTCGGGCCTGCACGTCGGCCACCCCCTCGGATATGTCGGCACCGACGTGTACGCCCGCTACCAGCGCATGGCCGGGCGCAACGTGCTGTACACGATGGGTTACGACGCCTTCGGCCTGCCGGCGGAGCAGTACGCGGTGCAGACCGGCCAGCATCCCGCGATCACGACGGCCGAGAGCGTCGCCAACTACCGCCGCCAGCTGCGCCGTCTCGGCATGAGCTACGACATGCGGCGCTCCATCGACACCACCGACCCCGGCTACTACCGCTGGACCCAGTGGATCTTCTCGCAGATCTTCGACGCCTGGTACGACCCGGCGGCCGCCCACCCGGACGGGACGACGGGGCGGGCCCGCCCGATCGCCGAGCTGCGCGCCGAGCTCGAGTCGGGCGTCCGAACCCTCGACGACGGCCGGGGGTGGGACGATCTCGACGCCGGCGAGCAGGCTGACGTCCTCGACGGCCACCGCCTGGCCTACGTCTCCCACGCCCCGGTCAACTGGTGCCCCGGGTTGGGCACCGTGGTCGCCAACGAGGAGGTCACGCCGGACGGGCGCAGCGACCGCGGCAACTTCCCGGTGTTCAAGCGCGACATGCGCCAGTGGATGATGCGCATCACCGCGTACGCCGATCGGCTGCTGGACGACCTCGACCGGTTGGACTGGACCGACTCGTTGAAGACGATGCAGCGGAACTGGATCGGACGGTCGACGGGCGCCGAGGTGCACTTCCCGTCGCCGGCCGGGCCGATCAGCGTCTTCACGACCCGCCCCGACACCCTGTTTGGAGCCACGTTCATGGTGCTCGCACCGGAGCACGCGCTGGTGCCCGAGCTGACCACGAGCGACCAGGCTGCGGCCGTCGTCGAGTACCGCCAGCAGGCGGCGATGACCCAAGACGTCGACCGCCAGAACGAGAGCCGGGCCAAGACCGGCGCATTCACCGGGTCCTACGCCACCAACCCGGTAACGGGCATGGACATCCCGGTGTGGGTCGCCGACTACGTCCTGATGGGCTACGGCACCGGCGCGATCATGGCCGTGCCCTGCGGCGACCAGCGCGACTTCGAGTTCGCCCGCGCCTTCGGGTTGGACATCCCGCCGATCCAGGAGCCACCGCCGGCGTGGTTCGCCGAGCACGGCATCGAGCCGAGTCTGGACACCGACCGGTGGCCTGAGGCCTACGTCGGCAACGCCCCGTACGTCAACTCCGCCAACGACGGCGTGTCGTTGAACGGACTGACGTCGGTCGCCGAGGGCGTCGACCAGATCAACGCGTGGCTCGCGGATCGCGGTCTCGGAGAGGCGGCGATCACCTACAAGCTGCGCGACTGGCTGTTCGCCCGCCAGCGCTACTGGGGCGAGCCCATCCCGATCGTCTACGACGTCGACGGCCGCCCGCACGCCCTGCCCGACGATCACCTGCCGCTGACGCTGCCGGACACCGACAGCTTCGCCCCCCGCACGTTCGACCCCGACGATGAGTTCTCCGAGCCGGAGAGCCCGCTCGACCGGTTGACGGACTGGGTCGAGGTGACGCTGGATCTGGGCGACGGCGAGCGGCCGTACCGCCGCGACACGAACGTGATGCCCCAGTGGGCGGGGTCGTGCTGGTACGAGCTGCGCTACTGCGATCCGACGAACGAGCAGGCGTTCGTCGACCCCGAGGTCGAGCGCTACTGGATGGGTCCGCAGACCGACGTGCGGCCCGACCATCCCGGGGGCGTGGACCTGTACGTCGGCGGAGTCGAGCACGCCGTGCTGCACCTGCTGTACGCCCGCTTCTGGCACAAGGTGCTGTACGACCTCGGCCACCTGTCGTCGGTCGAGCCGTACGCCCGGCTGTACAACCAGGGGTACATCCTGGCCGCCGCCTACAGCGACGAGCGGGGCATGTACGTCGAGGCTCGAGACGTCGCCGGGGACGCCGACCGCGGCTTCACGTTCGAGGGCCGGCCGGTCTCACGCGAGTGGGGGAAGATGGGCAAGAGCCTGAAGAACTCGGTGTCGCCCGAGGAGATCTACGACGCCTACGGCGCCGACACGCTGCGCCTGCACTTGATGGCCACCGGGCCGCTCGACACGTCGCGTCCGTGGGAGACGCGCGACGTCGTCGGCATGTACCGCTTCCTGCAGCGGCTGTGGCGCAACGTCGTCGACGAGGCGACCGGTGCGGCCCGGGTCGCCGACGTCGCCCCGGCGCCCGAGCTGCGGCGCCGGCTGCACCAGACGATCGCCGCCGTGCGGACCGAGGTCGAAGCGCTTCGCTTCAACACGGCGATCGCCAAGCTCATCGAACTGAACAACCAGCTCACCCGTGAGGTGGCCGACGGCGGGCCGACGCCGCGCGAGGTCGCCGAGGCGCTCGTGCTGATGGCCGCGCCGCTGGTGCCCCACGTCGCCGAGGAGCTGTGGCGAATCCTCGGACACGACACGACCATCGCTCTGCACCCGTTCCCGGAGGCCGAGCCTGAGCTGCTGGTCGAGGACACCGTCGAGTACCCGATCCAGGTCAACGGCAAGGTGCGCGGCCACGTCACCGTCGCCGCCGACGCTGACGCGGCCGCGGTCGAGGCCGCGGCGTTGGCCGAGGAGCGGGTCGTGGCGACGCTGAACGGCGCGACCCCCAAGAAGGTCATCGTCGTCCCCGCCCGCATGGTCAACATCGTCACCTGACCGGATCGTTCTGCCTTGAGCAATCGACCGGATCCGGTCGATTGCTCAAGGCAGAACGGGAGTGGCGAGGTCGATCACGTGGATCGTCTCGTACTCGGCGCCATCGGGGCGGAGGTGCGAGCGGACGACGCGGATCGAGGTGACCGGCCACGACACTGTGACGGGTCGCCCGATGAGGCCGCCGAACTCGCCCCGCTTGGAACGCGCCAGCGTGATGTGGCCGCGAAACGGCCGCTCGGAGGGCGGCTGGCCAAGCTCGACGGTCACAGCCACGACGGCGGCGGCCAACTCGTCGAGCCCGTCGATCGGCACGACGGCGGCCTGCTGGCCCACTCGCTCGACGGACGGCCCACCGATGGCGGAGGCTGACGCCAGGTCGGCAGCAGCGAGGGCCTCGATCACGGCCTCGGCGCGATCAATCGAGCCGAGGAACCGCAACGTGACGTGGAACGGGTCGGGTGGCACGAGTCGCACGCCGTCGGGCGGCGGCTCCGGCCCGACAACGGCGGCGAGCGCCGCCCGGACGTCGGCTGGTGGCCACGCGGCGACGAACAACCTCATCCCCGCAGCGTAGGAACGGGGGACGACGGTGCAGGGACCACAATGGCCGTCATGGCCCTCAGTCCCGAAGAGGCTCGCGTCCTCGCCTGCTTGATCGAGAAGGAGGCGACCGTCCCCGATAGCTATCCGCTGACGCTGAACGCCCTCCGCCTCGCCTGCAACCAGACGAGCAGCCGCCACCCCGTGGTGTCCTACGAGGACCGCACCGTCGAGGCCGCCCTGATGTCGCTCAAGTCGATCGGGCTCGTCCGCTTCGTCCACCCCTCCCACGGCGGCCGCACGATCCGCTACCGCCACACGGCCGACGAACGCTGGCGCCTCGAGGACAACGAACTCGCGGTGCTGGCCAGCCTGGCCCTGCGCGGTCCGCAAACCGTCGGCGAGCTCCGCGCCCACACCGGGCGGCTGCTCCACGCCGACGGGTCCATCACCGAGGAGGCCCTCGACACGTTGGCGGCCCGCAGCCCGGAGCCGTTCGCCGTCCGCCTCGAGCGTCAGCCCGGCGGCCGGGGGCCGCGCTGGGCCCACCTGCTCGGCGGCGAGGTCGACGAGCACAGCTTGGAGCCACCGGCGGCCGCGTTCGCCCCGCCGACGCCCGCCCCCACTGCGCCGCCCGGGGCCGACGACCGGGATCTGGCTGACGAGGTCGACGACCTCCGCCGCCGCCTCGAGCGATTGGAGACGCTCCTCGGCGTCACCGACGACGAGGAACGGGCAGAACTGCCTTGACCAATCGACCGAATCCGGTCGATTGCTCAAGGCAGAACGCACGCCAGCGCGGTCAGGACTCCTGGAGGTCCAGGGCGAGGCTGTTCATGCAGTAGCGCAGACCCGTCGGCTGCGGCCCGTCCGGAAAGACGTGGCCGAGGTGGGAGCCGCAGCGCCGGCAGCGCACCTCGGTGCGGGTCATCCCGTGCTCGCGGTCTTCGACCAGCTCGACGGCGTCGGACACCTTCGGCTCGTAAAAGCTCGGCCACCCACTGTTGGATTCGTACTTCGTGTTCGAGTCGAACAGCTCGGCACCGCAGGCGGCACAGGCGTACGTGCCGTCGGCGTGGCTGTCGACGTACTCCCCTGACCACGGTCGCTCGGTGCCGGCCTCGCGCAGCACGTGGAACTGCTCCGGGCTGAGCTGCTCTCGCCATTCGTCATCGGTGCGATCGATCTCAGGCATGTGCCCACGGTAACGGGACCGGCCCGGCCTGGGGCCCGCACCCTCGCCTACGCTGGCGGCATGTGCCGCAACATCACCGAGCTGCGCGGCCTGCAGCCTCCGGCGACCGAAGAAGAGATCGTGGCCGCCGCCCGTCAATACGTCCGCAAGGTCAGCGGGCTGACCAAGGCCCCGGTCGGCGGCGAGGAGCCCTTCGAGCACGCCGTCAACGAGGTCGCCGCGATCACCCGCACGCTGCTCGGTTCGCTCCCGCCCCGCCGCCAGCCGCCGCCGACCGTGCCGCCGCTGCGCCGCCCCGAGGTCCAGGCTCGCATCGCCGCCCGCGGCTGAACGCTCGGGCTGCGCCGACCGGCCAAGCCGGATCGGCTGCGCCTCCGTGCTCACCACCGACCCTTCGGATCGGCGCTCGCCCACCCCCACTTCGTCAGCCCGCGGGGAGCGGCTGGGCGGTGACCTCCATCGTGGACAGGGTGACCTGACCGAACGTCGTCACCATGGCCACGTCGGCGGCGTCGCGACCGCGGGCGATCACGCAGCGGCCGATGCGGTGCTGGTGGTTGCGGGGGTCGAACGTGTACCAGCGGTCCCCGAGGTACACCTCCATCCACGCGCAGAAGTCCATCGGAACCCCCGGGTCGGGCACGCCGATGTCGGGCAGGTAGCCGAACACGTAGCGCGTCGGGATGTTCAGCGCGCGGCAGAGGGCGACGCCGAGATGGGTGAAGTCCCGGCAGACGCCGTGGCCGCTCTCCAGCACGTCGGCGGCGGTGAACGACGGCGAGGCGATGCCGTAGTCGAAGGCGATGTGGCCGTGGACCCACTCCGAGATCGCCTCGACGCGGCTCCACCCGGGCGGCACCGACCCGAACTGTTGGAAGGCGAACGGCGCCAGCTGGTCGGACTGGCAGTAGCGGCTCGGCAGGAGGTACACGAGAACGTCGTCGGGCAGGTCGACGGGCGCCAGCTCCGGCGCATCGGCGTCGGTGACGTCGGGCTGGCCGTCGTCGGTGGCGACGGCGCGATAGCGCAACTCGAACGGGCCGGGGGCGAGGGTCAAACGTCGGCAGAAGTTGCCGAACAGGTCGAGGTAGACCCCCGAATCGATGGGCGGAGTCGACGTCAGTTCGGCGTCGCGAACGCGGTGCGCTTCGTCAGGATGCGGCTCGACGATGAACACGCCGTGGGTCGGATGAGTGACATCGAACACGAAGTGACAACCGATCTCGATCTCCACCCGTCCACCGTGCCACACGCCGGCGCCACAGCGGTGCGGCCGCCTGTGACCGGCGCGTGAAATCACCCGCCGGAGTGACCGTCACGCGCCGTCCGCCGGTCCGTCAGGAACAGGATGGCCACCCCCGCCACGGCGGCGACGACGGCCGCCAGGAGGATGCCGACCTTGGCATCGCCCTCCAGCCGAGGGGCGTCGAAGGCCAGCCCGGCGATGAACAGCGACACGGTGAAGCCGATGCCGGCGAGGGCGGCGACGCCCACCAGGTGGCCCCAGCGGGTGCCCTCGGGGAGCCGGCCGAAGCCCATCCGCACGGCGATCCAGCTGAACGCCGTCACCCCGACGAGCTTGCCGACGACGAGGGCCACGGCGACGCCGACGAGCACGGTCGACGGCGATGCGAGCGTGTCGCCCGACAACACGATCCCGGCGTTGGCGAGGGCGAACACAGGCACGATGACGAAGCTCGTCCATGGATGGAGCGCGTCGATCAGTCGGTCGCAGGCCGACACCGACCCCCGGATGGCCCCCGCCGTCACCCGCACATCGGCCGCCCCGAGGTCGCCCCGGTTCTCCAGCATGTCCACGATCTCCTCGGCTTCCAGCTCGGTCTGGTGGGCGGCGGCCGGCGTCAGCAGCCCCATCACCACGCCGGCGATCGTCGGGTGGACACCCGACTCGTAGACGGCGATCCACAGCAGCAGCCCGAGCGCGCCGACGATCGGTCCGTACGTGACGTCGTTGCGATGCAGCACCGCCACCACGACGCCCACGGCGACGGCGACGGCGAGCATCCGCAGGTCCACGCCGGACGTGTAGAACACCGCAATCACGGCGATCGCGCCGATGTCATCGACGATGGCCAGCGTGAGCAACAGCAGCTTGGCCGACGAGGGCACGCGTCGACCGAGGAGGGCAACGATGCCGAGGGCGAACGCGATGTCCGTCGCCATCGGTACGCCCCAGCCGCGCCCCCCGTCACCGCCGCCGACGATGGCCGTGTAGACGACGGCCGGGACGATCATCCCGCCGAGAGCGGCGAACGCCGGCAACGCCACGGCCTTGCGGTCGCGCAGCTCACCGACGACCAGCTCCCGCTTGATCTCCATCCCGACGACGAAGAAGAACAGCGCCATCAGGAGGTCGTTGACGAGGTGGGCTAGGTCCTCCTCGAAGTGGTACGACCCGACGTCGACCCGGACCGCCGTCGCCCAGAAGGACGAGTAGCTGTCGCCCCACGGAGAGTTCGCCCAGACCAGCGCGGCGACGGTGGCTAGCACGAGCACCAGCCCGCCGGCCGCCTCGATCTGCAAGAACCGCACGAGCGGTTGGGCGGCGCGCGCTAGCACACGATCGCTATCGAGGAAGCTCGGGCGGGCACTGGCCAGCCGGGGGGCAGCCATCGCAGCTCCTTCGGGGGTCGGCGGACAGGACTGCCGACCAGACTTCCCGGCTCACCCGAGCGGGCAGTGTAGGGCGACGCCAGCGGGACGCCCGCCCGACCTCAGCCGGTGATCTTCGCCCCGTCGCGCCACACGCCGACGACGGCGGTCAACGCCGTGGCATCGGCCGTGGGGTCGCCGTGGACGGCGAGGATGTCGGCGTCGTAGCCGGCGGCCAGGCGACCCTTGCGCTCGCCCATCCCACAGACCCCGGCCGCCACGGTCGTCATTGCCCGCAGGCCGTCGAGCGGGCGCTGGCCGGCGGCGACGAATTCGGCGAGGGCGTACGGCAGGACGTCATGGGGCTTGCCCGCGTTGATGCCGGCGTCGGTGCCGGCGACGATCGTCGCGCCGAGTTGGTGCAGCCGGGCGCGCACCCCGTCGAGCGCCTCCAGATTCGCGGCGAGCATCGGCAGCATCGGGAAGTCGGGCAACCGTCCGATCGTGGCCGACACGACCACGCCGGACGCGGCGAGGCGTTCGAGCATGGCGTCGTCGGCGCTGACACGGCCGTCGGAACCGAGGAACGAACAGTGCTCGATCGAGTCGACGCGGGCGTCGATGGCGGCCTCGATACCGGCGTGGCCGTGGCAGTGGGCGGTGACCGGGAGCCCGGCGGCGTGGCCGTCGTCGACGATGCGGCGCAGGTCGGCCGTCGTGAACTGCGTGGTCCACACCGGGTAGCGCCCGTCGGGCGTGAGCACGCCCCCGGTCATCATCACCTTGATCACGTCGACGCCCCGATCGACGCGCTCGGCGACCGCCCGGCCGAGCTCGTCCGCCTCGTAGCCGCCGCCGAGGTACCAGCAGTGCCCGTCGGACCGGGTGATCGGCGGCCCGGCAGCGACGATCGTCGGCAGGGTCGGGTCGTGCCGGAGGCCGAGCGTCACCCAGCCCCGATCACCGAGATCGCGCACGGTCGTGACGCCCCCGAGCACGGCCCGCCGCGCCATGGAGCGCGCCCGCGCGGCCAGCGTCTCGTCGTCGAACGGAACGACCTGGTTCTCCAGGGTGCCGTGCCCGTCGAAGCAGAGGTGCTGGTGGGTGTCGACCAGGCCCGGCAGCAGCGTCGTGTCGGCACCGAGATCGACGACCTCGATGTCAGCCGGCGGCTCGGCCCCGGCGGCGACGATGCGCCGGTCGTCGACGAGCACGACAGGCCGGTCGACGAGCCGGTCGCCGTCGAACACGCGGGCCGCCCGCAGCGCGAACATCGCTCGAACCTAGGTCGGCGGCCAGCCGGTCTCTCGCACCGGCGCCGGTCACTGTCGTTCGAACGTCCACTGGGCGACGTCGATGCCGGCGCTGCGGAAGCCGGCCTCCGAGTACGCCAGGTAGTACACCCACATCCGCTGGAACGGGCCGTCGAAACCGAGCTCTCCCACGGCACCGGTCGCCTCGGTGAACCGCCGGCGCCAGGTCTGCAACGTGCGGATGTAGTCGCGGCGGAGGCTGAACGGTGCGCCGACGACCCGCAGGCCGGCGGCGGCGGCGTGCTCGACGATCTGCTCGGTCGAGGGCAGGAAGCCGCCCGGGAAGATGTACTTGAGAACCCAGGTCTGAGCGTGACGGCTCCGCTCCATCCGCCCGTGCGGCATCAGGATCGCCTGCAGCCCGAAGCGGCCGCCCGGTTCGAGCGCCCGCCCGACGGCGCCGAAGTAGGCACCCAGGAAGTCTTCACCGACGGCTTCGATCATCTCGACGCTGACGGCGGCGTCGAAGCGCTCGTCGAGATCCCGGTAGTCGCGTAGGTCCATGTGGATGCGGTCGGCCACGCCGGCGTCGGCCGCCCGCTGCTCAGCCAAGCGAAGCTGCTCCGTCGACAGGGTGATCGAGTGCACGTGAGCGCCCCGCCGCGCGGCCCGGATGCTCAGCTCGCCCCACCCGGTGCCGATCTCCAGCAAGCGGGTGCCGGCACCGACGGCGGCCGCATCGAGCAGACGGTCGATCTTGGCCCGCTGGGCCGTCGCCAGATCCCGCGCGTCGGCGTCGTCGCCGAAGTACGCCGACGAGTACGTCATCGTCTCGTCGAGGAACGTGGCGAACATCTCGTTCGACAGGTCATAGTGATGGCCGATGTTGTCGCGAGCGCCGTCGGCAGTGTTGCGCTGGTCGGCCGGCCGCCGGGGCTCGAAGAGACGGCGAACGCGCCGCAACGGTGCCGGCAGCAGCGTGTCGATGTGCTCGGCGAACGCCGTCAACAAGTCGCCGAGGTCGGTCTCGGGCCCGGGCGTCCACTCGCCGGCCATGAAGCCCTCGCCGACGCCCATCGCGTAATCCCGCCCGACGCGGTCGAGGAACGCCCACGTCCGCACGTCGAGCACGGGCGCGCCGGGCGTCGACGAGCCGAGGGTCCGACCGTCGGGCAGGCGGACGGTGACGTCAGCACGCCGAGTGGCCGAGCGCAGGACCCACGTCGCGATCATCGAGCGGTGGCGGGCGTGGACGACCGGAGCGAGATCTGGCCACCGGGTGAGGTCGGGCGCCGTCGTGGACGTCACGACACCACGGCACGCGGGACCACGGGGATGCGCCGCGCCCACAGCCACACTCCGTGGAGGTGGATGCGCGCCGTCGTCTGGTGCATCGCCAGCGGGGTGCGCAGCGCCGCCCACCAGCGGGCCCGGCGCCCGGCCGGCCCGAGCGGGCCGTACACCCGGGCCGACAGCATCGGTTGGCCGTCCTGGTGCAAGTTGACGTCGACGGCGACGCGCCGACGGTCGAGACGCAGACGCACGTGGTACGTGCCGTCCACCGTGAGGAAGGGCGAGACGTAGAACTCCTTGGGCAGCTCGGCCCGCCCGTCGGCATCGGGGTGCACGAGTTGATGGTGGCGGCCGCCGAAGGTGTTGTGCACCTCGAGCAGGGCCCACCGCAGGTGGCCGTCGGTGGCCACGCACCAGAACACCGACAGTGGGTTGAACGTGTGACCGAAGCTCCGGGGACAAGCGAGCATGACGATGCGATCGGCCGGGGCCGTGGCGGCCCCATGCTCGGCGGCGGCGGCCACGACCTCGGCGCGCAAGCTGACACCCTGGCCGCTCAGGTGGTCGTCGGTCCGAAACGTCGCCAGCGGCCAGTGCTGGGGGAGGTCGTTGACGTCGACGAGCCACGGGGAGGTGCGGGCGTCGACGTCGTGGACGATCGGGTGGTGCCGGCGGTGGTGGACCCGCCCGCGCACGATCGCCGGCAGCGGGGGCAGTTCGATGACGATCGCGTCGTCGGTGGGAGCCGTGAGCGGCAGACGCCGCGGTCCGGCCATGGCCGTCACCACCGAGTCCCGAACCGGGCGGCCGCCTCGACGCCCGAGCGGCAGCCGTCCTCGTGGAAACCCCAGCCGAGGTGGGCGCCGGCGAAGGCGAGGCGAGGCCCGCCGCTGTCGCGGAGCCGGCTGGCCGCGGCGAGCGCGGCCGGCGTGAAGATCGGGTGGCGGTACGTCGCTCGGGCCAGCACCGTCGACGGGTCGACCCGGGAGCCCGGGTTGAGCGTGGCGACGACGTCATCGTCGACGTCGAGGCGTTGCAGACGGTTCATCCAGTAGCTCACGAGCACCCCGTCGGTCCGGCCGTGGCAGGCGTCGAGACGGTAGTTCCACGACGATCGAGCCGGCTTGGCCGCCGGCAGCAGGCGATCGTCGTGGTGCAGCCACATCTCGTTCTCGGAGTACTCGATGGCGGCCAAGTCGGCGCGCTCGGCGTCGGCCGCGTCCGGCAACAACCGGGCCGCATCGTCGGCGTGGGTGGCCACGACGACGCGGTCGTAGCGATCGGTGTCGCCGGCGCGGGTGTGCACGACCACGTCGTCGGCGTGGCGCTCGACGGCACGGACCGGGGTGGCGACGCGGGTGTGTGGGAGGCGGTCGACGATGGCCCGCACATAGGTGGCCGACCCGCCGGTGACGGTGCGCCACCGCGGCGAGGCGCGGATGGCGAGCAGCCCGTGGTGGTCGAGGAACTGGAACAGGTGGCGGGCCGGGTAGCCGGCGGCCGTGCCGGGGGCGCACGACCAGACGCAGGCCACGAACGGCAGCGCGAAGTGGCGGACGAAGTCCGGCCCGAAGCGTTCGCGGGCGAGGAAACCGCCCCACGTCAGGCCGGGATCGGTGTCCCGGGCCGTGAGGTGGCGACGGGCGGCACGGTGAAAGCGGGGGATCTGCCCGAGCAGATGGAGGAACCGGGGCGAGGCCACCCGACGACGTTGAGCGAAGATGCCGCGTGGGCCCTGTCCCCCGCTGTACTCCAGCCCGCAGCCGTCGCAGGCGATGCTCAGGCTCATCTCGCTCTGCTGACTGGCCACGCCGAGCTCGGCGAACAGCCGGCACAACAGCGGGTAGGTGCGCTCGTTGAACACGATGAAGCCGGTGTCGACGGCCCGCTCACCGCCGTCGCGGCGGCGCAGGCGGTGGGTGTGGACGTGGCCGCCCCAGCGATCGTCGGCCTCGTACAGCGTCACGTCGTGGGTGCGCGACAGGACGTAGGCGGCCGTGAGGCCGGAGACACCCCCGCCGACGACGGCCACCGACTCGCGCGCGCTGAGGCCCATGGTGGGTTGATTCGTAGCCGACGCCTCGTTGGATGCGCGCTCCGGAGGGCCACACTGGCCTGATGTCCATGGCCTCCACGCTGGCCCGAGCGGTCGACGCGACGCTCGAGGCGACCGTCCTCGGCAGCTTCACCCGCGCCGGGGTCGCCGTGCGGTCGCACCTGCCGGGGTGGGCCGATGCGCCGGCCGGCGTGCTCGCCGGGCGCACCGCCGTCGTGACCGGCGCGACGTCCGGCATCGGCGCCGCGCTGGCGGCCGAGCTCGGAGCCTTCGGCGCCCATGTCCATGTCGTCGGTCGCGACGAGGCCAAGGTGGCCGCCACCGTCGAGGGACTGGTCAGGGCCGGAGCTTCGGCCGAGGCGCAACGGGCGGACCTGGCGGTCCTCGCCGACGTGCGCGCCGTCGCCACCCGGCTGGTCGCCGGTGGTCGGCCGATCGACGTGCTGGCCCACGTCGCCGGCGCCCTCGTCGAGCGGCGCCAGAACACCGTCGACGGCGTCGAGCTGACCGCGCAGGTGCACGTCGTGGCCCCGTTCCTCCTGACGACCCTGCTCCTCGACCCGTTGCGGGCGAGCGCCGACGGGCGTGTGATCACGATGTCGTCGGGAGGCATGTACACCAAGCGCCTCGACGTCGACGACCTGCTCGGGCCACCGGGTGAGTTCAACGGCACGACCGCCTACGCCCGGGCCAAGCGGGCTCAGGTCGAGCTGACCGCCGAGTGGGCGGCGCGCCATCCCGACGACGGCATCGGCTTCCACGCCGTCCACCCGGGCTGGGTCGACACCCCCGGCTTGCACGAGTCGCTCCCCCGGTTCGCCCGGCTGCTCGGACCGGCACTGCGCACGCCGCAGGCGGGCGCCGACACCGCAGCCTGGCTGGCGTGGACGTCAGCGGCCCCGGCCCCGGGGGGCGACTTCTGGCACGATCGTCGCCGTCGGCGTACCGAGTCGTGGCCGGGGACTTCGGCGCCGCCGGGCGAGCGAACTCGCTTGTGGTCGGCCGTCGCCGCGGCGGCCGACCTCCATCCGTGACGTCGAGCGCGTCCGGGAGCGTCAGGTCGCCGCGTCGAAGGCGGCGACGGCTCGCTTCGGCGCCCGCAGCCGCCAGGACTCCGTGATCAGCTCGTCCGCCTCGTCGAGCTCGACGGCATCGAGCCGCACGAGCACCATCGCTTCGCCGTCGTAGTGCGCAGTGGTGAAGAACACGTCCGGGTCGGCGGCCAGCAACGCTTCCTTCTCGTCCAACGACTCGACCCACACGACCAGCGCCTCGGGCTCGTCGCGGATCCAGGCGAACATCCGCGCCGGCGTCCGCCACGACGGCCGTCCCCCGTAGGAGGGCCGCTCGGCCGCGCCGGGGAGGGCCAGGGCCAGGCGGCGAACGTCGTCGTGGGTGATCACGACGGCAGCACCGGGGCGATCGCCGCCTCGACCAGTGGACGCAGGAATTCGGCCATCGGTGGCGTGAAGTGCGTCTCGTCGCGCAAGACGAGGAGATCACCGATCACGGCCGGGCACGTCGTCGCCGTGCAGAGCCAGTCGGTGGTGTCGACGAACGTCGCCCCGTGGGCACGGGCCGCGACGAACTCTGCGCTGATGCGGTCCGGACGGACGGCGTCGACGCGCGCCGTGGCGCACGGCGAGGCGTCGCTCACGTGGTCGGACAGGCAGGCGGGCGGATCGACGGTGGCGGCCGGGTTGTCGCCGATGACGACGAGGTGGTCGGTGACGGCGTCGAGACGGGCCATCGTCGCTTCGGCGCCGGCGGCCCACGTTGCCGCGTCATCCTCATACTGGGTGTAGGAGTTGGAGACGACGACGAGGGCCGGCTGGTTCGTCTCAATCCAGCGGATGGCGGCGTCGCGGTAGGGCGGGCAGGTGTGGCGGAGTACCGGCGTCGGCACGACGACATCGGTGACCGGGCACCCGCCCTTGATCAAGAGCAGGAGGTGGTAGCCGCGATCGACGGCGATCTGGTTGAGCGGTTCGAACCACTGGACGGCGTGGGAGTCGCCGTAGAGGAGGATCGTCGGCGCGCCACCGGGGGTGCCGAAGTCGCAGGGCTGGAGGCGCTGGTTGACGCCGACGTTGACGCAGCCCTGCGTGTACGGCAGCGCCCGGTTGCGGGCGGCGCCGAGCGATGGGCGCAGGTTCGACGGCACCGGGGCGGGAGCCGAAGCGCCGGTGAGCACGGTCTGCATCGACGCCACCAGCGTGGCCAGCTCGCCGCTCGGTGGGTCGGGCATCACGAGCGTCGGCGCCACCGTGGTCGTGGGGGCCGGCGTCGTCGTCGTAGCGGCCAGCGTGGTGGTAGCGGCCAGCGTGGTCGACGGCGCGATGGTCGTCGTGGCGGCCGTCGCTGCCGCCGTGACAAGCTGGGGCGTGGGCGCCGCCTCGCCGCTGGCGAGCGCCGGGATGGTGGCCCGCACGACCCAGCCGGCACCAACGACGGTGGCGATGAGGACGGCGCCGAGGGCGAGGCTGCGCATCGGCACCGCCGCCAGGGCGCGAGCGTGGCGGACGGGGTCCTCGACGAAGCGCAACGAGGCGGCCGAGAGCGCCACGGCGACGGCCACGGCGACAACTCGTTGAAACCACGGCAACGGACCCCACGCGCCCTCGGCCAGAACGAGGACGGGCCAGTGCCACAGGTACAGCGCATAGGAGTGGCGCCCGAGCCACTGCAACGGTTCGATCTTCAGGAGGTGGGCCGGCGCCCAGCGACAACGAGTCACGGAGCCGCCGACGATCACCGCCATCGTCGCCACCACGACGAGGAGCACCGCCGAGCCGGGCCACGGCATCGTCTCGTCGAACCGGAAGGCGGCGGCGACGATCAGACCCAGTCCGCCCCAGGCGAGGATCACCCGAGCGATCGACGGGATGCGCCGGACCTGCACGCCGAGCACGGCGAGCAACGCCCCGGCGAGCAGCTCACCCATGCGGGTCGGTAGCAGGTAGAACGCCCACGACGGCCAGCGGGGAGTCATCCACATCGCCAGCGCCGCGCCGGCGGCGCCGACAACGACGATCGTCGTCAGCAGCAGGCGCCGGTACTGGCGCGGCCGCCGGCTCATCAGCACGAGCAGCGGCGGCCAGCACAGGTAAAACTGTTCCTCGACCGCCAACGACCAGAAGTGCAACAGCGGCGACGGCGTCGCTGCGCCGAGCTGGGCCCCGAAGTAGCCACCGAAGCGACCGGCGAACACCACGTTGCTGGTGAACGTGCCGGCGGCGACGACGTCGACGGCGACCGAGCGCTGCGTCAACGGCGGCAACAGCACGTGAGCGGCCAACGCGGTGACCACGACGACGAGGGCCGACGCCGGCAACAGGCGCCGCGCCCGACGGCCCCAGAAGTTCAGCAGCGATAGACGCGCCGTCGTCGCCAACTCACCGAGGACGAGGCGGGTGATGAGGAACCCCGAGAGGACGAAGAAGACGTCGACGCCAACGAACCCGCCCTGCAGGCCAAAGAAGCGGGCGTGATAGCCGAGGACGAGGATGACGGCGATCGCCCGCATCCCCTCGATGTCGGGCCGGAACCCGTGGTCGAGGTGACGTCCGATCGAGCGGGCGAGCGGGTTGGACCGCTCCCGCCGGCGCCGCCGTACGACGGGGGCGTCGGCGTGCAGCGACTCCCACCGCACCGACGGGTGCTCGCCCGGCAGGACGCGCTCCAACGGCCGATGCTCGTACCGCCGGGCACGCGTTTCGCTCCCCGACCGGCCCGACCGCGACGCCGAGTTCATCCGGGCCGAGACCATACCGTCCGCCGCCCTGACCAGCAGGGATGGCCAGTTGTCGTCAGGCGGCCGTGATCTCGGTGCCGTCGAGGCGGGTGGTGTCTCAGCCGCCGGTGGCACCATCATCGCCCCGGCGGTGCCACCGACCATCCGGCGCGCGGACTATGGCGCGCGGTCGGCGGCGCCGCGACGGAGGATCGAGCGCGCCAGGTGGAGGGCCGGGCCGACGTCACGCACATCCCAGATGCTGGACGCGTTCTTCGAGAGCGCCGCCACCAGCGTCGATCCGAGGTCAACGACGAGGCCGCCGCGCCGTTCCCGATGGGCGCGCCGAACGTCACCGGCGGCCCACAGGTACCGCACGCCGGGTCGCCCGTCCTGCAGCTGCGGCAACGGGGCGCCGATCACCTGACGTCCCCAGGCGTCGGCCAGGTTGCTGCCGGCGGCGATGGCGAGCGCCATCGAACCGAAGAAGCGGCCGTTCATATCGATGAGGTGTGGTTGGCCGCCGGTGGGAGTGAGGAACTGGAGTTCGACGAGACCCGACCACTCGACATCGTCGAGCAGTGCCTCGGCTCGGGCGGCTAGTTCCTCGTCGATCGCACACGTGACCGCTCTCGGCCAGGTTCAACTGCTCAACCAGGCCGGCTTCGAGGCGTTGCTGCAGCAGCCGGTGGATGGTCAGCTGGAGGCGCTCATCGGGCTGTACGTCGACGGTCGGTTGCGCGGTCGAGTCCAGCAGACGACGTCACACACCTGGCCGACCCCCACCGGTGTGCACCCGCCATCCGTAGTTGAGGGCGGCGATCGTCCCCTCCCCGGCCGCCGAGCCCACCGCTCGGTCGACGAGCGTGTTGACATTGCCGATGGCACTGCCGATGAGCAGGAACGGCATCAATCGGGCGATCTCGCGGAACCCGCGATCGCGCACCGCAAACGATGGCAGGAGTCGCACCCCGAGACTGCGCAGCGGAACGAGCTGGGCGACCAACCGCAGCCCCGATCCGACGACGAACCCCACCGCCAGCGCGCGCACCCCATAGCGCGGCCCGAACGCTGCTGCCGCCACGATCATCACCACGTTGAACGGGACGCCCTGGACCCCGGACCAGAAGTGGCGGCCGTGGGCCTGGGCCACGGCGGCCAACACGTTGGTGCCGGCGATCAGGACCGTCGCCACGAGGACGATGCGCGTCAGGGACCGAGCCAGCGCGGCCTGCTCGGCATCGAATCCCGGGGCCAGCGCCTCGACGACCGTGCCGGCGGCCAACCACATCACGATCGAACCGATCGCCAGCACGAGCGTCGTCATGTTGAGCGCCACCAGCGCGCTGCGGTGGGCGGCCGATTCGCGGCCGTCGGCGACCTGGCGGGCGACGACCGGTACCGTCGCCTTGGCCACCGCGCCGGCGGCCAGCGCCAGCACCAGGTTCATCAGGCCCTGGGCCACGAGGTAGGCGTCGACGTCGGCGCCGGCGCCGAAGACGGCGGCGATGACGACATCGCGCAACAGGCCCAGCACGGCACTGGCCGCCGCCAGCATCGTCAGCAAGACGGCCGCTCCCGCAATCCCCCCTCGCGGCCGAGTCATCCGCGCACGCTAGGCGGCGGTCTCACGCTCCGGGTGGAGCCGCCGGAGGCGGAGGCACGGAGGAGCTTGCTCCACGCAGGAGCGAGCGAAGCGAGCGACGAAGTGGAGCTGAGGGGAATCGAACCCCTGACCTCTTCCATGCCATGGAAGCGCTCTACCAACTGAGCTACAGCCCCGAATGCGACTGGTCACGATAGCGGCCACGCCTACCGATCGACTACGACGGAACGTCGCGTGTGGCCCGTTCGCGGACGCTGAGCGCCCGGCGACCAGACGATCACGCCGAGACAGTCGCGCGTCACCCGCAGACGCCCCATCCGAGACCGCCGGTTCGCGGCGGGACCGATGGCTGTGATCCTGTAGGCATGCCATCCACGACGTTGTACCTCGTTCGACACGGGGAGGCCGACGGAGCAGACGGGTCCGTTGACCCAGCTCTGACCGATCGGGGCGTGCTGCGGTCTCTCGCCGTGGCCGAGCGTCTCGGCCTCTGCGGCGTCGGCGAGATCCTGCATAGTTCCAAGCGGCGAGCGGTTGAGACCGCGCGCCTGATCGGCGACCATCTCACGTTGCGTCCCGACCCGAGCCCGCTGCTCGACGATCGCACGCCAATCCCGGACGACTGGTCGGAAGTGCCTGATCGATATCACACGTTCCTTCGGTCGGTGCCGCAGGCCGAGCAGGATGCCGACGGCCCGAACACACCGACGAGGTATCTGATATACGCCGGACAGTCCTGCGCGAGCGCGTCCTCCAACGCCGGCTCGATCGCCGACCGGACAGCGCTGTAGCAGGATCAGGCTGTGCCTGTGTCCCTTCACCACGTCGTCATCGACGCCCACGACCTCCCCGGCCTGGCCCGCTTCTGGAGCCGGGTGCTCGACTGGCCCATCCTCTCCGAACGCGAGCGCGAGGTCGTCATCGGCCCGGCCGACGACGCGTCGGTTGGCCTCTGCTTCATGCCGAGCCCCGACGTCAAAGTCGTCAAGAACCGTGTTCATCTCGATCTCAACCCGGGCCCCGGTGCCAGCCTCGGCGACCGTCGAGCGGAGATCGCGCGGCTCATCGCCCTCGGGGCACGACCCGTCGACGTCGGTCAACGAGGAGACGAGACGTGGACGGTTCTCGCTGACCCAGAGGGCAACGAGTTCTGCGTCGTTCGCCCGAAGAAGACGCTGACTAGCTGACAGCCATCCGATATCGACGGGGACAACCCGCGGTCAACGCGTCCTGGACCGCCGGATCGTCGCGTCATCGGGTAGTCGCTGCTTCGATCAGAAACGGGTCGATGCCGGCTGTGCGCCCGCTAGCCGTCCTGGAGGACCTCGTTCCACTGCCGCACTGTCCAGGAGGTGACGAGTCCGTTGATCACGTACGGGTCGGTGAGAGCGAATGCTTCGGCGACGTCTGCGCTCTCACCGGCGAACACGAGCAGGGCTCTGTCATACGGGTCGGCGAGAGCGCCAGCGAGGAGCAGTTCGCCTCGATCGTGCGCCGCTCGGGCGAGCTCAAGGTGCTCGAAGCGAAGCGCGGCACGACGTTCGAGGTACTCGTCGACCAGCTCGTAGATCAGGACCCAACGCACACGCCCTGCGTAGCAGACAGGGTCAAGTCGCACTCAACCGCCCCCTCACCGCCGACCGCACTACTTCACGGTGGCCGGCCCGAGTTGCTCGCCAGATGTGCGACCGGCAAGCCGTTCGGCGTCCGGCGCGAGGAACACGCCGGACCCCGCAGAGCCGCTATCGGTGGGATCGGACGGCGACGTCGGGGAGGTCGCTGAAGGCAGTTGCGTCGGCAGTGAGCACTACACGTCCGGTGGCTCGAGCGGTGGCCGCAATGATGAGGTCGTGTGCGCCACGGGGTCGGCCTTGCCGACGCACGGCGGCGAGCAGGCTGGCGTGCACGGCGGCCACGTTCAGGTCGTAGTCCACGACGGGGATCGCCGTGATGACCGTGTCGACGAACTGCTCACGACCGAGACGGTTGGCATGCGAGGCGAGCTCGACACCGACGTGTAGCTCGGCGATGGTGATCGCGGCGACAGCGACGTCGTCCTCATCGGCGATGAGATCGTCGAGACCGTCGCCGGCTCGGTCGGCGTCGACCAGGAACGTCGTGTCGATCAGCAAGTCGGTCACGATCGGTCGTCGAGTCGGATGGCGTCACGGACTTCGGCGATGTCTGTTGCCCAGGCCTGGTCGGGTCGATGCGCACGAAGTGCTGCTTTGACGTCGGCGCCTGCGCCGTGTGGGACGGGCTGCAGGCGGGCGACCGGTCGTCCTCGGCGCACGACCGTGTAGTGCTCGCCCCGGTGCTCGACGGCGTCGAGAAGGTCGGAGAAGTTGCGGGCGGCGTCGGTCGCGGTGACCTCTGGCACGAGATCAGATTATCGGATCTGATGCTCGAAGGCTGCCTACCGTCTTCGTCGTGGAGGTCTCAGGTGGGCCGGCGAGTTCGAACTTGGGCCACCCTGACCAATGGGGTGAACACGGCGGCGGCCAGTTCGTCAGGCGGCGCCGGTCTCCCACGCCACGGTCGGGGCGTCTCGGTAGAGGCGCTCGATCTCGTAGAAGCGGCGGATCTCGTCGAGGAACACGTGCACGACGACGTCGCCGTAGTCGAGGAGCACCCACTGCTGCTCGCGGGCGCCCTCGGTGCGGACCGGGGTCTGACCGGTGTCCGCCTTGACGGCGTTCTCGATCTCGTCGACCAGCGTGCGCACGAGGCGGCGGTTGGGGGCTTCGAGAACGACGAAGTAGGCGACGATCGACAGGATCTCGCCGACATCGAGCACGGTGATGTCCCGGCCCTGCTTGGCGTCGGCGGCCCGGGCGGCGGCGAGTGCGACGGTCAAGGCGTCGGGTGGGGCGGCGGGTGGGATGGCGTCGGTCATCGTCAGTTGTCGGCGCTCGCCGTGGCCTCGGTCGGCTCGACATCGTCGGGCACCGTCTCGTCGACCGGACCGGCCCCGACGGTAACCAGTCCCTCGTCGACCGCCTCGTCGAGGAAGCGGAGATACGTCTCGCCCAGCGTCAGCACGGCATCGACACCGACGATTCGTTGGTCGGTCTCGCTGACGTCGAGCTCGCCGAACAGCGCCGGCATGCCGTCGGTGTTGAGGCCGGTCTGCATGATCTCGATGCCCGTCGTGGCCGGAGCCTCTCCGGGCGTCGTGTCGACCGACAACACGTTGCCGCGCAGGAACAGGACCTGACTGGTCGCCTGATAGGCGACCTCGGCGGCGGTCCAGCCGCGGTCACCGAGCTGTGCCGGGGTGAACGCGGCGACGAGACGGAACGAGGCCGACGGGTTGCTGGCCGAGACCTTGGCCGGAGCGATCTGGCCGAACACGAGGGCGACCTCGGTGCGGTCGAGCACTGCGACGTCGACGTCGCGCGGGTTGCGCTCGGGCGCCAGATTCGTGGACGACAGCGCCCACGTCGCCACCGGGCCGGCGCCCAACCCGGCGAGGATCGCCTCGGGGCTCCCCGACTCGGCCGCGCCGGCGGCGCCCTCGTCGCCCTCGTCGCCCTCGTCGCCCTGGGCGGTGATCGCCGCCGCGATCGCCTCCCAGACGGCGGCGGTTGCGGCGGCCGCCTCCGCCCCCGGCTGCGCGGGGTTGCGCGCCGTCAACACCGCGGCCAGCGCCGCCGCGTCCAGCGTGTGCGAGCCGGCCGCCGCGACCACCTCGCCGGCGGCGTCGGTGACGTCGGCCGGTAGGTCGACGGCGACGTCACCGAATGGGACCAGCAGCGCGGTCAGCCGGGCGGCGTCGGCCAGCTCGACGCTGTCGAAGCTGAGGCCCAACGCGATCCCCGCCTCGGCCTCCACCGCCTCCAACCCGGACAGGGCGGCCGTCTCGGCGACGGGCAGCCGCTCGTCGCCTTCGCCGCTCGACGCGTCGATGGTCACCGGCGCCGTCACGATGCTCCCGCCGCGCCCGTCCGGGCGCAGCACGACGACGGCCAGTGACGCCAGCGCGCCGCCAGGGTCGACGCCACCGAGCAGCAGTGCCGGCGTCACCGGGAACGACAGTTCCGGCGGCGCCTCGCTGGCCGCCCTTCCCCCGGTCGACGTCCACAAGGCCTGGGCGCCGACGACGGTCAGCACGGCGGTGAGCACCAGGGCGCCGGTTGCGGCGAGGCCGCCGAGCAGGGTCGAGCGTCGGCGCCGCCCGGGACGGGCGGTCAAGTGCCCTCCCGGTACAGCCCGCGGGCTTCGATCAGGTCGAGCACGGGATCGGTCACGAGATAGTCGAGCGGCCGTCCGTCGCTGACGCGAGCGCGCAGATCGGTGCTCGAGACCTCGAGGCGGGGCACCTCGATGCGAATCCAGTCGATCGTCGGGTCCAGCTCGACGGGATCGCCCGGGCGGTCGACGACCACCATGCGCGAGCGCCGCACGACCTCGGCCCAGCGCTCCCACGTGGCCAGCCCGGCGGCGGCATCGTCGCCCACGACGGTGAACAACTCGGCGTCGGGGTCGCGCTCGGCCATCGCGGCCAGCGTGTCGGCGGTGTAGCTGGCACCCCCGAGCTCGATCTCCAGTGCGCCCGCTTCGAGGCCCTCGACGTCGGCGACGGCCGACTCGACCATCGCCAGGCGGTCGCCGGCGGGGGTGATCGACCGGCTGCCGGACTTCTGCCACGGGACGTTGGCGACCATCAGGAGGAGCAGGTCCAGGTCGAGGGCGTGGCGGACGTTGACGGCGGTGACGAGATGGCCGACGTGGGGCGGATCGAACGTGCCTCCGAACAAGCCGACGCGGCGGGTCACGACATTCCCACCAGGTTCGGCACGACGGCGGAGTCTAGAGGCGGCGGGGGCCTTGACCAGGGACGCGGCCAACCAGGGGCGACCGCGACACGGCTTGACACCTCTGGTACTGTTGGTGACTGGCCATTCCACGCGCACGCGCAGCTGTGACCCCCCACGGCAACACGGGCCTCTTCGGCGCTGAAGCGCCCACCATACCGTCCCCTGCGGTCGAATGGTGACGTACGACACCGGCGCGGCGTGGACTCACAGCGAACACGGAACGACGAAACGAACATGAACGACTCCATCGGTCTCTACCTCAACGACATCGGCAAGGTCCCCCTGCTCACCGCCGAGGACGAGCGCGAGCTCTCCCGGATCATCGAAGCCGGACGCGAGGCTGCCGAGCAGCTCGCCAACGGCAAGCGCAGCGCCGCTCTCAAGGCGTCGGTGGCGAAGGCCGCCAGCGCCAAGGACCGCTTCATCCGTTCCAACCTGCGCCTCGTCGTCTCGATCGCTCGCCGCTACCCGCTGCCCCAGGGCATGGACCTCCTCGACCTCATCCAGGAGGGCAACCTCGGTCTCGAGCACGCGGTCGACAAGTTCGACTGGCGGCGTGGCTTCAAGTTCTCCACCTACGCCACGTTCTGGATCCGCCAGGCCATCGGCCGGGCCCTCGACCAGAAGGCCAGCCTCATCCGCATCCCCGGTGACCGGTCGGCCAGCCTGCGGGCCGCGCTGCGCCAGGCTTCGGGCGACGGCGAGACGCTCGACCAGCAGAACGCCGAGCTGCATCGGCTGACGACGCCGGTGTCGCTCGACAAGACCGTCGGCGACGACGGCGACGCCACCCTCGGCGACCTCATGGCCAACGGTGACGGCACGCCCGAGGACGCCGTGATGGCGATCGTCGACAACGACTTGCTCGACGAGCTGCTCGGCACGCTCGACTCGCGCGCCCGCTACGCCGTGGAGGCCCGCTTCGGCCTGCTCGACGGCGAGCGCAAGAGCTTCCGCGAGGTCGGCGAGCGCCTCGGCGTCACCGCCGAAGCGGCCCGCCGGCTCGTCAGCCGGGCCGTCATCGGCCTCCGCGACGATGCCGAGCGGATCCTCTCCGTCTGACCTGTCACCTGGGCCGGGCCGTCGAACCGACCCCGGCCCCGGTGACACAGCACCAGTACGCTGAGGCGCCTATGACGCAGGCGTGGACACCGTCGTCCTGGCAGCAGTTCCCGGCCGAGCAGCAGCCGGACTGGCCCGACGCCGACGGACTGCACGCCGCGCTGAAGACGTTGGCGTCCTATCCCCCGCTGGTGTTCGCCGGCGAGGCCCGGTCGCTGCAGACCTCGCTGGCCCAGGTCGCGGCCGGCAACGCCTTCCTCCTCCAGGCCGGTGACTGCGCCGAGAGCTTCGACGAGTTCACGGCCAACAACATCCGGGAGAAGCTGCGCGTCATCCTCCAGATGGCCGTCGTGCTGACCTACTCGATGGGCGTGCCGGTGGTCAAGGTCGGCCGCATCGCCGGCCAGTTCGCCAAGCCCCGATCGAGCGCCACCGAGCGCCAGGGCGACGACGAGCTGCCGGCGTTCCGTGGTCACATCGTCAACGACGCCCACTTCGACGCCGACTCCCGCACGCCGGCCGCCGAACGACTCGTGCAGGCATACCACCAGTCGGCGTCGACATTGAATCTGGTGCGGGCGTTCACGAAGGGTGGCTTTGCCGACCTCACCCGGGTCCACGCCTGGACCCAGGAGTTCGTCGCCTCCAGCCCCGAAGGCCGCCGCTACGAACGCCTGGCCAACGAGATCGACCGGGCCCTGCACTTCATGCGGGCGTGCGGGGTGGAGACCGAGTCGAACCCGGCGCTCAGCCAGGTCGACATCTACACCAGCCATGAAGCCCTGATCCTCGGCTACGAGGAGGCGCTGACCCGCCAGGACACCCTGACCGGGCGGTGGTACGACTGCTCGGCCCACATGCTGTGGATCGGCGAACGCACCCGCCAGGCCGACGGTGCGCACGTCGAGTTGCTGCGCGGCGTGGGCAACCCGATCGGCTGCAAGGTCGGCCCGACGATGGAGGGCTCCGAGCTGCTCGAGCTGTGCGAGCGGCTGAACCCGGCGCGGGTGCCGGGCCGGCTGACGCTGATCACCCGGATGGGCGCCGACCTCGTCGAGGATCGCCTGCGGCCGCTACTGCGGGCCGTGACCGACGCCGAGCACCCGGTCGTGTGGACGTGCGACCCCATGCACGCCAACACGTTCACGTCGGGCAACGGTCGCAAGACCCGCCATTTCGACGACATCGTGCTCGAGATCGGCGGCTTCGTGCGGGCCCATCGAGCCGAGGGGACGTGGCCGGGCGGTATCCACGTCGAGCTGACCGGCGAGAACGTGACCGAGTGCCTCGGCGGCGCCGACGACGTGTCAGACCTCGACGACCGCTACGAGACGATGTGTGACCCGCGGCTCAACGCCCGCCAGAGCCTCGACCTCGCCTTCCGCGTGGCCGAGCTGATCGCCGGCCCCACCCCCTGACCGTTTCCTCACCCGAGTGAGCGCGCTGACGTCGATCGACGAATGGCCGGTCCCGCACGTGGCCGCCGCGGTGATCGGCGCCGACGGCGACGTGGTCGAGACGCGCGGCGACGTCGAGCGGGCGTTCCGGCTCGCCTCGCTGACGAAGATGATGACGGCCTGGGCGGTGCTGGTCGCCGTCGAAGAAGGCGTGGTCGGTCTCGACGACGCCGTCGGACAGCCCGGATGCACGTTGCGCCACCTGCTGGCCCACGCCGGCGGGTATCCGTTCGAGGGTGACGACCCGATCAGCCCGCCGGCCGAGCGGCGGATCTACTCCAACGCCGGCATCGAACTGGCGGCCGCGGCCGTCGCCGAGTCGGCCGGGATGGGGTTCGGCGAGTACCTCGACGAGGCCGTGTTCCAGCCGCTCGGGATGGACGGCACCGAACTGCGCGGCTCGCCGGCGCACGCCGTGCACGCCACCGTCGGCGATGTCGCGCGGTTCCTCGCCGAGACGATGCACCCGACGCTGCTCAGCCCGGCCCAAGCGACCGACGCCGTGTCGGTCCAGTTCCCCGACCTCGCCGGCATCGTCCCCGGCATCGGACGCTTCGACCCGTGCCCGTGGGGCCTCGGCTTCGACATCCGGGGGACGAAGCTGCCGCACTGGACGGGCCGGACGAATTCGCCGGCGACGTACGGCCACTTCGGTGGAGCCGGCACGATGGCGTGGGTCGACCCGGTCGCCGAGTGCGGCGTGGTCGCGCTGACGGATCTCGGCTTCGATCAGTGGTCGGTCGAGGCGATGCGCTACTGGCCGGCACTGTCCGTCGCCGTCGTCGCCGACGTCGGTGAGAGGCGTCCGGACCGTTCCTGACGGCCGATATCGTGCCGCTTCGTGGGAGCTGCCGGGGGCACCCCGTGGGGGTTCGGGGTCGACGAGAGTGGACCGGGCTGATGTTCAGCACCGGCGACCGGGTGCGTTGGGCGACCGTCGGTGACGACGGCCTGCCACTCGTGCGTTACGGCTTCGTGGGGGACACGACGCCCGGTCACGGGATCGTCGGCGTGATGCTCGACGGCGAGATCGGCGTCGACGGAGTGGATCTCGACCAGCTGCAGCCGGTGTCGGTGACGACGATCTCGCTGCAACTCGACGGCGACGACCTCCTCGGCGACGCCGACCTGCGGTGCGGGTTGGTCCGGCTGTGGCTGGCCGAGGCCGAGTCGGCGGGCCTCGACCTCGACGAGATCCAGCCGTTCGGCGACGGGTGGTGTGACGATCGCGGCCGCTGGACGTTGGCCGAGCTGCGCACCGCCGGTGAGCGCTATCTGGTGCGGGCCATCCCCGGCCCGGACGACCCCGCCGTCATCCACCTCCACGCCACCCCCGCGTGACGGGCGCGCGGGTGACGTTCGGTACTCGGGTCAGGAGAGGCGTTCCACGACCATGGCCATGCCTTGGCCGCCGCCGACGCACATCGTCTCCAGGCCGTACGTCTTGTCGGCGTCTTGGAGGCCGTGGATCAGCGTCGTCATGATGCGCGCCCCGGTCTGGCCGAACGGGTGGCCGAGGGCGATGGCGCCACCGTTGACGTTGAGCTTGTCGTGGTCGATGCCGAGATGCTTGGCCGACGGCAGCACTTGGGCGGCGAACGCCTCGTTGATCTCGACGAGGTCGATGTCGTCGATCGACATCCCGGCCCGGCCGAGGGCCTGACGGCTGGCCTCGATCGGGCCGAGCCCCATGATCTCGGGATTGAGACCCGAGACCCCGGAGGCGACGACCCGGGCCAGCGGCGTCAGGCCGAGCTCGCGGGCCTTTGTGTCGCTCATCACGATGACGGCGGCCGCGCCGTCGTTGAGCGGGCAGGCGTTGCCGGCGGTGACCTCACCGTCGGGGCGGAACACCGGCTTGAGCTGGCTGAGGGCCTCGAGCGTCGTGCCGGCGCGCGGCCCGTCGTCCTTGTCGACCACCGAGCCGTCGGGCAGCGTCACCGGCACGATCTCCTCGGCGAAGAAGCCGCGTTCGGTCGCCGCCACGGCCCGGTCCTGCGACGTCTTGGCCCAAATGTCCATCTCCTCGCGCGTCAGCCCCTCCTGCTCGCGCACGTTCTCGGCCGTCTGGCCCATGGCGATGTAGATGTCGGGCAGCCCCTCGGGGGGTGTCCACGTCGGCTGTCCGCCGAGGGCGCGATCGGCCGTGCGCTCGCCGGCCTCCTGGAAGGTCGCGTTCGGGGCCGTGTCGCTGGCCCCGGCGCCGTAGCGACTGACGCACTCGACCCCGGCGGCGATGAAACAGTCACCTTCACCCGACTTGATCGCATGGGCGGCCATGCGGATCGTCTGCAGGCTCGACGAGCAGTAGCGGTTGACGGTCACCCCGGGGACGTTGTCGAGCCCGGCGAGGATGGCGACGACCCGGGCGACGTTGAAACCCTGCTCCCCGGCCGGCTGGCCACAGCCCATGATCAGGTCCTCGATCTGGTCCTTCGGCAGCTCCGGCACCTTGGCCAACAGTGCGTTGACGATCTGCGTCGACAGGTCGTCGGGGCGGATGGTCGCCAGGGATCCCTTGACCGCCCGCCCGATCGGGCTGCGGGCGGTGGCGACGATGACGGCTTCAGGCATGCGGGCCAGCGTAACGACGAGCCTGCCGGGCGGCCCTACGCTCGGCCCGATGACGACGCTGCCCGCCGTTACCGCCGAGGACGTCGACCTGGCCGACATGGCCTTCTGGTTCCCCGATCGGAGCCTCCGCGAGGCTGGTTTCAAGGCGCTGCGCGACGCTCCCGGCTTGCGCTTCTTCCGGGAACCGGTCCTCGAGGGTTCGCCGTTCGAGCCGGGGCCGGGCTACTGGGCGCTCGTGCGCCACGAGGACGTGTGGGCGGCGAGCCGCAATGCGGGGATGTTCTGCTCCGGGCAGGGCTCGAACATCGCCGACCTACCCGTCGAGCTCAATGAGTTCTTCGGGTCGATGATCAGTATGGACGACCCGAAGCACTACCGGTTGCGCTCCCTCGTAGCCAAGGGCTTCACACCCAAGGAGGTCGCCCGCGTCGATGAGTACGTCGTCGGCAAGGCGACCGAGGTCGTCGACCGCATGCTCGAGGCGCACCCCGACGGCACCGCCGACTTCGTCGAGTCGATCGCCGCCCCGCTACCGCTCGGGATCATCTGCGAGATGATGGGCATCCCCGACGAGGACCACGAGCAGATCTTCCACTGGACGAACGTCATCCTCGGCGCCGGCGACCCAGAGTTCGGCGGGAATTACGACGCGCTGATGGCGGTGTCGCTCGAGATGTTCGCCTACGCCCAGGCCCTCGGCGAGGACCGGCGGGCCCATCCGGTCGACGACATCACGTCGGTCCTGATGCAAGCCGAGGCCGATGGTGAGCGGCTGACGATCCAGGAGTTCGGGTCGTTCTTCATCCTCCTCGTCGTCGCCGGAAACGAGACGACGCGCAACGCGATCAGCCACGGGATGAAGGCCCTCACCGACTACCCCGATCAGAAGGAGCAGTGGTTCGGCAACTTCGAGGCGACGACGAAGACGGCGGTCGAGGAGATCGTGCGCTGGGCGACCCCCGTGATCCACTTCCGGCGCACGGCGACGGCCGACACGGAGCTGGCGGGCCAGCCGATCAAGGCCGGCGAGAAGGTCGTGCTCTGGTACAACTCGGCCAACCGGGACGAGCGGGTCTTCGCCGACCCCGACCGCTTCGACGTGACCCGGTCGCTGCAGCCCACGCAGGTCGGCTTCGGCGCCGGCGGTCCGCACTTCTGCCTCGGCGCCAACCTGGCCCGGCGCGAGATCAGCGTGATGTTCGACGAGATCCGCCGACGCCTGCCGACGCTGCGCACGACCGGCGAGCCCGCTTACCTCGAGAGCTTCTTCATCAACGGCATCAAGCGCCTGCCCTGCGCCTGGGACTGAGTCTCTAAGGCTCCGCCGACCGGCCAAGCCGGATCGGCTGCGCCTCCGTGCTCGCCGCCGACCCTTCGGATCGGCGCTCGCCGAACGTCTCATCATCCGCACGCCCAGACACGGGGACTCGTCCCCTCCGGATCGGCCAGGCGGCTCTGGAAGGATGGCGGGGTGGTCGAACGTCCTCGCCTCGTCGAGGCGCTCACGTGGCTCGGATGGGC
>Ga0183260_10000507_pt1 | contig 32999 bp, 38 predicted proteins | sample AntDrymUQ4972206_2_FD_129768 | JGI IMG/M metagenome (GOLD analysis project Ga0183260, IMG submission 129768) | Polar desert sand microbial communities from Dry Valleys, Antarctica - metaG UQ497 (22.06) (version 2) (version 2) | ecosystem: Environmental > Terrestrial > Soil > Desert | place...
ATGTAGTAATACATTATATCTTGAAATTGCACTGCACCGCATAACAAAACAGATACAATAACAACAATAACATATACACAAAAAAATATGAACTACAATATCTATTTCATGCGTAAAGAATAGATTTATAATTTGTCTGAGTAAGTTTGATTATGTTTAAGCAGCGTTCTATGATTTTTTTCTTCTAAGTGAAATGTTATGGTTGGATTTTCTTTCAGTTTATGATAACAAATTGGTGAATTCAAACTAACTTGCTATTTGAAATCAATACTCGAGTTCTATTCTTCTGTATGGCTTCTTCGATAAATGCATTTACGGTCTCAATTGAATATAATCTCAAAATTTCAACTAATTTGGAATTCTTGTTCAATTCATAATTTTTAATTTTGCCTTTGTATTTATTTTCTATTACTATATTGTTTTGAACTAATTGGGGGATGATTCTTTGGACCGTTCTTAGAGGTATTTCACTAGATTTGCTTATTTCTGTAGTAGTAAAATTAAACTGCTGATTTATTATAAGAAAATCAATTACTCGAGCTATATTATTTCTAAAAATTCTTTCCAGTGGTCTATTCCTTATGAGTGTTGATTCTATAGTTTCATCCATGTTAGATACTCTTTGTAATAATATAAATTGTTTATGCCAAAACTGGCGCTAAAGATCGAACCTTAACATTATTGCTTTCTTCTTGAATCCTATTTTCTCGTAAAATTTCGATACTTTTTCATCACAATCAAGAATTACTTTATAGCATCCACGTTCCCGTGATATGGTAATTAGCTTTTTTATTATTTCTTTTCCAATACCTCTACCTTCGTACCCTTTTCTAGTTGCTACATCTTCTATGTGCCCGACCTTACCTCCGTTATGGATGAATTTTTGTTCTATGAGTAATGTGGCCGTGCCAATGACTTCTCGACTCTTTGCATCTTCTGATATAATTATTACATAGTCCTTGTTTGTTATAATTTCTTTTATAATTTCTTTTTTTAACTCTTCATTAGTATTGATACCGCCTATCGTGGATAAGTTTGAGAGGGTTTCAAAGAACCCATTATCAAAATCATTCTCTTCAATTTCTCTTATTGTGAATGACATGCGTCTTAAATTATTTTGGTATATTGTTAAATTAATCTTTATTCTCAAGTATTTGTTCTAAAACACGAAAATTAGTTTGATACATACTAAAATTATATAAAAGCTCTTCCCAGTGGGTTAAACATACAATTAATATCTATGTTCATTTGATACTGTCTTGATTGTTCTAGAGTCTTTTGGGCTATTTATGTGTCCTCCAACTTATAATCTTCATTATATCCATATCTTGAGAGGGTCCTAGAGTTTTGAAATAAACATTATCTGGGCAAATGATATCCCCTTGTTAAATGCATGTTACTATAACTGACCTTGTTTTTTCATGGATAAACTTTGTACTATTAAAATTAAACTATCGAATGTCTTTAGCTTATAATATTGTATAAAGAAATTACGAATTCTTTAGAAATGCTAATTAATATATTTCCTTTAATCAATTATTAGTGTAAAAATAATATCCATGACGTCCGAAGTTGAAATTAACAATCCTTACAAGAATAAGATGGCTAGAATAATGGTAGTGGATGATGAAAAAGATATTCTTAGAATTATTAAGAGAGATTTGGAAATAACAAATGAATTTCAGGTGGAAGTATTTTCGAGTGGACTTGATGCGTTGAGCTCATTTAAGAATCATGAATTAGGCTACTATGACGTAATCATCACTGATATTAGAATGCCTAGAATGAATGGTTTTGAGTTGTATAGACATATCAAGGAAATGCGCCCTGATACCAAAATTGCCTTCATTACTGCGTTTGAAATAAACAGAGATGAATTTACAAAAGTTCTTCCTTCCATTGATGTTAAAGATTTTATTATTAAACCGATCGATATGAATGATTTAATTTTTAAGATTAAATCTATGTTAGCAATTTAAATGGAACTTTCATATCAAAAATGTTAAACAGCTTGTAAATGATAAGTATAGTATCATCTAGAAATAATATTTTCTTGCTAATTCTTGTAGTTGGCGTAGGTATTTCTTTGTCTATATTATCTTATCATTATTCTGGTCTAACAGCAGATCAAATTGGTGAAATTGCTTCTGGTGATATCAGGTCAAATGCTATAATTGAAACAGACGGTCTTTCTAAAACTCTGTTACATATTATAGATCCAGTATCTACTAACCTCGAGATCTTATCTAAAATTGTAAATTACAGCAATATAGATGGAACTAAAATAATTATGGATGAAGTTCAGAACTCGACAAAGTCATTGACGGAGGGATACTACTGGATAAATGAAGATGGTCGAATCGTCTCAATAAGCAACGTTAACTCAAGTGTAATTAGTTCATATAGTAGTATTGATTTGAGTAATAGAGAATATTTTGTTATCCCTAAAGAGACTCATACTAGCTATTATAGTAGTGCAATAGAATCTATAGATAAAATTCCGCGACTTTATATTTCATATCCTATTATGGAAAAATCCGCCGGAGAATCCGTGTTTAAAGGGGTTATTGTTGCATCAATCAAAATCCATGAATTAGGTCGTTTTTTACAAAGCGAGTTAGCCCCTCAAGTAGCAGGCAATGTTGGATTAATGGATAAGAATGGTATTATTATTTATGGCAGTAATCCTTCGCTCATTGGAAAATATTATCTTGGAAAAGACTTTCAAGCCCTAGTGCCTGAGGAAATTAGAGAACCTTATAATTCTCTTCTGGCTAAAGGTCTTCAAGGATCTGCGGGAGCCGAAGATCTAATATTGCTTGGAGGAAACAAGACTACCATTACTTATCAACCCGTCTACATAGGTGGAAAGTATTTGTGGACTTTGTTTGTAAGCTCTCCTCATCAATTAGCAGCTGAGGTGGGGTTTTTGATAAATAATCAGAAAAATTTTAGCACTTTAATGATCCTAATAATTGGAGCTGTAGCCTTGGGCATTGCGTTTTTGATCCTTTCCTGGAATAAACGACTGGAGTCGGCAGTAAATTCGAGAACTATCGAACTAAAAGATGCAAATAATTCATTGATAAAATATAATAAGTTACTCGAATCGGCCAATGAAAAACTAAGCATTCATGATAAGATGCAAAAAGAATTCATAAATATTGCTGCTCATGAATTGAGAACTCCTATAATGCCTATACTGGGAGATGCGATATTTCTTGAAAAGCAATTCGAAGAGGGAAAAGAAGAAGTCAAAGTTGACAGAGAACAAGTAAGTTCTATTATTAGAAACGCCAAACGCTTAAAGAGATTGGCATCAGATATTTTAGATATTACTAAGATCGAAAGTCAGTCCCTGAAGCTTAACAAAGAACGCTTTAATATTAAGGACATTATTTTGTCATCCATCAGTGATATAAAAACTCAGTTATTAAGCAGTAATCCAGAACAGCTAGAAAATTTGAATATAGTATATGAACCTAAAGACATCTTTGTATTTGCAGATAAAAATCGAATCACTCAGGTTATTTTTAACCTTCTTGGTAATTCTGTAAAGTTTACTGAAAAAGGGTCGATCGGCATCGATGTAAAAATCGAGAGAGATGTGGTAAAAAATATTGAAACTGTGATCGTCAGTATATGGGATACTGGACAAGGTATCGATCCTGATATACTCCCCAGATTGTTTACGAAATTTGCTTCCAAGTCTTTTGAAGGTACGGGTCTAGGCTTGTTTATATCAAAGAGTATTATTAATTCTCATAATGGCAAGATCTGGGCAGTCAATAATCCTGATGGAGGTGCTACCTTTTATTTTAAAATACCTCAACAATGAATTGATTGGGGATAAATCAATTATGCCTTTTCAGATTTTATATAATCCAAGTTGATCTCAACTTTGAAAGTATAGTATTAGAATGGAAGAATAACTAACCCGCAAAGTAAAATGAAATAAAATACCGTGGCTGGATAACGATGTTTAATATTTTTTAATATCATTCTGGATTGTTTTCTGTTTCATGTTTTGTTTTTTTGTCTAATCTTTTATTCCATAACTTACTTGCGACGAATAGCAAAACTATGGTTATTATCAGTGCTATTTCAAGAATTATTAAACTCGTCATGGTAAGTGTCTCAAATATTTGAATCAATACTATGCCCATTATATTTCCGGTAATTAATGCGATAAAAAAAATCTTTAATATCTCCTTCCTTGTCATACTGCGATTATCTCTCCATATAATAAAATTAAATATATTTTTATTGAATTGACTTATTTACCTTGACTGAATAATTATTGAATTAATGTAGTCCATATTTGGAATCTATGGTATAAAATGTCAAATAAATTATATTTTATTAAAAGCTATCAAATCCCCCACCATCAAAATCAAATCCTCCTCCTCCTCCTATATCTCCGCCCTGCATGTCTACATTTTCTGTTGCTCCTGTTTCTGTGCCGGCTCCCGAATCAGATTCCGACCCCGTGGCACCGGTATCTCCTGTGTCTCCAGCCATTGAACTCTCCATTGGATTAAGGGCCATACCCATAAAAGACATCAACGACATAAAGAACACCATATCCATAATGCCAGAGAAAATCAAAAATGGCATCCATGATCTGTTGTTTCCCATAAATGTTTGGAGTTGGGCTTTATCACCTTGTGAATACCATTGCTGCGCTTGTCTCAATTTATTCTCTAGTACCTGTTGTTTTGAAGTTAATACCTTTAAACCCGTGTCTGTTAATTTATATTGCATTTTCTTCCCCAAGAAAAATATTTTCTTTTCAACTTTAATGACCAGTCGTTGGCTTTCTAATTCCTTAAGAATTGTCTCAACTTCTGACTTTGTAAGTTTGGTAAATTTCATGATTTTATCTAAAGTATTAAAATTCTTATATATTGCACTAAGAACTATGAAATGTGTTGGACTATCGTTAAGATTGAATGACATATTTATAAAATATATAAAGTTATACTTAAATACTATTGTATTTTCTGCTTTTCTACTAAATTGGTTTTGGTGATGAAAAAGGTGACATTTTAATACGCTATCATTTTGCAAAATTTAACTAGATGGAAATTTTTTTGCATTTTAGATTTCAAGTCAACTGAAGAATCATCAATCCTAATAATCCTACGATCATTCCTATGTCCTACGTCATCGATATCAATACTATCCTCTCCATACACTTTTTAACAAATATCCTGTTATGATAATTGAAATCATAACGAGAACCGAAGCATCAATAGAAACTAGGAGGTTAAAAATAGTTGTTGTTATACTAACTATTTATCTAGCGATAGAAATCGTGGCTGGATATATCACCGGTAGTCTGGCGTTAATTGCTGATGCTCTGCACATGTTTGCCGATGTCTTCGGAATTTCGCTTGTTCTTGTGGCTTCCATGTTTAGTAAAAAACCTCCAACTCCTTTACATACCTACGGATTCTATAGGTCTGAAATTCTCTCCTCTCTTGCCAATTGCGTTATTCTGCTATTGATATCAATCTTTATCATATTGGAAGCCTATCGACGGATTTTTGAACCTCACAATATAGAAATCTCCTTAATGCTGATCGTTGCTATAATAGGATTAATTGTAAATCTTTTTGGGCTTAGACTATTAAAAGGAACACATACGCATACGGATCATGTATTTTCTGAATCAACTCCGAGGCATAATAATCTAGGAAAGACTGATGCTCTTCATATTCAAGGTGCAAAGCTAGAACTATTTAGTGATCTTCTTGGATCTGTTGCAATCATCATTGGAGCTGTTCTTATATTTTATACCGATTTTTATCTGATAGATTCTATAATTAGCTTTGGTCTTGCTCTGTTCATTATACCTCGTGTTTGGTATTTGTTGCAAAGATCGGTATCAATTTTGATGGAGAGTTCTCCTTCAAGTTTGTTGTATAAGGACATAAAGGATTCAATTCTACAGATAAGAGGTGTAACCGGAGTGTTTGATCTCCACATATGGAGTATAACATCCGGAAATATTGCATTATCTGCACATATAATTATTTTTAATTCAACCAAATCACAAGAGATACTCCAAGAAATAAATTCACTCTTAGAAAAGAAATTTGGAATCTATCATACTACAATTCAGATCGAAAAATATCATACAGTTGATGATAGGGATCATTAAATGTTTTTTATTATTTTAACTTGAATTTCACTATAATGTCGTCATCAGTATTGGATAAAGTAGATATTTATGTATGCAACCTGATCAATATTCGTCCTCAATGGTTTCTGAAATAACTATCGCGCTGGATCTCGATTCTGTTTTGGCTGACGTAATGCAAATCTGGTTAGAAGAATATAATGCAATTTTCAATACTGACATAAAAAAACGAGATATATCTGATTGGCACATACATAACATATTACCAATAAATAAACAACAGATAACGGATTTATTCATAATGGTCTGGAAAAAACGATGGCAGGACATACCTCCTACTAGTAATGACATTTCAGATGTAATAAATCAATTACAAGACAAGGGCTTTCGAATATCCATCATTACAAAGAGAGAGCGAGTTACAATGCCATTTGTGGCTCATTGGCTCGATCTAAATAATATACCTTACAATGACATTGTTTTCATTTTTGATGATGTGTCAAAGAGCCATTTTCCTTTCTTTCTATTGGTTGATGATTCTCCAATCAATGCGAAGGAAATTGTTACTCCTAAACAGATAATAATTTTTGATCAGCCTTGGAATAAATCTTTAGTATCTTATACAAGGATAAACAGATTGAATGAACTAATTGACTTGGTATAGGGGGTATAACGCTTGACCTTCCGTTCTATTTTATTCTACTATCCAATTCTATAAATAATCTATTTAAGGCTGATGATAGCCCGTTATAATTACAAAGGAAATTAAAACTTTCTTCAAATTTGTCTTTATCCGAAGTTGGTTTTCCCAAGTAATCCAATTCTATATCTTCCAAATCTGTTTTCAAATAAATCACTATGGAAAATCTTTCGTCTGCATTGATATTACTTAATTTGTATTCTCTAAGCTCAATCTTCATTATCGTCCTCCCTTCGATCACAAATTTATTCTCTAGAATAACTTTCCTTCTATTCAAGATCAACAGTATTATAACACTATAATATCTAATTTAATATTAAAGTTCTCTTTATGGGGTATATTGTTGTCTACTTATTTATATTCCAAAAATCGTATCCATTCGGGAAACCATAGCTGACTTTCGTGAACACCAATGCCTTTCGCCAGAATCTCCGGAGAGTTATAAAATACTGAATCTGCTCCTAATTCTACTGCTATCTTCTTATTCAGATCGTCTATATAAGATATCTTGCCAACATATTTTCTCCCAATAAGGTCTTTTTGTTGAGTATATAAACCGACTTGACGGCCATCAATGGTGGGAACGTAGCTAACAATTATGTCAATCTTATTTACACCTGATTTTTTTAAATAGAAGACTGTTTCAATTATTGTACCTCCGGTTTGTATCGTACCTTGAACGGATAAAATGTTCTTGTCTTGAGTAAGTGGAGTAATGATGAACTTAAGTGTTTTACCATTGGTTAGTAATTTGTTCTTACTTACCTGTTCTGAATAATCTATCATTGGATCTGAATCATCATACCTATCTTTTATTATGCCTTCAACCATTTCAAATTTTTTTCCATTATTTTTGAATCCTATGTTTAAGCCTAGTGCCATTGGTCTCGTATAATCTGGTTCCGCAAAGATCATGTCAGCGTCTATGTTTTTGTTTGATAGATATTGTGCCTGAATATTTCCAATATTCTTTCTTATAGAATAAATGCTCTTATTGTTAAAAATACTTGATACATGTGACTCGCGAATAAATTCGAATGGATCCATTAAGATTCTATTTTTATCCAGTTGTGTAAGGATATCCATACCGTACTTGGAACTCAAACGAATTAACTGCCCTGGATTTATTTCTTTTAATTTTAAGTGAAAAAAACTCTCGAGGTAGTTCTCTGAAGTAACCATAAAAAATACTTCGTTTTCATCCTTTCCCAGAAAGAGGGGTTTAAATCCTGTACTATTTCTAAAAACATAAATTTCCTTGTTAATATTTATTACGTAATTTCCCCTTAAATGCCTGTCCAAAAATTCAGCTGCTTTATAAGGATCTTTTCGTGTCAGTAGTAGTTCTTTGAAAATGTAATGAATTTGCTCTAAGGGTTCGGAATTCCTGTTTCTTATTAACGGATGTGTTGTCAATTTATCTAAATCTATAAAAAATCCATCCAGAGCAAAATTTATTCTCTCCATTCTTTTGGATTTTGGCTTTTTTTTTGAAAGATGTCCAACCGTCGTTTGCATTGGATTGTTCAGCTGCTTTACGATTTTTTCATGGATGGTATCAAATGTTGGTAATGAGCCATATCCGCTGACCTCAAATTTACCTGAACTAATTTTCCAAACTGCCTTTCCACGGTGTTGGAGTAATTGCATTCCGCGAAATACTTGATAAATTATCTTTTCATTATTGACCTTCTCATCCAGTACACACACTGCAACTATTCCACCCATTAAAATTCAGAATTGCTTTATCGCTAGAACGATAAAAATTTTGATATTTATCCATTTGTTTGTTCTGATTATTTTGGTCCAAAATGCCAAGTAAATATATATTCCATTGTCAACTAACCTTTTAAAATTGATAATTGGCTTATTGGGTAAAGCAAATGTTGGTAAATCAACATTCTTTAATGCGGCTACAGATTCATCAATACCAATTGCTAATTTTCCGTTTACTACTATTAATCCAAATATCGGTGTTGCATTTGTAAGAGTAAATTGTGTTTGTAAAGAGTTGGGTGTTTCGGATAATCCCATTACTTCTCAGTGTATTAGCGGAATAAGATATATCCCAATAAAACTAATAGACGTAGCAGGGCTAGTTCCCGGTGCACACTCAGGAAGAGGTTTAGGTAATAAATTTTTAGATGACGCTCGTCAGGCTGACGTTCTTATCCATGTAATAGATGTCTCAGGGTCTACCGACGAAGAAGGCAGACCAGTTAATCCAGGTGAAGGAAATCCGCTTTTTGATTTGGAGTTCATAGAAGATGAATTTGATCTTTGGATACGTTCATTAATTCTGAGAGATTGGGACAAGATAATAAGAGAAAGTGAAAATTTAAAACAAAGGATAGAAACTGTATTGTCTAGGAGACTTTCTGGTCTATCAATTAGTGAACAATTGATCAGAAATTCCTTGGACCATATCAGTTTGATTAAAAAGCCAAGCGAATGGACTGAAGAAGATTTGCTCATATTAAGCAAACAAATACGAACATGTTCTAAACCAATTATTCTGGCAGCTAACAAAGCTGATATCTCATCATCAGATATCAATATTGAAAAATTGAAGAAACTAGAAAGACCATTTTTTCCTACTGTATGCGAGGCTGAATTATTGTTAAGAAGAGCTGCTCACAAAAATCTCATTTATTATTTGCCTGGAGATTCGAGTTTTGAAATCAAGCAGCCTGAAACCCTTTCCAACAAACAGAATGAGGCTTTGGAGGTTGTAACCAGTATATTACGCAAGTTCGGCTCGACAGGGATTCAGCAAGTAATAAATCATGCTTGTTTTGAAATATTGCAAAATATTGTAGTTTATCCAGTGGAGGACGAATATAAATTTACAGACAAAAAGGGGAATATCTTACCCGATGCAAGAATAATTTCCAATGACTCCACTGCCAAAGATTTGGCATATTTAATTCATAATGATTTGGGAAAAGGATTCCTCTATGCTATTGATGCAAGAACAAAACAACGAATTGGTGCTGAGCATGAGCTGAAAAATGGTGATATAATTAAGATAGTATCCACAACAAGTAGGAATTAATGCATGTTATGTTTAGGAATTGAAAGTACCGCCCATACATTCGGATGCTCTATAATAGAAATTGGCAAAAATAGTGATGCGGGCAATGCAGATAAAGAGTTTATTTTGTCAGAAGTAAGGGATATTTATCAAGCATCAGCAGGATGGGGTATTCATCCGAGAGATGCATCTAAACATCATACCATGGTAGCTACCGACATCTTAAAAAAATGTCTAGAAGAAGCTGGAGTCGGTATTAAGGATATTAATATTATTTCTTATTCTGCTGGTCCAGGATTGGGACCTTGCTTAAGAATAGGTGCTGTTGTTTCTCGATCATTGGCTTCTTTTCATAATATACCTCTAATTCCTGTAAATCACGCAGTAGGACATATAGAATTGGGAATTAAACTTACCGGATCTGAAAATCCATTAACATTATTGGTTTCTGGTGGACACACTATGTTACTTATTTACTATAAGAATAAATGGAGAATATTTGGAGAGACTTTGGATATTACGCTAGGACAGCTTTTTGATCAAGTGGGAAGAAAAATGGGCTTTTCATCCCCCTGTGGAAGTAAGATCGAAGAGGTATCTTATTTATCAAAGGGTCTAATGGTCTATCCACTCCCATATATTATCAAAGGGAATGACGTATCATTTTCGGGATTACTTAGTGCAGTTAAAACTTTGCTAAACAACAACGATAATGATGTCCATGACATATGTTTTTCATTGCAAGAAACAGCATTTTCTATCATTGTAGAGGCGGTAGAACGTGCATTAGCCTTTACTGGTAATAAGGAATTTCTAATTGTTGGAGGTGTTTCTGCGAATAAGAGATTGTCCAACATGCTTGAAACAGCATGTGATATACATAATTCTAATTTTAATTCTTGCCCCCTGAGGTTTTGTGGAGATAACGGAGCACAGATAGCTTGGACTGGCGCTCAGATGTACTTAAATCGTCCATCTAGTAGTGTTAAACCCGAAAATGCATCTGTTAATCAGTCTTGGAGACTGGATAGCGTACATATTCCATGGAGGTAACTTCATGAATTACTTTTAGTTTGATCTTCCATCTGTAATTTAATTTCTTTTGCCCAGTTACCTGGATTCAAAACTCCAAACTTGTAGGTTTTATTACCATCATTTAGTTCTATCACCAATTTTTTGATAATTCTTCCTTCAGATCTTGCTTGGGCAATGTCCTTTAATTCAAATTCTATTTTTTCACCAAGTAATTCTTTAGATAATGTTGCTATTCGACCTTTAGTTTTTTCAAAGGCAAGTTTTCTATTTGTTAGAGTAAGAATTCCACTCTTCAATGTATCTTCTGAACAGTCTTCAAATAGAATATTTTTTTCATTATTTGATGAATATGATGTTTTGTCCATAATTTTTAAAGTAATAACGTATTACTAAAATTATCTATTGATAAACGATAGAATATTATTAAAAAAAGGCGCTGAATCAGAATTGTACCTCATTGATTGGCATGGTGCTCATGCTATTTCAAAGGTTCGAATTGCTAAAGCATATCGTAACCCTTCTATCGATATTCCATTGAGGAAACGGCGAACAATCCATGAAGCTAATATTTTATCTCAAGTAAAGTTTTTTGGGATCAATACTCCTTTCATTTATTTTCTTGACATAAATAATTTTGAAATCATAATGGAATACATTGAAGGAAAAACGTTCAAAGACTTTTTTTCCCCAGATCTTTGTATAAATCTTGGGGAAATCGTTGGAACCCTTCATTGTAATAATATAATTCATGGCGATATTACTACATCCAATTTTATTATACCTTCAAATGGAGCCATTATTGTAATTGATTTTGGATTGGCTTTCTTTTCTGAACGATATGAAGACAAAGCTGCAGATATCCGGTTATTTAAAGAAATATTGACTAGCTTCCATGTCGATGATTTTGATATATCTTATAAAAATTTCTATGATGGATATAAGAAAATATGTGGTAGTATTACGTCAAAAGTATTTAAAACAGTGGGTGAAATTGAAAAAAGAGGTCGATATTCAAGATCTGAATTCTAAGATTATGTGTAATTTTCTTATAATATTGAAATAACTATTGTATAACTTTTTTACACAATCCTTTTTCCTTATGTTGCACAAAATGATCTTGACAAAAATCAGTTTCGCATTCATAGCAATGCCACCCGCATAAAGTATAACATACATTGCATTTTGAAATCGGTTTATTATAGTCAAATTCTTTAGTTTGTTTCACAATTCTTGTTTTTTGTATTCTTTTTTGCTGTTGCCTCATACATCTATCCTCTATTAAAGCGCAAAACATCGTAGTGATGTTTGAAAATTCTTCTCCAACTGTGTGGATCTATCAACCTGTTTCATAAAATCAGAATGTTATTTAAGCTTTTCAGACGATAATTAAGGAATTTGTAACTACCATTGGATTTGTAATTCAAATTATTCATAAATGCGGGAGGTGGGATTCGAACCCACGAATCCCTAAGGAACAGGGTTGTAGGAAACTTCCAAGCTCATTCTAAGCCTCGCACAATTGCTGACCTGCGCCGTTGACCGGGCTTGGCAACCCCCGCATTACTTTGGACTACATTAAAGCCAAATTTATCTATTGTTAATACGAATCATGTTGAATTCTTTGATCGATGATCTTTCTTACGAGTAAGATTATTCATTTCTTTATCGTCTAAATAATTATTAGGACGGCGTAAATATTGATTTAACTGGGGAGATGTTTTGACGGAGAAAAAACTGTTTGGGACAAACGGCATAAGAGGGATATTTGGAAAAGATCTGTCAATTGAGTTTTTGATAGATATCGCTTTTTCTATAGGGCATTTTTTTGAGAAGGGGTCAATAGTGTTGGGATATGATGGTCGTTCTTCTAGTTTTGCAATTCAAAAGATTATCTCGGCTGTGTTGATGTCAATGGGTATCGATGTATATACTATGGGCTTGACGCCTACACCTTGTCTACAATTTACTGTCAAAAATTTAAGATTTTCCGGTGGAATTGTGATTACGGCATCACATAATCCTAAGGAGTACAACGGAATAAAACCTGTTTCAAGTCATGGGTTTGAATTGTCTAGAGATGATGAAATAAAAATTGAGTCAATATATTATCAAAAAAAGTTCATGAGAGAGTATTCTGCCCCCTTTGGGAACTTATTTAAATTGGATGTTTTGGAACAGTACATCGACAAGGTGCTTTCTTTTATAGATGCTGACATTATTAGACGATCAAATCTTAAGATTATTATGGATTGTGGTAACGGGGTCCAATCGTTAGTAGCTCCTTTGATAGGAAGAAAATTAGGATGTGAAGTGTTGATTATGAATGGCTATGTTGATCCAAATTTTTCTGCAAGGGGCTCCGAGCCGAAAATGGACAATTTAAGTAGTCTTACTGAAATGGTAAAAAAGACCAACTCTGATTTGGGTGTTGCATACGATGGGGATGGTGATAGAAGCATTTTTTGTGATGAAAAGGGAATTATCCATTGGGGTGATAAAACAGGATCAATTCTATCCTATCATTTAATTAGAAATAAGAAAATGGATACGACAATCGTATGCCCTGTTAATTCTTCACTAGTTATTTCAAAAATTGGTGAGTTAGTTGAGAGAGATGTTTATTTTACTAAGGTTGGAAGCATTGAGGTTTCTTATGGCATGAAAAATACTAATTCTCTTATCGGATTTGAAGAAAATGGTGGTTTTTTTTATGGACCTCTGAATTTAGTTCGTGACGGAGCGATCACCACAGCTTTGGTTTTAGAAATGATGAGCTATCATAAGCAGGAAAAACTGGGACAAAACACAAATTGTGGTGACATGTTATTGGATAAAAAATCATCTCTATCCGGTATTTTCTCTTTGCTCGATAATACATTTCAATATAAATCCAGCTTGAATTTGTCTAACAATGATGATATGCAACATGTTTTGGATGTATGTGCTGCACATGGATCTGTATATAAGATAGAAAGAATCGATGGAGTGAAAATATGGTTTGATGCTGAATCTTGGATAATGTTCAGACCTAGTGGTACAGAACCTCTGATCCGAATCTATGCTGAATCCAATGATAAAAGCTTACTAGATTCAAAAGTAAAGGAATACCTTAACTTAATAAATAAAATTCTGAACGCTGTTGATTGATACATGATAACATTTTTAATACTCTTTTTTATCATAAGAAAGAGTGGAAATGATCCCAATGGGTGATAATAAATTATGAGTAAACCATATTATGTAAAATTTGAGATACCTAAAGATCTAGTTAGTGCCATTTATGAGGCAGTAAGACTGGCAAAACAGAGTGGTAAGGTTAGAAAAGGAACAAATGAAACTACAAAAGCAATAGAAAGGGGAATTAGCAAATTAGTTGTCATTGCAGAAGATGTTGAACCGCCAGAGGTTGTAGCACATTTGCCAATTTTGTGCGATGAACGCTCATCCAAATATGTTTTCGTTCCTAGTAAGAAAGACTTGGGTAGTGCATTAGGAATTGATGTTGGTTCTGCTGCTGCAACCATAATAGATCCTGGCGAATCTCAACAAATTCTTGACCAGATTACAAATACTATTGATAGCATAAAAAACAAGTCCGAGTAAAACAGGTGTATTTTATTAAATGAGCAAGACTGAGGAAAAGGTCATTCCTGCAGAAGTAATTCAAATCGTAGGTAGAACTGGTATCGCTGGAGAAGTAATTCAAGTCCGTGTAAGGATTTCTGAAGGAAAAGACAAAGGCAGGATTCTAACTCGAAACGTTAAGGGGCCTGTTAGAATGAATGATATTTTAATGCTTAGAGAAACAGAACGCGAGGCAAGAAAAATAAAGTAATGCTTAAAATATGGAGTTATTGTAGGTGGTTAAATAATGAGTAAGAATGTTGCGTCGTTGCGAAAATGTTTTTTTTGTGGAAGGCATGTTGATACCGGTAAAGGGATAATGCTGGTTAAAAACGATGGATCGATCCAATGGACTTGTTCATCAAAATGTAAAAAGAATCTTCGCGATTTGAAACGTGATCCACGGTTGTTTAAATGGACTGATAAATATATCAAAGGTGGAATCAGGAAGCAAAAGTGAAATGGGGGTAGAACAAACTTTAATACTTGTTAAACCGGATGCATTTAAAAGAAAATTGGTAGGAAAAATAATCCAACGTTTTGAAGAAAAGGGATTTGACATCAAACAACTAAAGACCTATGATTTTACAGACGAAAAAGCTCAAGATTTTTATTCAATTCATCAAAGTAAACCTTTTTTTAAAGAACTTGTTTCATTTGTTTGCTCTGGTACCGTCGTTGCATGTATTTTGGAAGGAAACAATGCAATCAGCACAGTTAGAATAATGATTGGGCTTACAAAATCTTTTGATGCTGCTCCAGGAACAATAAGAGGCGATTTTGGTCTGGGAATAACTGATAATATTATTCATGCTTCCGATTCGCATGAAAGCTTCATAAAAGAGTCATCAGTAGTATTTTTATAAGTGCATCTACGCCAGCCTGTAGTAGTCGTTCTAGGTCATGTAGACTCTGGTAAAACATCTTTACTAGATAAGATGAGAGGAACATTCGTTCAATCGCGAGAAGCTGGTGGTATTACTCAACACATCGGGGCAAGTTTTTTTCCAATAGAAATAATTCAGAGTTTGACAGGTCCATTATTTAAGAAATTATTATCGCATGATCATGCTATTCCTGGATTACTGGTTATTGATACACCTGGACATGAGGTTTTTGCAAATTTAAGATTGAGGGGAGGATCAGCAGCAGATATAGCAATTGTTGTAGTCGATGTTAATAAGGGATTTGAACCCCAAACTATAGAGAGTATAAACATTTTAAAAAATAGGAAAGTGCCTTTTGTAGTCGCGATAAACAAAGTCGATCGTATTACAGGCTGGAAAAAAGGGATCACCAATTTCATTACCGAGGAAATCAAAGTTCAACCAAAGGAAGTTCAATTAGATCTTGATAATAAAACATATAGTGTATTGGGATCTCTTTCACAATTAGGATTCAATTCAGAGGCTTTTTGGCGTGTTAAGGATTTTACAAAAGAGGTTGCATTAGTCCCAGTTAGCGCATCAAGCGGCGTTGGTATTCCTGAGCTTTTAACAGTCCTGGTAGGACTGGCTCAACAATTCATGATAAAAAAATTAGAAAGGCATGAAGGATCCGCTAAAGGAATTATTCTAGAAGTAAATGAAGAAGTTGGATTAGGACCTTCTGCTAATGTCATTCTTTTAGACGGTATCATAAAACAAGGTGATTCAGTAGTGGTCGCAAAACGCAATTCTGTTATTGTGACTAGGATCAAATCGTTACTTTTACCAAAGCCACTTGATGAAATGCGTGATCCACGGGATAAATTTCGTCATGTGGATATGGTAATTTCGGCTGCGGGATTAAAAATAACTTCCCCTGATTTAGATGGTGTAATAGCCGGCAGTCCATTGTATGGACTTGCCCCTACCGATGATGAAGCAAAAATAAAAAATCTAGTTGAATCAGAAGTAAAATCCGCGCTTATTAATACAGACTCAAATGGTATTATTCTAAGATGCGACACTATTGGTTCGATTGAGGCAATTTCGGAAATGCTAAAAAAAGAGAACATCCCAATCCGTTCTGCAGACATCGGACAGATAAGTAGAAGAGATGTGATGACTGCATCTGCAGTTAAAGAAAAGGATAGATACCTGGGTATAATATTGGGCTTTAATGTCAAAGTTTTAGAAGATGCAGAAAAAGAGTCATTTGAAAGGGATGTCAAGATCTTTAATGAAAAAATCATTTATAATCTGGTGCGTAGATATACCGACTGGGTATCTTATCAAAAGAATCATGAGGATTCTATCTTATTTAATGAAATATCTCCAATTTGTAAATTTGAATTTATGAAAGGCTATGTTTTTAGAAGAAGTGATCCTGCTGTATTCGGTGCGGAAATTACCATAGGTAAAATGAAACAAAAAATGTCAATAATGAATCCTGAGGGAAAAAAAGTGGGAGTAATACATCAGATCCAGGATAAGGGTAAATCAATTGAAGAAGCTACTAGGGGAATGCAAGTAGCAGTATCAGTTAATGGGCCTCAGATAGGTCGGCAAATTAACGAAGGCGATGTTTTTTATACTAATCTGGATAGTAGGCAAGCCAAATTACTACTTAATCGTTTTAATAATAAATTAGATGAAGAAGAAAAAGTAATTTTGGATCATATTGTTACCCTAAGAAGAAAAACAGATCCTGCTTTTGGGTACATATAGTAAATTCGTGTTTAATGTCATCTGATATTTATATAGTGTTAAATTTGTAAATAATGTAAAAACTATGAATGAATTTAATTTAATAGGAAAAATTTTCTTTGCTCCTAATACTTCTGATTCTGAATTAATCGAAAAAGCCAAACTAAGACTAAAAGAACATGGGATACCTGAAGGGATAATTGAAATTAATTATAATGTTCAAGAACTAAACGAAGGTGATTTATATATAAGTTATGATCCCCCAGATTTGATATTGAGAAAAGTATATGCCAAAACCCCAAGTGGTTTTATTAAAATGAAAAGTGTAAAATCTATCAAACTTTAAATTTATCTCGATCTTATTTTGACCAACTTATTAACTAATTCATCAAAATCCTTAGTTATGTTTATCTTTTTATCTATCTTCTGCAATGCATCTCTTAATATAACTTCACCACTTTTTTCTAAATTCTCTTTACTTAAGATTATGATTTTTTTACTCTTCTTATTTTCTGCTTCTGCAATTTGTTTTGAAAATGATCTTCCTAATAAGTCATAGTCAACCGGAAAATTGTTTCTCCTTAAATACGAAGCTAATCGTTCTACATGGTCAAATATTTCAATAGAGTCATATACTACATAATTCAAGTCTTCAAACTCATCATTTTGATCTTTCTTAAATATTCCCTGTTGTTTCATTGCCAAAACAATACGCTCGACCCCACCAGCTGCCCCGATGGCTCCAACTTCTTTTCTTCCAAAAGCATCGGTAAGTTTGTTATATCGACCACCTCCAACAAGCGATCCTAGGTTATTTCCTGTGTCTATTGCTTCAAAAACTAATCCTGAATAATAGTCCAAACCTCTTACGATGCCCAAATTTATCCGAATGTTATTTATTCCTTTATTTGATAACGACCTGTTGATTTTTTCTATCTCTTCCCAGCTCTTCAGTTTGAGCGATTTCATAGCACCGTCTAATTCCTTGAAACTGCCTTTTTTCTCTGCAAAATTAATCACTTTTTCTAAGACTTTGCTATCAATTCTTTCATCATATTCTTTTAACACATTGTCTTTTCCCTTCTTTGGTATTTTGTCAATTGCTCTAAATATCTCAAATAGTTCTTCATCATTTGATATCTTGAGAATATTTTTGATATACTCTTCAATTAAATTTCTACTGCTAATATCGATAAGTATATTTCTCAATCCAAGTTTTTGTAGAAAAATTGATGTAAATTCAATTATTTCAGTATCGGATTCTATTGTTGAAGGCCCGTATATTTCAATGTCCCATTGATGGAAAAATCTGTATCTTCCTGCTTGTGGCTCATCATATCTCCATACTCCCCCAAATGAGGCGATTTTTGTGGGAATCTTCAGATCTCTTCGTGATACAAAGTATCTTGTTAATCCTATGGTTAAATCAAATCTAAGAGCAATATTTCTATCCCCTTTATCTACGAAATTGTAGATCTCCTTAGTTATGGAAGGACCTGACTTTGCCTCGAGGGTAGATAATAATTCTAATGGAGATGGTTCCATCAACATAAAATTAAAAATTCTTGCAGATTCTATGAAAGCTTTTCTTATTATATTGATGTCCTTGTACTCGTCTGGCTCCAGATCTCTCATCCCTCTCGGCAGTTGAAATTTCATTGTTGTTTAGACTGTCAATATTTTTTAAATTTAGATTTTCCGGTTCATTATATATCTATTAGTTTAATACAAGTGTATGTTTCTTGACCGTGTTGAATATCTTGACCATATGACTGATGCATACCTACGTATCAGAGGTCAAACCATGAAGGAAGCTTTTGAATATTCGGCAATGGGCTTGGTTAATATCATGTATGATATAGAAAATATAGAGAAAAAGCAGCGGATTCCTATTTTTGCAGAAGGTGAAGAGTTAGAGAATCTATTGTTTGAGTGGCTTGATAAAATCTTGTTGATGATGCTCATTGATAAAGTGGTTTTTTCAAAGTTTGATATGGAAATTACCTTTGATAAAGCTTCTGATAAATACATTATTACTGGCTATGGTGAGGGTGAAATTGTCGATCTTAATAAACATGAACTTAAAGTAGAGATTAAGGGGATAACCTATCATGAAATGAAAATACTCGATTATAAAGATACAAATGAAATCATAATAGAATATTTAGTAGATTTATAGCCTTTTTATAATAAAAAATATGTTTTATATCTGCTCTTACAATTCTAGAATTCATACGAAGATTAAATGTTATTTTCCTGTTTATGATAAATAGTTAAATCTAGATTTAATATTAATATAAATATTATAATATTTATATTAATTTATCAATAAATTATAGTGCTTTCGAGAAACTGGAAAAGGAAAAGGAAAGGAGAATACAACATTTTTAATACATCTATTACGTCGTTACAGCTGATCATCTCTTTATAAAGCGTTTTTTCATATAGATATATTATGGGTAATTCATTATATGTTGGTCTCATGTGTCAGTATGTAACGATGTGTAGCACATAAAGCTAAATTAGTACGACCTAATATATCAATTCAGTCGATTTATTCTGTATAAATATAGATAAAATATACATTTAAGGTTTTTATCCCCAGACACACATAACCAGCAGCTTTTTAATTTTAGTTGTCGAAATATTAGATATCTCGAACAAATCATTGAATTATGTAGCGAATGGTATATTACAATAGTTTCTATTGATAGTTTGAATCTACCTGAGTTTACATTCTTTCTAATCCGGTTAATTATTCTCAGATCTTAGTTTATCATGTTTTAAAATAATTACAATAAATTGCCTTAAATTTGAGAAATGTAAAAAATTCTATCTATAACAAAATATATAATACAATTGATTGTGGTTTACATATGTCTAGTTTTTTTATTTATGGATTCACATTTTCCTTAGAAATTTCATAAATTTTTTCTATTAGTATAGATGGTTCATGCGATCGTAAAGTCTTATATATCAAATATTAATATAGATTATCCGTAAAAATGACTAACGAATCAGGATCTACCTCCTCCTCTTCTAATACTATAGTAGAATTATCGGAAAATAATTTTGAACACTTTATATCTGATAACAAGATCGTCTTGGTCGATTTTTGGGCAACATGGTGTGGCCCTTGCCAATTTATGCTCCCAATATTTGATAAACTTTCCAAAAAATACACAGATAAAGTCAAATTCGGTAGATTAAACGTCGATGACAATCAATCAATAGCAATGCGTCTGGAAGTGTATGCCATACCCACATTTGTAATGTTTGTAGGCGGTAACGCAGTAGATCGAGCAGTTGGTGCAGTAGGCGAAAAGGGGCTGGATAGTCTACTACAAAAAACCCAATCTTAGCAAATGGAATCTATCAATATGATTACTTGAGTTTTATTCCTAAATTTCGTATTTATACAATCATATTGAATATTGATAATAAATAACAGATACGTTGAGAACTTGTGATTAATTATTAGAAAGAATTTATTATTGATTTGATTTAGATATCATGAGATAAAGTATTTGACGGAAACTCTTTCTTACGATATCCTTATAGTAGGGTCCGGCTTGGCCGGACTCAGGGCTGCTATTACTGCAGCCTCGAAAAACAAGAATCTAAAAATTGCTGTTCTGTCAAAAGTTCAGGTAATGCGTTCTCATTCTGTATCTGCTGAAGGAGGCACAGCTGCTGTACTCTACGAAAACGAAGGTGATAACATAGAGTCACACATATATGATACTATTAAAGGTAGTGATTTTTTAGCAGATCAAGATGTTGCAGAAAGGCTTGTAAATGCGGTTCCATCCGAAATAATACAACTTGATAGATGGGGAATGCCATGGTCGAGACGGGATAATGGAAGAATCGATCAACGGAAATTTGGTGGCTATTCTTTTCCAAGGGCTACTTATGCTCAGGATAAAGTGGGATTTTACGAGATGCAGACGCTCTATGATACATGTCTTAAATATGATAATATTTTTTTCTTTAATGAATGGTTCTGTACTTCCATCCTTCATGAAGCGAATACCTTTCAAGGATTTACTTGCATAGAGATGAAAAATGGCAATTTTATTAAGGTCGTTGCCCCCTCAGGCATAATTTGTACTGGAGGCGCAGGCAGAATTTATAGTTTCTCTACCTATGCTTATTCTTCTACTCCAGATGGTTTAGATATGGCATACCGTGCTGGCATGGCTTTAAAGGATATGGAATTTGTTCAATTCCATCCTACGGGTATTTTGCCATCCGGAATCTTGATTACTGAAGGTGCACGGGGAGAGGGGGGATATTTGATTAACTCTGAAGGTGAACGGTTTATGAAAAACTATGCAGGCGAAAAATTGGAACTTGCTCCAAGGGATGTGGTGTCTCGTTCCATGATAACTGAAATTCAGGCAGGGAGAGGATTTAAGCATATTACGGGTGCAGATTGTCTTAAATTAGATCTAACTCATCTAGGTGCAGAAAGAATTAAAGAAAAACTTGCAGGAATCAGAGAAATTGGAATTAAATTTTCTGGAATAGACGTAATTGATGAACCTATCGAAGTGAGACCTGTGTGTCATTATATGATGGGTGGCATCCATTCTAATGTGGATGGTGCTACTGAATTTAATGGACTGTGGGTAGCTGGTGAAGCTTCATGTAATAGTACTCATGGAGCGAATCGATTGGGGGCAAATTCTACTTCTGAATGCCTGGTATGGGGTACTATTACTGGAGAATTGGCTGCCAATCACGCGTTAAGTGAAAAGAATACCATTCCAAGTACGGATAATCATCAATTTTTGATGGAAGAAAAGAGAATCTATGATGGGATATTTAGAGGTCGTGGAGATGCAAATCCTTATGAAATTAGAAAGAATCTGACTGATACCATGGATGATAGATCTTATGTTTACAGAAATGAAAATGATCTTATAGAGGGATTGAAAAGAATTCGTACTCTTAAATCGTTAAGTTGGAAACACGTTGATGATCAAGCAAAAGAATACAATACAAATTTCATTAATGTAATGGAGATAGATTCCATGATGCGAGTTGCTGAAATAGTATTGATGGGTGCAATAAATAGACGCGAATCTAGAGGAGCTCATGCAAGAATTGATTATCCCAACCGCGATGATAATAACTTTTTAAAACATACTCTTGCATATTATAATGGTGACAGGGAACCTAGGATGGAATGGCATCCGGTCGTATTTACTCGATATGCACCAGTGGAGAGAAAATACTAAATGGGTATAAAACCTAATAGTGAGAATAATTCTAGTACAGGTGACGACATTAGGCTCAAATCTGGACGTGAAGGATTAATGGGCTGGTTGAACCCTACTAGATATGGTTGGGAAAGAGTATCTTATTGGTTGCAACGTTTAACGGGAGTCGGTTTATTAATTTACTTTATAGGACATATATATGAAACCAGCTCACTAGTAAATGGGATTAATGCTTGGAATAGTATGCTAGAGTTGACTCAGACAACCGGGGGCCACATATTTCTATTGTTGGTTATAGGTGCAAGCACTTTTCATACAGTTAATGGATTACGACTTATTTTTACCGAGTCTGGAATAGGCATAGGTAGACCAGGACGACCGGATTATCCATATGATGCAACTTCTTTGAATTATAAGCAAAAATCTGGTATATGGGTTGCCCTGTTATTAGCAACGATTGCCATGCTGTATGGTGGTATGGTTATGTTTGGAGATGTGACCTAAGATTGGACATGACAAACACCTTCAGCAATCTGAAATATTTTATGGAGCTTGAAATCTAGAATGCCGTTATTAAAATTACGCGAAAGTCAAATAATGAAAATTCATTATTTGACTGGGATATGTGCCGTATTCTTTGTAGCAATTCATATATTATTTAGACTCATTATGCCATTTGGCCAAAGTTTAGAATTTCATAACGTAGTAGCTAATTATCATAACATATACTATGTCATACTATTGGAATTAATCCTTGTTTTCATCTCCATTCATGGATTTAATGGCTTGAGAATTATTTTATTAGAACTTAAACAAAATCAATGGTGGGAGTCCACAATAACTATATTGGTGCTGGCCGCAATGATTGGTGTTATAGCATATGGTACAAGAACAATTATTATTGGGAGTCAATTATAATATGTATCAAGAAAATTTTATACCCTGGTCATCTTTTACACCAATTCTGATTGTTAAACTTGAATATGAAATCAAAAACATGTGTGGATAAATATGAGTGAAGAAACTAATAAAATAAAATTAAAAGTATATAGAACTAATTATAACAAAGAAGAGTCTCCACATTATGACGAATTTGATGTGTCCGTAAAACGATGGACTACGGTTTTGGATGCACTGTTAGATGCCAAAAGTTATTCTGACAGTAGTTTAGGAATTAGATATTCATGTAGAATGGCTTCTTGCGGTTCATGCGGAATGAAAATAAATGGCAGGCCCCGATTAGCATGTTATACAAAAATATCTGAACTAAATGACCAAACAATAGTTTGTGATCCCCTACCTAATTTCCCAAGGATAAGAGACTTGGTCACAGATTTTACGGAATTCTTCGCTCATCATAAAAAGATCGAACCATATATACACAATGAAAAGGTGTCAATTGATGTTGTAAAAAAAGATGACTTGGTTGAATTTAAACAAACTCCAGAAGATGTAGACAAGTATTTGCAATTCTCCTATTGTATTAAATGTGGTTTATGTTATTCTGCATGTCCTACAGTAGCAACGGATACAAAGTTTCCAGGACCTCAGGCTTTATCTCAGGCATATCGATATACGGCAGACAATAGAGATTCTGGCGAGTCAACTAGATTCAACATAGTTGATGAGAGGCACGGAATTTGGAGATGCCATTTTGCGGGATCTTGCAGTAATGTATGCCCTAAGGGGGTTGACCCGGCCTTAGGAATTCAGCTTCTTAAGGGCCATCTGATCGGAATTACAAAAAATGATAAAAAAATTGCGACTCTAAGGTCAAAAGAGGAATAGCAAAAAATCATTGATTAATTGGGCAATAGGCTATTTTTCACTCTTTTTCTCATCTTGTTGTTCTGAAGGTTTTTTACTTTCATTTACCTGCTTGTTTATTGCTTCTGCCATGAAGTGGTTGCTTACATTTACTTTTACATCGTTGATGCCTTCAACTTTGAAAATGTTGTCTCTTACATCTTGTGCTATTTTAAATCCAAATACTGCTGGACAGAATGGACTTGTAAGATGTAAATCGACATCAACTTTTCCTTTATCGATGTCTACCTTGTCTATTAATTCTAACTCCATTATTGAAACTCCTATTTCCGGGTCAACTATTTTTGTAAGTTCATCAAATATTAGACGTCTAGTTAGTTGTAAATCTTGAGACATGATAACATATAGTCATCTTTCCTATTTATTAATTATTTACTAAATTCCAATATTTTTCGCCTCATCGATCTTATTATGTTAAAATATCCGATTAAATTAAAATTTTTGAATGTATAGGTCTAGGCCCAGCGGAAATTTGGATAACAAAGCTCTCTCATTTTTGTCCTCAATAGCCGAAGATGCTGACTTATTTTATTATGATATCTTGGGAAGTCAAGCTCACGTTATAATGTTGTATGAAGTTGGTATCTTGGCTAAAAAAGAACTGGTCGCTATTTTAAAAGGTATGGATCAATTATTGACTCATCCCGATTCTTTAAACAGCTATGGTGATAGCGCTTCTGAAGACATCCATGAATTGGTAGAATCTGCTATTATAAGAATGACTGATATCAATTCGGGTGGGAAAATGCATACCGCACGATCGAGAAATGATCAAGTAATATTAGACATTAGAATGAAACTTCGAGATGATCTAAATCGAATTAGTGCCAATATCATATTATTAATAAAATCATTATTATTGCAGGCAAACAATAATGTTGATTCCATAATGCCTATGTACACTCATTTGCAACAGGCTCAATTGGGTGTTTTTTCTCATTATTTATTATCATATTGCTTTTCTTTAACCCGAGACTTCGAAAGATATTCAGAATCATATAAAAGGATCAATTATTCTCCCCTTGGAGCTTGTGCTATCGGAGGGAGCAGTATGAACATCGATCGTGAAAGAGTGTCCTCCATGTTAGGTTTTTCAGATATTGTCTACAATAGTATAGATGCGACGAGTTCGCGAGATTCTTTGATAGAATTTGCTTCTGCGTCTCTTATTTGTATGTTAAACCTATGTAAGATAGCAGAGGATTTTATTGTTTGGTCCACATCTGAATTTGGTTTTGTATTATTGGATGATCGATTTAGCTCATCCTCTTCTGTGATGCCACAAAAAAAGAATCCTGATCCTCTGGAACTTATTCGTGGAAAGACTGGTGTTTTACAGGGCATTTTTGTAGCAATTTCTACAATTATGAAAGGACTACCTTCAGGATATAGCAGAGATTTACAGGAGATAAAACCTTTGTTATGGAAAATTACTTCAATACTTGAAGAGTCTCTATCTATTATGGTCGGTGTGATATCTACAATGAGTATCGATAAAAACAAAATGTATGCAGAGTCATCTAAAAGCTACGCTATATCACTAGATATTGCAGAACAACTTATCCAAAAAGGGGGAATATCATTTAGGGAGTCCCACAAATTAATCGGTACTTTAGTAGATTATGCGGTAAAGAATGGAAATATACCTCTGAATCTATTAAAATTAAGTGATATATCTGAAGCATTAGGGCTGATTAACTATTCGAATCCTGATCTAACCCCAGAAAAGATTCAAAGTATAATACAAAGGTTGACTCCAGAAAATTCAATAGAATATCGCACTACTAAGGGTTCTCCTAATAAAAATGAACAAAAAGAGATGATTTCGTATATAACTACGAAAGTGAATGAATATGAGGAACTTCTTGAGGACCGTTCTAATAGATTAACAATTGCGAAAGACAAACTTAATTTGAAAATAAAAGAATTTATTGATGAATCTTCATAACGTTTTAATAAGAGATTATTCTCTATTACTGAAAAATCTTAGATTTAAATTATCCCATCGAATTACTTATGTTGATGTCAGAAGTAGAATCACAACCTAATCAACAAAACAAAGAAAACAGCCCTACAAGAGATGCAATATACATCGGAAAAAAACCATTGATGGCTTATGTAACTTCAACACTTATTCAATTGGCAAATCAACCTTCTGTAACTATTAAAGCGCGTGGTTTAAGCATTGGCAGAGCTGTGGATGTATCACAAATAATACTAAAGAGAATGGAAAATGCTGGTTATGCTATTGGTGATATCATTATAGGATCTGAAACCGTTCAAGCTGAGGATGGCCGAACAAGAAATGTTTCGACAATAGAAATTCAGGTAAAAAGAAGTTCTTAAATACCTGTAGTTTACTTTTTCTCCCTTTGTGCTATGGAAAAAAAAATTGCAGCGATATTTTTAGCACATATTAACCCTTTGACTGTTTCGCATGAGTCGATTATCCAGAATCTTTTACAGAATTATAGTGTTTATATTTATCCAGTAAGGTTTTTAAAAGATGGGATGGAAGTAAACACACGAAGTTTCCCATTTTCATATGAAATTAGAAAACAAATGATATTGGAATCCTTTAATTATCATAAAAACATTCATGTTCTTGGGGATTATGCTTTTCTTTCTCCTTATATACAATACTTTCCACCATTTGTATCCCCCGCATTTAAAAGATTAAAAAATAAGATAATTCTTAATGTCCGCGAGAATTCTTTTATAACCTACACTGGAGATAGAGCCGAACGGGTTTTGTTATCCCTCTTTGGTTTTAATCCGGTTAAAGCTAATAGACAAGTTATCTCGTCGACGGATGTAAAAAATCTTTTATATAAATCGGTTTTATCCGCAGAGAATTTAACTCCGAATGAAGACTCAGAAAGTGATGATTTGAAGTGGCATGAATTTGTTTCCCCTAAAGTCGGCCAAGTGATAGAAGACAATTGGGAAACTATAAAAAATTTTTCCAATACTAAGGATGAAACTATACGTGTTATAGGTATGAAATTCCCAAAAAATGGGTTTATTTAAATTGATTACTATGAATTTAACACTTTTATAGAAGTAAAAAACTTGCAAATCTATGAATACTAAGAATGCTGATTTTATTTGGTTTGACGGTGAATTCAAATCATGGGATTCCGTTAACGTTCCTATTACGACTCATGCATTACACTACGGAACATCAGTCTTTGAGGGCATCAGGGGATACTCAAATGATCAAAATCTGTTTATTTTTAAACTTAAAGAGCATATGCAAAGATTACTTCAGTCTGCAGAGGTCTATTCTATCAATTCAAATTATACTCTTTCTGAAATATGTACATCTACTGTTGAATTATTAAGGAAGAATAATATTAAAAAGTCTTGTTATATTAGACCCATATTATTTGTGGGGTTACATGGAATCGACCTTAATGTTACTAAACGCTCTCCTTCTCACCTAGCCATAATTGCTTTCCCTTTTAACAGATATTTTCCAGAAACCGGGATAAGAACATGCATTTCTTCATGGAGACGAATAAATGAGAACTCTACTCCACCGATGGCAAAAGCTGGAGGAAATTATATGAATTCAGTGTTAGCTACTCAAGAGTGTAAAAGAAATGGGTATGATGAATCGATATTACTCGATTATCATGGCAATGTAAGTGAAGCACCAGGAGAAAATATTTTTCTAGTCCGAAATAATATGATTTATACTCCATCAATATCGGATTCTGTGCTTGAAGGAATAACCAGGGATACAGCTATCACGATAGCAAAGCATCTGGGTTATGATGTATGCGAGCGATCTATTACCCGCACAGAATTATATATTGCCGATGAAATCTTTGCTACTGGTACGGCAGCTGAAATCACTCCGATAATAAGCGTGGATAATCATACAGTTGGAAACGGAACAGTTGGCGAATTTACAAAAAAAATCTCTGACTACTACCAAAAAATAGTAGTATCTCAAATACCCGATTTCAATACATGGGTTACTCCAGTATGGTAAATTCAATGTTATTAATTATAAAATCAAGAAAAAACAGTATAAATCTAGGAGATGTGAAAACAATTGGATGAAAAATCAATCAAAATTGCCGTAATTGGAACTGGCGGCTGGGGAAAGAACCACGTACGCGTATTAAACGATTTGGGAGTATTATCCGCAATATGTGATTCAGATGAGAATAGAGCCCAAGCATTAGCAAAAAAATTTAAGATCAATAGCTATTCAACTGTTGAACAATTACTTGAAAAGGAAACTCCTCTTGATGCATGTCTAGTATGTACTCCGACCAAAACACACTTTCCGATTGCACAAGAAATAATTAAACATGGGATAAATGTTTTTGTAGAAAAACCATTATCTTTCTCATCAATTGAATGCGAAGAGCTTACAAAATTATCAAAACAGAACAATGTAATTTTAACCTCGGGATATATAGAACGTTTTAATCCTGCTGTACAAGATCTTAAGAAAATCATTGATGATAATACTTATGGGGAATTGTTAATGATGGAGTTTCATCGGGAAAATAGAATGCCCATGCATATAAAAGATGTAGGTATAATCTATGATACGTCAGTTCATGATATTGACACTGCTTTGTTCATTTTTGATAGTAAGCCAAATGTCGTTTTTGCTCGTGCAGGTAAGAAGTTTCATAATTCTGAAGATTTTGCAACGATAATGTTAGGATTTCCCAATCAAAAAGTAGCAATAATTGCATCTAATTGGATTACTCCAAAAAAAGTTAGAAGATTTTCAGCTGTGTGTTCTGAGGGAACCATCACGGGCGACTTTATCACTCAAGAAATAAGAATAGATGATGAGAACCAAACACTTATTCCACGAAGGAATATCAGAGAGCCACTAACCTTGGAACTAGAGAACTTTGTTAAATCTTTATCTGGGAATATTACCAAGTACCTGGTAACTCCTGAGGATGCGACCGCCGTAACAAAAATCGCTGAAGCAGCTTTAATATCGAGCAATACTGGAACACCTGTTTACCTTTCTTTCTGATATGCCCGTGTATGCTAATAATATATACATTTTCGCAGGGCGTCTTGAATTGTAATGTTCTCCGATGAATACAATATTTCGGTAACTAATATTACTTTCCTTGAAGATAATGATACTGCCCTATCTTTGAGTCATTTTGTTTGCTAAATTTGCTCACTCAATTCCCGCCCCTCGTCTGACAGGTAAATTCGTATTTTAAGTTAATTATAAATGGACTGGAATAGAAGTCTAATTGAATTAGAATGTCTGAAAAAAAAGAAAGCTCTGTAATAAATTTCATTTCTCCTAAAGCAACGATTGGTGAAAATGTCAAAATATGGCATTTTGCATATGTTGGTGATAGTACCATTATAGGTAATGATGTTATGATCGGCTCACTTACTCACGTGGATTACAATGTTAAGATTGGAAATAACTGTAGGATAGAAGGTTCTGTATATATTCCACCACTTACAGAAATTGGGAATAATGTTTTCATTGGCCCTGGGACTACATTTACCAATGATCCTTATCCTATGAGCAAAAGAATGGTTGGGGTGATCATTGAGGATGGCGCAATCATTGGAGGTAGATCCATTATTAAAGCTGGCGTGACAATAGGTAAGAATAGTGTAATTGCAATGGCTGCTGTAGTAACTAAAGATATACCTCCAGATGTAGTAGTGATGGGACATCCGGCGAGGATAAAATATACTAGATCAGAATATGATGTAAAAAAAACCAATTGGGATGTTTAGTATTTCCTTATATTTCATTTTTTATACTCCTGGCAAATTTATGTTTTAAATTAGATCCTTTCTATGTGGAACTTGATTTCATACAATCTGACGGAATATTGCACCTGGATGGAGAGAAAGAGAAAAAATAATACAGATCAATTAATACCTTCATCCATATCCAAATTTTCTGCATAATGGTGATACTACATTTCCGTTGTGTTGAAAGTAGAATTCGCTGCTACTATTATTAACTTGTAGTTTGGATGACGATGATTGATATTTTTTTCCATCCTGTCAATTATTTTCTTATGATCTGCACTTGAACAGGCAATTATGATGTTGTTAGTAGAACTGGGGATGTAACTTTCAACGTCTTCGATTTCTACTTCTGCAATGTAATCTCGTAGTTTTGATTCCAGTAATTCTCGAATAATTGTTTTATCTCCTCTTATTTCATGATTATCAATTGTCCAAAAAATAGTAACCTTTGTTCTACTGGCCTTTATCTCTCTGAACTTTAGTTGACTTCTTGTTTCGTCAACCAAGTTTTTTATGAATCCTTCAATAGACCTCACTGTCCCATTTACTACATAGCTTAATGCAGTAGAGCTAGATATAGACAAGCCAATAATCCGAAGATCGAATAAGCCATTTGCTATTTCATCAAAATATATTGACTCTACATTATTGTAAAAGATTTCTCCTCTATCTTCTTTTGATTTACCTAATTTTGAAATTTCATTGATGCACGTTAAATTTGAGTACTTGTTTATAATATTAATCGAATAGACTAATTCTGCTGATGTTATATTTGATAACTTGATGTCATTTTGAATGTGATTGCTCTCATTAATCAAATCAAAAATGCTACTTAAAAATAAATTTTCATTTCTTTGTTGATGAGAACCCAATATTATCTCAGACGTCTTGTCCGAGTTTATTGGATTATAATAATATGTGACATCTGTCCCAACCATTAAACCTGATTGATGTTCAATGAGTGTAATTATTTCATTATTTCCTCCAATACCTAATGGAACATTAATCACAATTACGGTATTTTTCTTTAAATATGTGATTATCTCTTTAAATTTTAAAATTATTTCATTCTTTACATCTTGATTGACTTTTCTTATTCTAGGTGCAAAAAAGACTATTGGAGCATTACTAATTGCTTTGTCGAAAGGTTCTAAATTCAATAGTAACTCCTCCTCATTTAAGAAGTTAATATGCGGATATTCTTTTACAATTTCAGGAGTGAGAATAATTCCCAACCTAGAATTTTCATCAATAATAATTACTTTTGATTGTTTACGAAGTATCTTTTTTGCAATTTCATATCCCTCGGTACTTAATCCATAAATGACAATATGCTTATCCTTAGGATCACTCTTTTCTATCTCCAGATTTTCAATATTTTTACCATTATTATGAAATGTATAATTTGATAATTTTTCAGGTTCTTCACTAATACTGTCATTTGGTTTGGCTATCCTGTCTGAAATTCTCTACTCCCCCAATACCTTAATTTTAAATTTCTTTATTTAGTTTTGGATTTATTGATTTTTATTGCAATTTCGACTAATTAACGACATTAAAAGCGAAAGAATTTTTTAATATTAAAGAATTATTCTAATTGTGAAGATTTGGTTTGACATTTTGACTCCAAAACAAATAATGTTTTTTAAACCTGCGATTATCATGTTGCAAAAACAGGGTCATGAGGTCTTATGTACATCACGAAATTATAGAGAAGCCAATGAATTGTCACGACTAATGGGGTTGAATCTTTTGATGATTGGTAACCATGGAGGATCAGATCTTTTTGATAAACTCTTTCAAAGTTCAAAGAGAATTATGGAACTGGCTAAAATAATTTCCAAGTTTTCTCCTAATTTAGTGATCAGTTTTTCATCTCCTGAAGCCTCTAGAGTTTCTTTTGGTTTGGGAATAAATCACATTGGTTTCAATGATTCACCACATGCCGAAGCTGTTGCAAGATTAACTATTCCGTTGTTGACAAAGTTATTTTCTCCATCTGCTATACCCATTTCCGCCTGGAAAAGATATGGTATATCCTCAAAGCAAATTATACGTTATAAAGGCTTAGATCCTGTTGCATGGTTAAGCCGAGACATTCATGAAATCACCTTCCGACCGCAAGGTCGGAAACGACCGCGGGTAGATAATGATTTTGAATTCTTGAAAGAGTTAAAGATAGACTACTCACGAAAATCTATCCTGATAAGACTTGAAGAATCAAAGGCTGCCTATATATCTAACAAGCATTTTCGAGTACGACCATTAGATTTAGTAGACCATGTAGTAAATAATTTCGCTGCTAATAACAATATCATTATTCTATGTAGATATCCAGATCAAATCACAGAAATGTCTAAAAGATTCAGAAATAAAGCCATTGTATTGAGACAGGTTGTTGATGGGGTTAAACTTTTGAATAATATTGATATTTTCATTGGTGCAGGGGGCACAATGACTGCAGAGTCTGCACTACTAGGCAAACCCACTATCTCTATAGCCCCTATTCAGTTCTATATTGATGATTATTTAAAAAAAATTGGATTAGTTGCCCAAGCATCTAGCCCGGTTCAAATTGACAAATTATTGAAATCATTCTTAGACGACGAACAAAAATGCATTTTAATACAAAACCGTGCTACAAGAATATTAAATAAAATGGAAGATCCGATTGAAAAACTCCTAACATATGTATCTACAATTAATAAAAAATAGATTCGTAAAATTAATAACGTCCGTACTTACAATATAAAAATGCCCGGAAGCCCGGTAGTATTACAAGTGCCGAGTGTAGTGGCCAAGCATAGAGGCCTTTGGAGCCTTTGACCCCAGTTCGAATCTGGGCCGGGCTATGATTATTATGTTTTTCCTTTAAATTATTGTAAATTTCATTATCCTTTGATAAAATCGTTGTAATAATTTGATTGTTTATGAGCTTACTAAATTGTGTAAGAGATACAGTATGATGGTTATTAGGAGTCTTACTGATTTTAGTAAGGTC
>Ga0183260_10000508_pt1 | contig 32977 bp, 32 predicted proteins | sample AntDrymUQ4972206_2_FD_129768 | JGI IMG/M metagenome (GOLD analysis project Ga0183260, IMG submission 129768) | Polar desert sand microbial communities from Dry Valleys, Antarctica - metaG UQ497 (22.06) (version 2) (version 2) | ecosystem: Environmental > Terrestrial > Soil > Desert | place...
ACTGAAGGCCCGACGCGTCGCTGCCCTGAAAGGCCTGAAGCGCACGTTCGAGGCAGCGCAGGTGCGGCACAACGCGGCGTTCGCCTCGGAGCACGCACAGCGGAGGACCGTCTACGTCGCCGCCAAGGCCAAGCGCGAGGCAAGGTTCCACAACCAGCTTGACCTGCTCGACGCCAACAGCGCCGCGACGCTTGCAGAGCGCGAGTTGGCCTTCGGCGCAGAGCGCGCCGCCCGCGAGCGCATGCACGCCGCGACGCTGCTGCCGACGCTTGCCTTCGGAACGGACATCGCCGGCGCCCGTAACCAGGTGGGTGCAACGCTCCGCCACGATCTGCCGCTGATCGGCGCGCAGGCGCTCACGATCCGGCTCGGCGACATCCAACGCCTCGCAGACGAGCCGGGCATCTCCCGCCTCGCGGCCGACCTGCCGACCGAGCCGACGGACGAGTCCGACCCGCCCTTGTCGCCGCCCGCCCTCCCGACCGAGCCGACGGAGACGTCCGACCCGCCCTTGTCGCCGCCGGCCATCCCGACCGAGCCGACGGCCACGCCCGACCCGCCCCCGTCGCCGCCAGCCCTCCAGTCCCTTTTCCCCGGCATCGTGGGCGCACGGGACGCTTGGGCACAGGGCTACACCGGCAGCGGGATCGGAATCGCCGTGCTCGACAGCGGCGTCTCCCCACTCACCGACTTCGGCAACCGTCTTACGAACGCGAGCGTCTCGGGCCTCGCCTCCGCCTCCGACGACCAGCTCGGCCATGGCACGTTCGTGGCCGCCGTCGCGGCCGGACGCTCGGTCGACGGGCGGTATTCGGGAGTCGCGCCCGGCGCGCACATCTTCGCCGTCAACGTGTCCAGGGCAAACACCGTCTACTCGAGCGACGTGATCCTCGGTCTCCAATGGGTGCTGGCGAACGCCGCCACCAACAACATCCGGGCCGTCGTCCTCTCCCTGACGGAGTCGCTCCCGAGCTCCTACCGGACGAGCGCCCTCGACCTGGCGGTCGAAAAGATCTGGCAGAGCGGGATCGTCGTCGTCGTCTCGGCCGGGAACAGCGGACCGGACACGATGCAGTTCGCACCCGCGAACGACCCGTTCGCGATCACCGTGGGCGCCTCCGATCCCAAGGCGACGGCCGACACCGCGGACGACGTCCTCGCGAGCTTCTCGTCCTACGGAAAGACGATCGACGGCCACCTGAAGCCCGAGCTCCTCGCGCCGGGCAAGCACGTCGTGGCGGCTCTTCCGGTCGGCTCCACGCTCGACCTCATGGCTCCCGAGGCAAATCACGTCTCTCGTGGCTATGTCCGGATGAACGGTACGTCGGTGGCAGCACCGCAGGTTGCGGGCGCCGTTGCGATCCTGCTCCAGAAGAATCCTCTGCTGACACCCGACCAGGTGAAGTGGCTCCTCGTTTCGACCTCCCGTCCCGTCACGGGCAGCAACGCGAACGGGATCGACGTGGCGCGCGCGCTCTCCTATAGCGGAGAGCTTGGGCGCGCCAACGCCGGCATCAGCAACTCGCTCGGCCCGGTCGGCCACGACGACGTGGACCGTAAGAGCGAGTTCAACAGCGGCGCGCTCAAGGAGGCGCTCGCCTGGGAGAAGGTCGCGCGCACCCTCGAGACGCTGAACTTGTGGGACAAAGCCGCCCAGGCCTGGGACAAGGCCGCGGAGCTGTGGCTCGAGAAGCTCGACGTGGCCTATAAGTCAGCGGTCGACTCCGATCTCGGCGCCAACGCCTGGGTCAAGTCCGGCGATTGGTCGAAAGCCGCCGAGTCCTGGGAGCGGGCCGGGACGGCGGCCGGGCGGGTCTTCGCGTGGCAGTCGGCCGCGACCTACCTCGGGCTGGCCGCAGGCGCATGGGAGAAAAAGGGCGACCTGGACAAGGCCGCACTCGCCTGGGAGCGCGCCTCGCGCGCCGCCGAGCTCGCTGCGGGAATGGTGACGGCGAACTTCGAGAACAAGGCGATCGCCTGGATCAAGACCGTCTCCGCGCTCGAGAACGCGGCCGCCGACTGGAAGAAGGCGGGCGCGCTCGACAAGGCGGCGGCCGCCGAGGCCCGGCGCATAGCGCTCCGAGCTCAGGCCGCCGAGTGGGCGAACACGTCCTGGACGAACACCTCTTGGACGAACACGTCCTGGACGAACACCTCCTGGACGAACACCTCTTGGACGAACACGTCGTGGCTCAACACCTCCTGGACGAACACCTCTTGGACGAACACGTCCTGGACGAACACGTCCTGGACGAACACCTCCTGGACTAGCGCCTCCTGGGAGTAAAGTCAGGGGCCCTGGACGCCGATGCAGTCTGCCTTGACACGTTCTCGCGACTCCAGCGTCACCCTGCTGATTAGCGCGTCCGCCTCCTTGGCCAGCGTGCTGCTCGTGCTCACGGCCGGCGAGACCTACGCGGTGATCCGCGAGCGGCCGGGCCCGCTGCTGGCGTTCGTGGTCATGACGCTCTGCCTGCATCTGATCTCAGTCGACGTCTACGGCAGGGGGCGCACCGGGGTCGCCGGCATCGGAGCGCTGGCCCTCGGCTTCACCTTCGGCGTCGGGCCGGCGATGACGGTTCAGCTCGTCGCCGCGCTCATACTGTACGTGCGCGACCGTCGAACCACACGCCCCCACCGCGTCCTGTTCAACGCGGCGATGCTGTCGCTCGCCGCTGGCGCCGGAGCTGCGGTCTACCACGCGACGAGCGTCCCGTCCTGGTCTGCGCTCGAGCGCTTCCCGGCGGCCGTTCTCGGCGGCGCGGCTTTCTGGGCAGTCAACATCGGCCTGATCACCCTCGCGATGAGCCTGTCTGAAGGAGGTCGGTTCTTCGGGGTTTGGCGTGAGCGCTTCCGCTGGCTCACGATGCACAACCTCGCGTTCGGGCCGCTCGCGCTCGCGTCGACGGCCGCCTACGACAAGGTCGGTGTGACCGGCCTTGTGGCCTTTGTCCTCCCTCCGGCCCTGATGATCGTCTCGGTTCGCCAGTACATCGCGCGAACCAAGGAGGCTGTCGAGGACGTGCGCAGGGCAAACGAGAGCCTCGCCCAGCGCAACGAGGACCTGCAGGCGCTCTTCGAGTTCACCGGCGGCCTGGCTGCGCGCTCGCACGACCATCGCGCGCTGGTCGAATACGCGGAGGAGTCGATCTCCCGGCTCACCGGCGGGCAGGCACATCTGACGGTCGAAGCCGAGGGCGAGGGGATCAAACTCATTTCCGGTGGCAGCCGCGTCGGCGCACTCATCGTCGGTGAGGGCGACTCCTTCGACACCGAGCGGTGGGAGCGGCTGCGCGACGCGGTCCTTCCGCAGCTCTCGACCGCGGTCGAGAGCGCCGGCCTCGTGGAGAAGGTGCGGCGGCAGCACCTGGCGACGATCGCCGCCCTCTCGCGGAGCATGGAGGCGAAGGACGACTACACGGGCGGACACGTCGAGCGTGTGTCGGACCTCGCCGTCGCGATCGCCGAGCATCTCGGCTTCAGCGCGCCCGACCTCGACGCGATCGAGATCGGCGCGCTGCTGCACGACATCGGCAAGATCGGGATCCCGGAGTCGATCCTGCGCAAGCCCGGCCCCCTCGACGCGCCCGAGTGGGAAGTGATGCGCAAGCACCCGCTTGTCTCCGAATACATCCTTTCGAGCGTCGACCTGCCCGACATCGTGCTCCAGATCGCCCGCTCGAGCCACGAGCGGATCGACGGCAAGGGCTATCCGGACGGCCTGGTCGGGGACGAGATTTCGCTGCCGGCCCGCATCGTGCTCGTCGCCGACGCCTATGACGCGCTCACGACCGACCGGCCCTATCGGCGCGCGCGGCCGCCTCTGGCGGCGCTCCGCGAGCTGCGCCGGCACACAGGGACGCAGTTCTGCCCCGTCGTCGTGCGGGCGTTCGAGCACGTCTTCCAGGAGCAGCCTTCGTTGTTCGGCGCCGACCTGGCGCCTGTCCACGCTGTCGGCTAGCGCCCGGCCGCGACGGCCTCTAGCAGGCCCAGACGTGCGAGGCAGTCGCGCACGCGGTCGCGCTCGCCGTGGCTCGCCTCGACGAGGGGCAGCCGATGGCCGCCGACCCCGTGGCCGAGCTGGTTCAGCGCCGACTTGATCGCGATCGGGTTGCCAACGACGCGCAGCAACTCGATGGACGGGTACAGCTCCCGGTCGAGCGCTCGCGCCGCCTCGTGCTCGCCCGACTTCCAGAGCCGGATCAGCTCCTTCACCTGCGGCCCCACCACATGCGTGTGCACACAGACGCCGCCGACGCCGCCAACCTCGAGGAAGGGGACGATCAGGTCGTCGTCGCCCGCGTACAGGTCGAGGCCCGTGTCGACGATATGCCTCGCCTGGTCGAGGTCGTCGTTCGCCTGCTTGACGGCCTTCACGTTTTGGATGTCCGCGAGGCGCGAGATCGTCTCCGGCTCGATGTTGATCACGACCCGGCCGGGGATGTTGTAGACGACGACCGGCTTATCCGTAACCGCGGCCACCGCCTTGAAGTGCTCGACGATCCCGCGCTGCGGTGGCTTCGAGTAGTACGGCGTCACGATCAGGAATGCGTCGACGCCGAGCTCGTGCGCGCGCTCGGTCAAGTGGATCGAGTGGCGCGTGTCGTAGGTGCCCGTGCCGGCGACGACGGTCGCGCGATCGCCGACTTCCTCGAGCGCCGCCCCGTAGAGCTGGAAGCGCTCGTCGTCGGACAGGGTTGGGCTTTCTCCCGTCGTGCCGGTGACGACGAGGCCGTCGGAGCCGTTGTCGACGAGGTGCCGCGCGAGCGCCCGAAAGCTCTCCAGGTCGACTGAGCCGTCCAGCTTGAACGGCGTCACGATTGCGGTGAGAACCTCGCCCAGCACTCAGGGGGAATCATACTCCGGCGCTGGCCAAGGTTCCTGCTCGGCGGCCGGGATCTTGACAGGAGTGCTGCTCCGCGAGACAGTCGCTTCTGCGGCCCGCTGCTCGCTCCGGGCCAAGCCACCCCCTGCGGCGGTGGCGGATCGATTTCGAGTCTGCGCGGCGGGCCGTGCTGTTCTGTTGGCGCAAGGAACGGGATCTGCGAAAAGCAGATCCCGTTCCGCGCGAAGACCCCTGAAGGGTCGCTTCGCTCCCGGGCTCGGTCTGTCAAGGATGACGATCCGCGCGAAGACCCCTCAAGGGTCGCTTCGCTCCCGGGCTCGGTCTGTCAAGGATGACGATCCGCGCGAAGACCCCTCAAGGGTCGCTTCGCTCCCGGGCTCGGTCTGTCAAAGATGACGATCCGCGCGAAGACCCCTGAAGGGTCGCTTCGCTCCCGGGCTCGGTCGCTTGTCAACGACGACGATCCGCGCTAAGACCCCTGAAGGGTCGCTTCGCTCCCGGGCTCGACCTGTCACAAGATGACGATCGCGCCCACTGTCGGGCCGCTGCGCGGCTACAGAAGCGCGTCCAGTCCGACTGTGAGACCCGACGGCAGCGACGGGAGCTTCTCGAGCGCGAGCAGCACACCCGGCAGGAACGCTTCCCGCGAGGTGGTGTCGTGGCGGATCGTCAGCGTCTGCCCCGGTCCGCCGAAGATCACCTCCTGGTGCGCGACGAGACCCGGCAGCCGCACAGAGTAGATCGGCGTCCCCTCGGGCAGGAGCGCGGCGGTCGCCTTTGCCGTACCGGATGGCGCGTCCAGCTTCGTCTGGTGGTGCAACTCAACGATCGCCGCGTCCGGCAGGAGCTTGCACGCCTCGGCGGCGAAGCGCATCATCAGCACCGCGCCAAGGGCGAAGTTGGGCGCGAAGAAAACCGGTAGGTCGTGCGCGTGCGCGAGCGCAGCGACATGCTCCTGATTGAACCCCGTCGTCCCGATCACACACGGCGTGCCCGCCTCGAGGCACGTGCGCACGTTCTCCTCGACGGCGTCCGGGCGCGTAAAGTCGACGGCGGCGTCCGCGCCGTCTGCAGAGTCGACGAGCTCATGCCCGGCCTTCTGGAGCGCCGGCCCGAGCACCGACCCAACCTTTCCCCCCTTCCCGAGCAGAAAGACCTTCATGCGGCCTTGCGCCCGACGAGCGCCGGGTTGACGCGCTGGATCGCGGCGCGGAAGCGCGCTTCGCTCGGTCCGATCCCGGCGGCGGAGAGGCGGTCGAGTCGCAGCAGATCTCCCGCCAGCGCCGCGACGTCGTCGCCCGTCACAGCGTCGATGCGCCCGATGATCTCGTCGAGCGAGAGCAGCTCTGTGTCGGTGATCAGCGACTTCCCGAGCCGACTCATCCGGTTCGAGGTCGACTCCATCGACAGCAGCATCCGACCCTTAAGATTCTCCTTCGCCCGCTCGAGCTCGCCGGAGCGCACGTTCCCCGCCGACACATCGCCGAGCTCCCGAGCGACGATCTCGAGGCACTCGACGAGGTTCTCTTCACGTGTACCGACGTAGAGCCCGACCTGGCCGGCGTCCGAGTACTGGGAGGCGAAGCTGTAGACCGAATACGCCATTCCTCGCTTCTCGCGGATCTCCTGGAAGAGCCGTGAGGAGGCCGAGCCGCCGAGCATGGAGTCGAGCAGCGACGCCGCGAAGCGCCGCTCGTCGCGCCTCGAGATGCCGGGGGCCCCGAGGCAGACGTGGTACTGCTCCGTGGCCTTCCGCTGGAAGCGGTACCCCGGAGCCGGGGCGCGGGAAAACGGCTTGCGGCCGCGGCGGACAGGCGTCTCCGTCCTCGGAATGCGCGCCGCGAGCAGCTCGAGCACGCGCTCGTGCGGCACGTTGCCGGCGGTGGCGACGACGATGTTGTCGTGCGCGTAGGCGACGTGGTGGTAGGAGGCAAGCGCGCGGCTGCTGACCGTCGAGATCACGTCGGCGCGTCCGATCACCGGCCGCCCCAGTGGGTGGCCCCCGAAGACCGCCTCCGCGACGACGTCGTGCACGAGGTCTTGCGGGTTGTCGTCGACCATCGCGATCTCCTCGAGCACGACCTCGCGCTCGGAGTCGATGTCGGCGAAGGCGGGGTCGTAGACCATGCCCACCATCACGTCGAGCGCCGGCTCGAGCCGGTCGTCCGGCACGCGGGCGTAGACAAGCGTCGTCTCGCGCGAGGTTGCCGCGTTCAGCTCGCCGCCGAGACCGTCGAAGATCTCCGCGATCTCCTGTGCGGTATGGGAGCTCGTGCCCTTGAAGAGCAGATGCTCGATGAAGTGGGAGACCCCCGCGCGGGCGTCGGTCTCGTCGCGGGACCCGGTGCCGATCCAGAAGCCGACCGAGACCGAGCGCACGTTCGCCACGTGCTCGGAGATCACACGCTCGCCGGTGCGGAGGCGCGAGAGGTCGTAGGTCTGCACCGCCGGATCCTAGCTTTCCAGCAAGTCCACCTTGACGACCGTCGGCTAAGTAACGATGAGGGGCGGCTCGCGCCGCCCCTCATCAACTTCGTTAGTCCCGACGCGGCCCGCGGCTGCGGCCGCGGTCGCCGTCGCGGCGCGGCCGTTCCTCCTCCGGGGGCCGCGGCGGGGCGCTCTTGGCCCGCTCGATCAGCTCCTCCGGCTCAACGAGGCGGCCGTCCTCGTGTTTGTGGACGAGCTTGAGGCCGATCCGGCCGCGCGCTTTGTCCACCTCCTGCACGAGCACGTCGACGATGTCGCCACGCGCCATCACGTCCTCGATGTGCGCAACCCGGCCCGGGCCCACGTTCGAGACGTGGAGCAGGCCATCGGTGCCCTTCTTCAGCTCGACGAAGGCACCGAATTGGGTCGTCTTCACGACCTTGCCGGTGTAGGTATCCCCCACCTCGGCCTCCTTGGTCAGCGCCGCGATCGCCGAGATCGCCGCGTCGCCCTTGGTGCCCTCGGTCGCATAGACGAGGATCGTGCCGTCCTCCTCGATGTCGATCTGCACGTCGTACTCGGACTCGAGCGAGCGGATCGTCTCGCCGCCCTTGCCGATTACCATCCCGATGAAGTCCGGGTTGATCTGAATCGACTGGATCCTCGGCGCGTGCTCGGCCAGCGCCTCGCGCGGCTCGCCGATCGTCTCGAGCATCACATCGAGGATCGAGTTCCTCGCCCGCTTAGCCTGCTCGAGCGCTCCCCGCATGATCTCCTGCGTGACCCCGGTGATCTTGATGTCCATCTGCAGCGCGGTGATGCCGTCCCGCGTACCGGCGACCTTGAAGTCCATGTCGCCCAGGTGGTCCTCCGCGCCCTGGATGTCGGTGAGGATGACGTAGTCGTCCCCCTCCTTGACGAGGCCCATCGCGATCCCAGAGACCGGCGCCTTGATCGGCACGCCCGCGTCCATCAGGGCGAGCGTCGAGCCGCACACCGACCCCATCGACGACGAGCCGTTCGACTCGAGCGTCTCGGAGACGATGCGGATCGTGTACGGGAAGTCCTCCACCGCCGGCAGGATCGCCTCGAGCGACCGCTGCGCCAGTGCACCGTGGCCGATGTCGCGCCGCTTCGGACCTCGCATGAAGCCCGTCTCTCCGACCGAGTAGGGCGGGAAGTTGTAGTGGTGCATGAAGCGACGGTCGGTCTCGAGGGAAAGGTCGTCGATCCGCTGACCTTCCTTCGCCGTGCCGAGGGTCAGCAGGCTCAAGACCTGCGTCTGGCCACGCTGGAAGAGACCCGTGCCGTGCGCGCGGGGACTGACCGTGACCTCGCACTCGATCGGCCGAATCTCCTCGGCGCCACGGCCGTCGGGACGGCGCTTGTCGATTGCGATCTTCTTGCGGACGAGGTCCTTGTAGATCGCCTCAGCCGCCTTCTTGACGTAGCTCTTCGTGAGCGAGTCCTTGACCGTCGGGCTATCGCCGTCGACCGTCGCCGGCCCGACCGGAAACGGCAGCTCGGTCGTGTCGACGATCTTGTCGAAGAGCAGGTGCCGCTTCGCAGACTTGAGCTCCTTCGAGTCGTCCTCCGCGTCGGTGAGCGCCCGCAGATCAGACTCGAATTGCTCCCGCACCGGAGCCTCGACCGCAGCGAGCCGCTGCTTCTCGAGCAGCATCGCGAGGCTCGCCTTGGCCTGGACCTGGCGCTGGATGTCCTCGTCGTTCGAGTCCATCGAGAGCTCCGGGGCGAGCTCGGAGAGGATCTCCGACTCGATCGACGCGGCCTCGCGAAGGCCGTCCCGCTGAATCCGCTCCCAGATCGAATGCCCGTGCGAGCTCTCGATCTCGGCGGTCAGCTCGAGGTCGAGCCACTTTGCCTTGCCCGACTGGCGGCGCAGGTCCTCCTGCGCCTCGCAGAGCTTCTTGATCTCTTCGTGGGCGAGCGCGAGCGCCTCGAGGAGCACGTCTTCGGGCACCTCGTCGGCGCCGGCCTCGACCATTGTCAGGCCGTCCTTCGTGCCGACGACGATCAGGTCGAGCGCAGAGTCCTCGAAGTTCTCCAGGTGCGTCGGATTAAGCACGAATTCGCCGTCGATGCGGCCGACACGCACGGCGCCGACCGGGCCGAAGAACGGCAGCGGCGAGAGCATCAGCGCGGCCGACGCGCCGTTGATGCAGAGGATGTCGTGCGGCGTGATCAGGTCAGCCGACAGGACGGTGCAGATCACCTGCACCTCGTTGCGGAAGCCCTTCGGCCACAGCGGCCGGATCGGGCGGTCGATCATCCGTGCCGTGAGCGTCGCACGCTCCGTGGCGCGCCCCTCACGCTTGAAGAAGCCGCCGGGGATCTTGCCGGCCGCGTAGGCCCGCTCCTCGACGTCGATCGTGAGCGGGAAGAAGTCCGCACCTTCGCGCGCCTCCGGCCGGCCGACGGCCGTCGCCAGCACCATCGTGTCGCCGGAGCGCATCACGACCGCTCCGTCCGCCTGCTTCGCGAGCTTGCCGCTCTCGAACGTGATCTCCTTGCCGCCGATCTCGACGGAAACCGAGGCAGCCTGCCCCATTACCGTACTCATTCCATTGCCTCCACTTTGCTTGGTGGAGAGTGGAAGTTTGGATCAGCTCCGTTGCGTGACGGGGCTCGTCCAAGCTTCCACCCTCCCAGGTCGAGCTAACGCCCGAGGCTTACCGCCTCAGGCCAAGCTCCTTGATGAGGGCTCGATAGCCCTCGAGGTCGTGCTTCTGCATGTACGTCAGGAACCGCCGCCGCCGGCCGACGAGCTTCAAGAGGCCGCGCCGGGAGTAGTGGTCCTTCGCATGCGTGCGCAGGTGCTCGGTGAGGTCGTTGATCCGACGGGTGAGCATCGCGATCTGAACCTCGGGGGAGCCGGTGTCCGTCTCGTTCCGGCCGTGCTTCCCGATCAGCTCCTGCTTGACTTCCTTGGTGAGGGCCATGCGGCCTCCTTCTGTTGGGCTCTCCGGAGTCCCCGCGCGGCGTGAAGGAAGACACGCTCGGCCGAGATCTCGGTCGGAAGTAGGGTAGCAATCCGTGTTGCCCGCCGCTGTCGCAGCTGGACACCCCGCGACCGTGGCGGCGGGGATCGAGATCCTCGAGGAGGGCGGATCCGCAGCCGATGCGGCCGTTGCGGCCTGTCTCGCCTCGTGCGTCGCCGAAACGGTGATGACGGGCCTGCTCGGCGGGGGGCACGCGATTTACTGGGACGGGCGCGATACCTGGAGCCTCGATTGCTTCGTCGACGTGCCCTCGGGAACGGGCGCGCCGCCCGTTCAACTGCACGTCCCCTTCGGCGAGGAGCTCGTCCATTACGCGGTCGGGCCTGGGACGTGCGCGGTTCCGGGTCTTCCACGCGGGCTCGGAGCGCTGCACGCGCGTTTTGGCCGGCTGCCTTGGGTTCAGCTCGTGCAGCCCGCGCTTGCGCTCGCCCGCGTGGGGGTCGCAATGCCCCCCGCCCACGCCTCCTGCCTCGCCATGCTCGCGCCGGTCTTCACGATGCAGCCGGACGGCGCGCGCATCTACGCCCCTGCGGGCCGGCCGCTCGAAGCCGGTGAATGGCTCGACCAGCCCGGGCTCGCCAGTGCGCTCGAGCTCCTGGCCGCCGAAGGGCCGGACAGCGCGTATTTCGGGTCGATCGCCGAGACGCTGGTGTCCGGCATCGAAGGGGTCGGTGTGTCTCGGGCCGACCTGGAGCGCTACGAGCACCGCTGGGAGCGGCCGGTGGAGGTCGGCTGGTCGGGACACCGGTTTCTCACCCGCGCGGGGCTATCCGGCGTCCCCGAGACCCTCGCACGGCTGCCACCGCTCCGCGAGCTCGACGCCACCGCCCGCGTGCACGCGCTGCTCGCCGCACTCGAGGGACCAGGCGCGGAAGGCCATACGACGAATCTCGTTACCGCCGACTCCGAGGGGAACGCGTGCGTGCTCACCTCGAGCCTCGGTCTCGGTACCGGCGACTTCCTCCCCGGGCTCGACCTGCAGCTGAACAGCATGCTCGGCGAGGTCGACCTCCACCTCGAGCCACTGAAGCCAGGCGCGCGGATGCAGAGCATGATGGCCCCAAGCCTGGTGTTGGAGGGGGAAGAGCTCGCGCTTGCGATCGGGTCAGCTGGCGGAACGCGCTTGCGCACCGCGCTCGTCGGCGTCGCCGCCGGAGTCCTCGACGAAGGGCTTGAGCCGCTCGTGGCGGTCGGGCGTCCACGCTTCCACCGCGCCGGCAACGTCGTCAACGCCGAGCCCGGCGTGGACGAGCAGGCGCTCGCGGAGCTGGCGGCGGCGGGCCTGCACGTGCGACGCTGGCCGGGGCAGCACCACTACTTCGGTGGCGTCAGCGTGATCGGACGGACCGGTGCGGCCGGAGATCCGCGCCGAAGCGGCCACGCCGCCGTTCTCATGTAAGCAGCAGCTTCTCCACCCGCCGGCTCGCTATCCACATGCCGACGAGGCCGAGCACGGTCAGATACGCAACGTTCACGAGCTGGCCCGAGCCGACGGTTCCCGTCGTCAGGGCGCGCAGGAGGTCGACCCCGTGATAGAGCGGCGTCAGCTGGATCACCGTCCCCAGCCAGTCCGGATACGTGGAGAGCGGGAAGAACGTCGCCGAAAAGAGGAACATTGGCAGGATCGCGAGGTTGAGGATGTCGAAGTCCTGCCAGCTGCGCATGTAGGTGACGGCGGCGATCCCGGCCCCGGCGAAGGCAAGCGCGATGAAGACTGTCGCCGGCAGAGCCAGCATCGCCCACCAGGACTCGACGAGGCCGAGTGCGAGAATGACGGCGAAGAAGCCGACCGCGTAGATCAGGCCCCGGAAGACGGCCCAGGTCGTCTCCCCCACCGCCACGTCCTTCGGGCCGAGCGGCGTCGCCAGGATCGAGTCGTAGAGCTTCTGGTAGCGCATCTTCCAGAAGACGTTCGTCGCGTCGTAGAAGGCGCCGTTCATCGCCGAAGCGGCCAGGAGGCCAGGCGCGACGAAGACGGCGTACTCGAGCGCGACGCCGTCCACCACGACGTCGCCGACGTAGCCCCCGAGGCCGTACCCGAGCGAGAGCAGGTAGAAGACCGGCTCGAAGAATCCCGACAGGATGATCGTCCACATTTCCTTGTAGCTCAGCAGGTTGCGCTCGAAGAGCAGCACGCTGCGTCCCCCGGGCCGATCCAGAGCTCGCGCCACCATCGTGCTCACCGAAAGAGCCTCTTTCGGTAGGTACGGCGCCCGAGAACGAGCCCGCCGACGGTCCAGGCGAGGAGATAGGCGAGGTGGCCGAGAGCCGGCAGCAGCTCGACGTCGCCGAGCATCAGTCCCCGGCAGAGCTCGACGCCGTGCCAGATCGGTGTCACGTACGCAGCGAGCTCGAACGCCAGCGGCATCTGCTCGACTGGGAAGAACGTCCCTGAGAAGAGGAACATCGGCACGATCACGAAGCGGAAGATCGGCGGGAAGGTCGCTTCGGATTCGCGCGTGGCGGCGAACGCTGCCATCGGCATCGAGAACGAGGTTCCGATCACGACGGCAACCGGAACCGCGAGCAGGGCGAGCCATGAGGAAACCGCCCCGAACAGGGCAACGACGAGCAGGTACGCCGCGCTCGCCGTGAGCACGCGCGTGACGACGAACAGCTGGTGGCCGATCAGAACGTCACGCTCCGTCAGCGGCGTCGCCGTCATCGCGTAGTAGGTCCGCGTCCACTTGATCGCTCCATCACCGGCCAGCTCGACTCCGCCGCAGCCGTCTGCATCGCAGCGGCCGCGAGCAGGCCCGGGGCAATGAAGTCGAGGTAGGGCACGCCCGCCGGTGCGTTCTGCGAGCGGTCGACGATCGTGCCGAGCCCGACGCCGAGCGCGGCGAGGTAGAGGAGCGGATTGACGATGCTCGTTCCGAGCGTGCCGCGCCAGACGCGCTTGTACTGAGCAAGCCAGTGCTCGTAGGCGCGGAGCGGTTGGAGGATGGCGTCCATCTAATTATTGGCGCAAGATGAGCATCCGCGGAAGCGGATGCTCATCGCGCGAAGACCCCTGAAGGGGCCGCTTTGCGGCCCAACTTCCCTTTCAAATCAAAGCCTCCAATCGACGAGCGTCCGCCCGGTTAAAGCATCCGCGGAAGCGGACGCTCATCGCGCGAAGACCCCTGAAGGGGCCGCTTTGCGGCCCAACTTCCCTTTCAAATTAAGCCTCCAATCGACGAGCGTCCGCCCGGTTAAAGCATCCGCGGAAGCGGATGCTCATCGCGCGAAGACCCCTGAAGAGGCCGCTTTGCGGCCCAAGATTCCTTTCACATCAAGCCTCTAGTCGACGAGCGTCCGTCCGGTTAGGTGGAGGAAAACGTCTTCGAGCGTGCTGCGCCGGATCAGCGTTGAATGCGGCGGTAGGCCACGTTCGGCGATCACGGTCGCGGTCGCGTCGCCGTCAGCCGTGTAGATCAGTGTCCGGTCGGGCAGCTCCTCCACGCGGTGGCCGGCGTCCGCGAGGGCGCCGTTCTGCGGCCGGACGTCCTCGAAACGGACCTCCACCACCTCGCGGGTCGAGAACTGCTCGATCAGTTGCCGCGGCGAGCCCTCCGCCACGATGCGGCCGTGATCCATGACCACGAGCCGGTCACACAGCTGCTCCGCCTCGTCCATGTAGTGCGTGGTGAGGACGAGCGTCACCCCGCGCTGCTTCAACCGGAAGAGGCGGTCCCAGACGACGTGCCGCGCCTGCGGGTCGAGGCCCGTGGTGGGCTCGTCCAGCAGCAACAGCTCCGGGTCGTTGACGAGCGAGCGGGCGATGGTCAGCCGCCGCTTCATCCCTCCCGACAGCGGTTCAACCTTGTCGGCGGCCCGCTCGGTGAGCTGGACGAAGTCGAGCAGCTCCTCGATCTTCGGGCGCAGCTCGCGGCGCGAGAGGCCGAAGTAGCGGCCGTAGATGAGCACGTTCTCGCGCACCGTCAGCTCGGTGTCGAGCGTGTCCTGCTGCGGGACGACGCCGAGCCGGGCGCGGATCGCAGGCCCGTGGGTGATGGGATCGAGACCGAGGATCCGGAGTGTTCCGCTCGTGACCGGCGAGACGCAGCCGATCATTCGCATCGTCGAGCTCTTGCCGGCGCCGTTCGGGCCGAGGAAGCCGAACGCCTCCCCGCGCTTGACATCGAGATCGATTCCGTCAACAGCGACGAGCTCGCCGAAGCGCTTGACCAGGTCGCGGGCGTGGATCATGGAGCCGTTTTCGGTCACGCTGATCAACCTACCTAAGAGCTTCTAACGTGATCGTGCCCGGGCGGCTCAGAGCTACATTGCGTTACGAGCTCGCACGCGGCCGGAAGGCCCCACGCGTCGCTTCGACGTCGCGGGCGATCTGGTCGATCAGCTCCTGCTCGCTCTCGAACACCTGCTCGTCCCGCAGGCGTTCCCACAGCTCGACGATGAGCCGCCTCCCGTAGAGATCGCCCTCGAAGTCGAGCAGGTGCGGCTCGATCCGGCGCTCTTCGCCGCCGTAGTGGGGGTTAAGACCAATCGAGATCGCCGCACGGTGACTATCCAGGTCGACGGCATGGGCCGAGCCGGCGTAGATCCCGTACCGGGGGACGAGCACCGACGGGTCGACGGAGAGGTTCGCAGTCGGATAGCCAAGGGTGCCGCCCCGCTGGTCGCCGGGAACGACGACGCCATCGAGCTCGGGCGGGCGGCCGAGCAGGCGCGCCGACTCCCCCACTTCCCCGGCATGCAGGTGCCGCCGGATCTCCGTCGACGAGACACCGTCGAGCAGCGGCACCGGCCGCACGTCGTGCCCCAGCCGGGCCAGCAGGTCGAGGTTGCCGCTCCGCCTGCGGCCGAAGCGAAAACTCTCGCCGGCGACAACGACGCCGGCACCCGCAAGCTGCGTCGCGGCGAAGTCTTCTGGCTCCTGCTGCGAGACCTCGAGCGTGAAGTCGAGCACCGTCGTCTCGGCGACACCGAGTTCGGCGAGCAGCTCCAGCCGCCGCTCGAGCGTCGAGATCAGCTCGACGAAGTTCCCTAGCACCACCCGCGGATGCGGGTGGAACGTCAGCACTCGAACCGGCAGTCCGGTCGCGAGCGCCGCCTCGATCACCCGCCGATGCCCGAGATGCACTCCGTCGAACGTCCCGATCGCGACCGCTACGCTCATGGCAGCAGCGCCAGCGCCGCTTCGGGCGGGATCACCCGCTTTTCGTCGGCGTCCTCGACGCTGAACGGTCCCACCTCGAGCCGCCGCAACGTGGTGCAGTGGCCCCCGAGCGCCTCCGCGATCGCTCGCACGTAGGTTCCCGAGCTGACGCGCAGGTCGAGCCGGACGACGCCGTCCGTATACGAGATGACGTCGAGCGCGTGCACCTGCGAGCGCCGCCATGGCATCTCGACGTCGATCCCGCGGCGGTACAGCTTGTACGCTCGCTCGCCGCCGATCTTGACCGCCGAAGCGGCCGGAATCGGCAGCTCGATCTCACCCCGGAGGGCCTCGAGCCGTCGCTCGAGCTCCGCCGCTTCCGGCGCGGCGAGCCGCTCCACCAACTCGCCCTCCGGGTCGCCCGTGGAGGTACGAGCCGTCAGGTCGACGTCCGTGAGGTAGCGCTTGTCGAGTCCGACGAACGATCCCGCCAATTTTGTCGACCGGCCGGAGAGCAAGAGCAACAATCCCGTCGCGAAAGGGTCAAGCGTTCCCGCATGACCCATCTTCGTCCCGGTGTGCGACCGGACGCGGGCTACGATCGCGAAGGACGACGGCCCGGCGGGCTTGTCGACGAGGATGATCCCGCTCGGTTCGAGCCCCTTCGGCGGCATCACACCAGATCTCCTTCCCCTCGCGTTCCTGGCGCCCCGCTGAGGGTGCCGGGCCGGAGGGAACAGTACGGAAGTACGAGCCCGGAGAGCACGGTGCCCTCAGCGGGGCGAGCGGGCGGCGGAGCCGGGCTCCGCCCGGCCCGAGTCGTCCGCGGCCAGGGACGCGAGGGCGAACTCGCGGCGGAGAAACTCGGTGATCTCGGCGATCGAGTCGTCACTTGAGAAGCCCGCCGCCTGGCGGTGCCCGCCGCCACCGGAAGCGCGTGCGATCGCAGAGACGTCGAGCTCGTCGTGCGAGGCGCGGAGCGAGATCCGGCGTGCGGGTGAGCCGCCCCGGGGCGGCTCGCGGATCAGGACGGCCATGTCCGCTCCCTCGACGGCCCGAAGGAAGTCGATGATCCCCTCCGAGTACGGCTCGACGGCGCCGACTTCCGCGAAGTCGTCCCGAAGCAGATACGAGACGACGAGCCCCCCGCCCTCGTACACCTGCGCCCGCTCGAGAGCGCGCGCGAGTAGCTTCAGCTTCGCGAACTGGACACTCTCATAGACGCCCTGGAACACCTTGTGCACGTCCGCCCCCGCTTCGACGAGCTCGGCAGCCAGCCGTAGCGCCTTGGGCGTCGTGTTCGCGTACTGGAAGCGGCCGGTGTCGGTGACGAGCGCCACGTAGAGCGGCTCGGCAAGCGACGGCGTCAGCTCGAGGCCGAGTTCCCGGAAAACGTCCCGCAGTACCTCACCCGTGGACGAGGCCGAGGCGTCGACGAGATTGACGTCGCCGAAGCGCGAGTTGTCGTGGTGGTGGTCGACGTTGAGCGTGAAGGGCGCTTGGTGCAGGGCAACCGGGTCGGCCCCGAGCCGGCTCTCGCTCGCACAGTCGACCGCGAGCAGTACGCGCTCGGCGGCGTCGGCGGGCAGCTCGCGCTGGAGGCTGTCGAGCGGCAGGAAGTGGTACTCGCCCGGGAGCGGTCCAGGGCCGGCGAGGAACATGACACTGTCCTTCCCGAGCGCTGCCAGCGCGAGGTGCGAGGCGAGCAGCGAGCCGAGCGCGTCGCCGTCCGGGTTCTCGTGCGTCGTGACGAGAAACCGTTCGCGCGCGCGGATCGCCTCGACAACCGCCCCGAGGTCAGCTGCCGTTGTCGTCTTGTTCGGGTGCGAGCTCATCGATGAGTTTGGACATGCGCACGCCGTGCTCGACCGCATAATCGTATTCGAACGTGAGCAGCGGAGTCCGCTTCAGCCGGAGCTCGCGCGAGAGGCGCGCCTGCAGGACGCCGTGGGCGGCATCGAGCCTTGTCATGCTCTTGCTCCGTTTCTTCTCGCTCCCGAGCACGCTGACGTAGACCGTCGCCTGACGGAGATCCGGCGAGGTCACCACGCCCGTGACAGTGACGAACCCGATCCGTGGGTCCTTCAGCTCGAGCAGGCCCTCGGAGAGGACCTGCCTGAGCGCCTCGTTGACGCGGCGCATTCGGTCGGACACATGACCTACCGTAGCGAGCTACTCATCGAGTGTGACGAGCTCCCGCTCGACGCGCCCGAGCTCCCACTCGCGCGACGCGAGATACCGCTCCGCATCGGCGAGCAGCTTCTCCGCCTCTCGAAACTCTCGAGCGACAACTGCGGCGGTGATCCGGGCGCGCTGCCACGCCTCGTGGTGATCGACCTCGGCAACCGACGCGCCGAATCTGTTGCGGAGCTGATCTTTCGCGGAGCGCAGCAGCATCCGCTTTTCCTTCAAGGAGTGTGCTTCGGGAAAGTACAGCTCGGCGGAGAGAATCCCGACCCAGCCTGCCGGCACTGGCTAGTTGGCGCAGGATGAGCATCCGCGGAAGCGGATGCTCATCGAGCAAAGATCCCTGAAGGGGCCGCTTCGCGGCCAGAAACAACCATCACGACCCCTGCGACGTTGTAGCGGGGGCCGCGCCGGCCGGCTCGTCGAGCGAGGTCCGCTCGACTTCGCGCGTCTCGTACGCCTCGAGGACGTCGCTCTCCTTGACGTCGTTGAAGCTGTCGAGCAGGATGCCGCACTCGAACCCCTCGGCGACCTCCCGCGCGTCTTCCTTGAAGCGCTTCAGCTGCGAGATCGTCGTGTCGTAGATCACCGTGCCGTCGCGGACGACCCGAACCTTCGAGTTCCGCCGCACGACGCCCGAGGTGACCATGCAGCCGGCGATCGTGCCCAGCCGCGAAACCTTGAAGAGCGCGCGCACCTCGGCCTCGCCGATGATCTCCTCGGTCTGGACCGCGGAGAGCATGCCGACGAGCGCCTGCTCGATGTCCTCGGTCAGCTGGTAGATGACGCGGTACGTGCGGATGTCGACGCCTTCACGCTCGGCGAGCTGGCGCGCCTCCGTGTTCGGGCGGACGTTGAAGCCGACGACGAGCGCGTTCGAGGTGGCGGCGAGCATGATGTCGCCCTCTGTGATCCCCCCCACGCCCTGGTGGATCACGTTGACGCGGACCTCGGGGTGCTCGATCTTTGCCAGCTCGGAGACCGCCGCCTCGACCGAGCCACCGACGTCGCCCTTGAGGATCATGTTCAAGTCCTGGATCGCACCCTCCTGGAGCTGGGAGAAGAGGGACTCGAGCGAGACGCCGCCCTTGGAGCGCTGCGCCAGCTGCTCGGTGCGCAGCCGCTGGCCGCGGCGCTGTGCGAGCGTCCGGGCTTCGCGCTCGTCCTCGACCACGCGCGCGAACTCGCCGGCGGGCGGCGGCACGTTGAAGCCGAGGATCTCGATCGGTGTGCCCGGCCGCGCTTCCTTGACCTTCTCGCCCCGGTAGTCGTAGAGCGCACGCACCTTGCCGTGCGCGTCGCCGGCGACGATCGCGTCGCCCACGCGCAGCGTGCCGCGATGCACGAGCATCGTCGCGACCGGCCCGCGACCGACGTCGAGACGCGACTCGATGATCGGGCCCGAGGCCTCCGCATTCGGGTTCGCGGTCAGCTCTAGCTCGGCGTCCGCGACGAGCAGCACCTTCTCGAGCAGGTCGGCCAGGTTGGTCTTCTGCTTCGCCGACACGTTCGAGAACTGGACCGTCCCGCCCCAGTCCTCGGGTTGAAGGCCTTCGGCCGCCAGGTCTGACTTGACACGGTCCGGATTCGCATCGGGCATGTCCATCTTGTTGACGGCGACGACGATCGGGACGCCGGCCGCGCGGGCGTGGGAGATCGACTCCTTCGTCTGCGGCATGACGCTGTCGTCGGCGGCCACTACGAGGACAGCGATGTCCGTTACCTTGGCACCCCGCGCGCGCATGGCCGTGAACGCCTCGTGGCCAGGCGTGTCCAGGAATGTGATCTTTCGCCCGCCCACATCCGCCTGGTAGGCGCCGATGTGCTGGGTGATCCCGCCTGCCTCGGTCTCGACCACGGCAGCCTGGCGAATCGCGTCCAGCAGCGTCGTCTTGCCGTGGTCGACGTGACCCATGATCGTGACGACCGGCGGCCTCGGCGCGAGATCCTCGGCAGCGTCCTCGAAGACCTCCGGGAGCTCCTCCTCGTCGGCCGCGTGCTTGATCGTGATCTCGCGGCCGAGCTCTGTCCCGATCTGCTCGACCTCCTCGTCGGAGAGCGACTGCGTGATCTGGATCATCTGGCCGAGACCCATCATGACCTTGATGATCTGCACGGCCGGGACGCCGAGCGCCTGCGAGAGGTCGCGGACGGAGACACCGGAGGGCACGGTCGCGGGGCCCGTGGGCGCGACGATCTCGCGCGGCGGAGCTTTCGGGCCGTCGCTGCGGCCGCGCGCCTGACGGATGTCGCGGGGGCGCTGTCCGCTGCCCTCGATGACGACCCGGCGTTTCCGACCCGGTGCGCCCTGGCGTGGCCGGATCGGACGGTTGGGCTTGTTCGGTTCGTCAGCCATCAGCGCTCGATTCTAGTTGCGGTGCGACCAGCCGCGCGAGCGCGGGATCGACGACGACGGTCTGCCTCAGGACGCGGTTGAAGGCGCGCCGGTCCGCGGCCCGCTCGAAGCAGGCGAGGCGCCGGCACGTGTAGACGCCGCGGCCCGGCTCCGTCCGCCCCACCACGAGACTCCCCGACTGGGCGGTGAAGCGCACGAGCTCCTGTTGCGGCGCTTTGCGCCCGCAGCCCGCGCAGGTCCGCTTCGGCGAGCTCACGACGCAGAGCTTTCGTCCTCCCCGGGCTCGGCGGTCGGCTGCTCGTCCGAGGAAGGCGCCGCCTCGGCCACCGGAAACTCTTCGACCGAGGCCTCCTCAACCGCGGCCTCAACTTCGGCGACGGGCTCGAGCGACTCCGCCTCGGCGGGCGTGGCGGTCTCCCTGACCTCCGCAGCCGGGACAGTCTCCGGTTCCTGACCGACCAGCTCCTGGTGGGCGGGCACGCCGCAGTAGCGCGTGCTCGGCAGCGCCGCGTTGGGGCAGCGCTTGCCGTTCGAGAGGATCGCCGCGCAGCGGCCGGAGTAGTCGCCGCCTTCACTATCGCCGTCGCCGGCGAACGCCGCCTCGGCCTCGGCCTGGGCGAACTCCTCGTCGGACTGGATGTCGACCTTCCAGCCGGTCAAGCGGGCGGCGAGGCGGGCGTTGAGGCCGTCCTTGCCGATCGCGAGCGCAAGTTGATCGTTAGGCACGACTACGGTCGCTTCCTTCGTCTCGTCGTCGATGTAAACCTCCCGCACGCGCGCGGGCGAGAGCGCCTTCGCGACAAAGCGCGCCGGCTCGGCATTCCACGGAATGATGTCAATCTTCTCGCCGCGCAGCTCGGACACGACCATGCGAACACGGGAGCCGCGGGGCCCAACGCAGGCGCCGACCGGGTCGACGCCCTGTGCATGCGATTCAACCGCGATCTTCGCGCGGTAACCCGGCTCGCGGGCGACGCCGCGGATCTCGACGAGACCGTCGGCGATCTCGGGCACCTCGAGCTCGAAGAGCGTCTTGATCAGCTCGGGATCGCGACGCGAGAGGATCACCTGAGGGCCTTTCGTGCCGGAGCGGACCTCGGTGATGACCGCTTTGATCCGGGAGCCCTGCTCGTAGCGCTCGCCGTCGACCTGCTCGGAGCGCGGCAGCAGCGCCTCCACCTTGCCAAGGTCGACGAGGACGTTGTTGCGGTCGCCGGCCTGCTGGACGATGCCCGTGACGACCTCGCCCTGGCGATCGACGTACTCCTCATACATCATCGCGCGCTCGGCTTCGCGGATCCGCTGCTGGATCACCTGCTTGGCGGTCATCGCGGCGATCCGACCGAAGTCGTGCGGGGTCACGTCGGCGCGGGCGATCTGCTCCTCGGGTACCTGATCCCAGTCGAGCTCGAGCTCGTCGGGGTTGATCAGCGTGTGCTGCTTCTCCCCGGTCTCCTCCTCGAGCCGCTCCAGCTCCTCGATCTTCGCTTCCATCGCCTCGTCGAGCAGCCGCTCCTCCAGGTCGCCCGGGATCTCGATCGAGAAGACGCGGAACTCGCCCTCGTCGTCGAGCTCGACGGCTGCGTGCCTCGACGCGCCGGGGGTCTTTTTGTACGCGGCAAGGAGTGCGTCTTCGAGCGCGCTGACGACCGTGTTCTCCTCGATCCCCTTCTCGCGCTCGAGGCTTCGGATGTGCTCGATGATCTCTTGGGACACTGTTCGCTCCTAGGCTGAATGTTCGGAACCGGCGTAAATCAGGTTGCCCCGGACGATCTGTTCGTACGGGATCTCGATTGAGTCCTCGCCCGTCTGGACGACCACGGAGCGCTCGCCTGCGCTCACGACCTCACCCTTCAGTCGCTTGCGTTCGGGAGTGCGCAGCGTGACCTGGCGGCCGATCGCGTTCCGAAAGTGCTCTTGCCTGCGGAGCGGGCGCTCGATCCCCGGTGAAGAGACGTCGATCGCGTAGTCGCTCAGGTAGTCGCGCAACACGTCCGTGACGCGTGCACAAAGCGCATGGTCGACACCGTTCGCGTGGTCGACGAAGACGGTGAAGCGAGCGGGACCGGCGAGCTCGACCGCGAGCACCTCGACGCCCGGCAGGGCCGTCCCGACCTCCCGTTCGATCTGCTTCGTCAGCGTCCGCTCCTTCTCGTGCGTGGTGCTCACTTTGCCCCTTGAAACTGTGGCCCCCTCAACAAAAATGGGCGCTGCGCGCCCATTTCGTCCAGCAGGTGAAAATGGTGCAAGAAGTGTAGCAAGCGATGGGCCGTCTGGCCTTTCGCCGGCCGGTCCAGCAGAACGGATGACTAAGGGCTCTTCAAGACGCGGTGTGCGAACCGCGTCAAACGCCCCGACTCTGCTGCGCGACGTATCCAGACAGCGAGGAGCGGGACGATCACGAGACCGCCAAGCGGCCTCCCCGTGGTCAGCAGCCACACGACCACGACCATCGCGATCGTTGTGAATGCGATCCGTAGACCGAGCATGCGCTCAGCTTACGCCACGTCGTTCGACGTGTCGAGGACGATCGTGACCGGCCCCTCATTCACCAGCTCGACCTCCATCCGGGCGCCGAAGACACCCGTCTCGACCGCGACGCCGAGCTCTCGTAGCGCGGCACAGAAGCTCTCGTAGAGCAGCTCGGCGCGCTCGGGCGGCGCCGCCGCGGTGAAGCTCGGACGATTCCCCTTTTTCGTGTCGGCGAGCAGGGTGAACTGGCTGACTACGAGCGCGACCCGGCCGGTGTCGAGGAGTGAACGGTCGAAGCGGCCTGTGTCGTCCTCGAACACGCGCAATCGCGCGACCTTGCCCGCCAGCCGCCGCGCATCCTCGTGGTCGTCCCCGTCCGCGACGCCGAGCAGAACGAGCAGGCCCGGCCCGATCTCGGCCGCCGCCATCCCTGAGACCCGCACGAAAGCCCGAGAAACCCGTTGCACGACAAGTCTCATGTCACGTGCCACTATTACCGCCGGTCACCCGGCTTGGCGTATGACCTTGGACCTATCCGGCTCCCCCAGGCTCCCTGTCGAGCTCCATGATCCGCTCCGCGTAGTGCTCGCTCTTCGGCGAGAGCGAGCTGGCAAGCTTGTAGTGGCCGTTGGCTTCGGCATCGCGCCCCTGCTTCTCGAGCGCTCGGCCGAGCCCGTAGTGCGCGTAGTCGTCCGCCGGCGAAAGCTCGAGCAGGGCCCGGAACTCCGCCTCGGCCTCCTGCCAGCGCTGAATCCGGAAGTACGCGATCGCGAGCGCCTCGCGGATCGATGCCTTGTCCGGCTCGAGCCTCTTCGCCTTCTCGAGCGCGACCGTGGCCTGCGCGGCCATACCGCCCTTGAGGTGGGTGCGACCTTGCTGGAAGAAGTCGTAGGCGTCGCTCATAGGTGGCTCAGGTAGGGGAAGTTCTCCTCGAGGACGTCGACCGGCGCCGTCAGGTCGCGCGTCGGTCCGATCTCGACCGCTGCAATTTGCTCTCCCGCGTCGATGGCGGCTTGAAACGCGTTCCCGAGCTCCCACGGGCGGCTGTCCAGGCAGAGCCGCTCGGCAACGGACGGCCCGACAGCCCACAGCGGCGCGCCGGAGAACGGTCCCGGTCCGTCCGGATCGAGAACACGTTCGACGATACCCGCGCGGACGCGAATCGGAAGCCCTTTTGGCCGGCGCCGAACGGCGATCGCCCCGGCAGACGGCATGTCGCGAGCGAACGAAGCGATTGCGCCGGCGAGAAAGACCGTATCGGCGGCCAGCACGAGATACGGAGGTTCTTCTCCTGCTCGGGTGACGGCGTCGGCCGACCCGTCCGGCTGCGGCTGACGGACATAGCGCAGCGCAACGCCGAAGACGCTCCCGTCGCCGAGCAGTCGCTGCACCTGTTCGCCGAGATGGCCGATCACGATCGTGACGCGAGGACAGCCTGTTGCAGCAAGCTCACGCAGCAGTTGTGCGACGACGGGCTTCCCGTCGACGGGGAGCACCGCCTTCGCGTAACGCTCCGTGAGCGGGCGCAGCCGGGTGCCCAGACCCGCGGCCATGACAACGGCGGGGATCACTGCCCGCGGAGCGATCGGATCGTGACAAACCCGCGCACGCGCGCGGGCCCGTCGAGCCCGCGCCGGATCACGCGAAGGAGGGCACGCAGCTCGCGCCTGGTTGCCGAGGCGGCGGCCGCACTCGCCTCGGGGGGGCCGAAGCGCGCCTTCGCCAGTGCGGCGGCGAACGGACGCGCGTCGGCGCCGAGCTCGTGGCGCACGAGCTGCTGCAGCTCCGCCGGGGTGGCGCTGGCGCCGACAGCCAGTCCCTGATCGACGAGGAAATCGGCGAGCTCACGGCGCGCGGCGGAGGCGAGCCGCCGCGGGTCGCGGGTCAGGTAGCGGAGGCGCCGACGCACGAGCTTCGCCGCGCCGATCGCGCCGCCGGTCACGAGCGCGAGCCCGAGCAGGAGCCAGAGCGTCCGCGCGCCCCCGCCCGCTCCCCCGTTCCGGTCGGCCTGCTGCCGCTCTGCGAGTCGCTCCTTCAGCGCCAGCAGCCGGCCGAGCTCGCTCGCGCCGCCCCTGTTGGCATCACCGCGCTGCGGGCCGAACGCTCCCGCCGCGTCACCAGCGTTGAATCCGGAGGACGACGCGCTGTAGGTGGCGGCGAGAGCCCCGCGGCCGGGAGTCGGGTCAAAGGCGAGCCAGCCATATCCAGGAAACCAGACCTCCACCCAGGCATGGGCATTCTGGTCGGTCACGGTCCAGCCGTTCTCCTCGCGCTTCCCGCTCGTAAAGCCCGCTCCCACGCGGGCCGGGATGCCCAGGAAACGAAGCATGAGCGCCATCGCGCCGGCGAACTGCTGGCAATAGCCACGCTTGCTTTCCGCAACGAAGTGCGCGAGCGGCGGCAATCCCCCACTCGGTGGCGGCGACTCGTCGTAGGTGAAGCCGCCCGTCGAGCGGAGCCAGGTCTCGATCGCAATTACCGCTCCGTACGGTGTCCGCGCACCCGCCCGTAACCGCCGCGCCTCGTTCCAGAGCGCCTGGTAGGGCCACAGTGCGGCGTAGCGATCGTCGGTGAAGAGTGCATCGACGCGCCCGTCGCGGCCGGGTGCACCGAACGGGTCGACGCGAGTGCGCCCGATGTCGAGGAACTGATCGACCTTGTGCTGATAGTCGGCGCCGATCCGCGCGAGGTCCGCCGGCTTCGGGCGGGGCGCGAAGCTGCGGACGGTATAGCTCTGACCGCGCGCCAACGGTGCGGACCGACGCATGACGCCGCCGCTGTAAACCGCGACGTTCCCAGCCGAGACGGCATTGACGGAACGCGGGGTCGCCGCTGCAACCAGATGCGCGTCTGCGAGAGCGACGATCTCGACTTTCTGCTTGACCCATGTGGAGGGCTTCTGCGCCCGCTCGGGCAAAAGGGGGTCGGGAGGCAACGCTCCTTGCAGAACACCCTCTCCCATGTAGTTCAGGCTCTCGATCCAACGATCGGCCGTGAACTGGTCGAGCGTGGTCGCGCGCCAGTAGAGACCCCGCGTCGGGCCGGTGATTCGCAGCACCGTTGTGGGTCGGTCGGGGAACTCGACCCCGCTGTAGTCCGCTTCCCAGACGTAGCCGACGGACACTTGTCGCGATGAGCCGTTCGGGTCCCAGCGCTCCCAGGCGAGCACACCGTCCTTCGCGAGTGCGGCCGAGGTCGAGGCGCCGGCGGCGGCTAGCACGAGCACGGCTCCCGCGACAAGCGCCGGAAGCGGGCGCGCCGTCCGCAGGCCGGCGAGCACCCAGAGCGCGGCTGCGAGGATCAGCGCTCCGTAGACGACGCTTCGGGACGGGTAGAGCGCCGCCGGCCAGCCCGCCCCTGCGATCACCGCCAGCACAGCGAGCAGCGGCCGCCGGGCGGCGGCCGCGTGACCCAGCAGCAGACAGAAGCCGAACACCGCGAGCACGAGGACGCCGTGCATGTGCAGCCGTTCCAGCCCGGAAAACGGGACCGAGATGTCGTAGTAGTCGAGAAAGCCGTCGCCGAAGCGGTCGAGCACCGGCGCGAAGAACCCGCGCCGGTCGTCGCCGGACGGCGTGTCGAGCGCGACCCATGCCGCTACTAGGGCGGCGGGAACGCTGAGCGCGAGGCGTAAGGCAAGCGTGGACGCCAGGACCGGCACGAGGGCGAGCAGGACGACCCAGAGCACGTCAGCTCCCGCGGCACGCGGCTCCTCCAGCCGGAGCCAGCTCAGCGCGATCAGGGTGGCGGGCAACGCGTAGACCGCGACGGTCCTAGCCATGCGCGCTCCTCAGCGCGGGCGCAGCGCCGAGCACCGCAGCGAGGGAGTCGCCCTGCCGGACGACCGCGACGGCGACCCCAGCCGCCTGCAGCCGCAAGAGCTCCGGTTCCACCCGGGTCGGCCGCCCCGCGAAGCTCGGCGCATCGATCCAGACGACGCTGACCCCTTGGGCGGCTAGGGCGCGCTGCACGAGCTTCGTGGCGAGCGCGCCAGAGAGACGCGCGGTCACCACCACCGTCTCGAAGGCCCTCGACGCCGGTCCGCTCTCGCGCGCCAGGAGCTCGACCACGGGGCGCGTTCCGTCCGGCTGCGCCTCCGCGAGCAGCCCGAGAGCCGCGAGCCACTCGCGCTCGAGTGAGGAGACGCGCACGCTCGGCCGTGACGACGAGTTAACCGCGAGGACGGCGCGGCGGCCATGTGCCGCATGAGCGCGCAGGATCGAGCCCGCTGCACGCACCTGGACGTCGAAGCTCTCGCCGCTGACGGCGGTTGCGTCCGCGTCGAGCAGGACCGCGATCTCGTCACGCGGAGCATCCTCAAGCTCCTTGACCATCAACTGGCCGCGCCTCGCGGTCGTGCGCCAGTGCACCTTCCGCAGCGACTCCCCGTGCTCGTACTCGCGGACGGAGTGGAAGTCGAAGCCGGACGGACGGCGCAGCAGCAGGCGCCTCCCGTCCTGCGCGTGGGCTCCGCTCTCCGAGAAGAGCCGGTCGAGAGCGACGAGCCGCGGGTAAACGAGCAACGCGCCGCCGGCGATCAGGTCGACCTCGGCGCGCGCGAGCCCGAACGGGTCGTCGATCCTCGCCCGGGCCTGCTCGACGACGTACCGTCCCCGCGGCACCCGCTCGAGCACGTAGGTACCCCGATGCACCGCGCCGGCACGCCGGAGGAGCGTCTCTCGCTCCCCAAGCCGGGCGATCTGCTCCGTGACGACGAGCGAGGGCGCCGGTACGCGCGATTCCGGCCGTGCTTCCAGCGTCACCCAGACGTCCTCGCCTTCGAGCAGCGCGCCTTTCCCCGCGCGCCGGCGCAGAAGGATCGGCGCAGCGGCGGCGCGCACCCACATGCGGGCCGCGAGCGGTGCGAGCACAAGGCCGGCGGCCGCTGGATACAACGCCTTCGCGCCGAAGAGCCACGCGACGGCGTACGTCAGGAGCCCGAGGACGAGGGTGAGCGCGCCTCGGCGCGTCACTAGACCGGGACCGGTGTCTGCTCCACGGCCTCGCCGACGATCTCCTCGGCGGTCAGGCCCGCCGAGCGTGCCTCCGGCGCGAGGATCAGCCGGTGCGCGAGTACGGCACGCGCGACCGCCTTGACGTCGTCAGGAAGGACGTAGTCCCGGCCTTCGGAGAGGGCACGCGCCTTCGCAACACGCAGAAGCGCGATCCCGGCACGCGGGCTCGCTCCCAGCGCGAGCCGCGAACTCGAGCGCGTGTGTCGGAGCAGCGCCACCACGTAGCGGTTGAGGCTCTCCTCGACGAAGAGCGAGCGCGCCTCGCTGATCGCGGCAAGGATCTCCTCGAGGCCCGCGACCGGCTCGAGCGACTCGAGCGGCGGCTCGGTCGTCTGCTCGTTCAGCATCCGCGCCTCCTCGGCGAGCGGCGGATAGCCGAGCGAGAGCCGCATCGAGAAGCGGTCGAGCTGGGCCTCCGGCAGCGGGTAGGTGCCTTCGTACTCAATCGGGTTCTGGGTCGCGAGCACGATGAACGGGCGCTCGAGCGGATACGACTCGCCGTCGATCGTCACCTGGTTCTCCTGCATCGCCTCGAGCAGCGCAGCTTGGGTCTTCGGGGAGGCGCGGTTGATCTCATCGACGAGTAGGACGTTCGCGAAGACGGGCCCGGGCCGGAACTCGAACTCGTTCAGGCGTTGGTTGAACACGTTGACGCCGGTGACGTCGGAGGGGAGCAGGTCGGGCGTGAACTGGATCCGCGAGAACGGCACGTCGAGCGAGCGAGCGAGCGACTTCGCCAGCATCGTCTTGCCGACACCGGGGAAGTCCTCGATGATCACATGCCCCTCGGCGATCAGACCGAGGATGCAGAGCCGCAGCGTGTCCGCCGGGGCATGGACGACGCGCGCAAGGTTGGCGGCGAGACGCTCGAGCGTCTCCGCCGACGAGGCCACTGCGGCGGGATCCCTACGAGCTTCCACGGCGTTCCTCGAGCAGACGCTCGATCTCGTCCACGATTCCGGCGGCGATCGTCGCCTTCGAGGCGCGTGCGAGGTGCCGGTCGCCGGATTTGGTGAGGAGCGTGACCTCGTTGTCGGGGGCGTCGAAGCCGCTGCCGGAAACGCTCACGTCGTTGTAGACGACGAGATCGAGGTTCTTGTCGGCGAGCATCCGCCGCTTCCGCTCCAGCCCTGCCTCCCCCAGCTCGGCCCCGAAACCGACGAGCACCCGGCCATTGCGCTCACCCTCGCCGAGCAGCGCGAGCACATCCGCCGTCGGCTCGAGCGTGAGCTCCCATACCTCTCCTGACTTGGCTCGCTTGCCCTCCAGCACCTCGACCGGCCGGTAGTCCGCCACCGCCGCGGCCATCACGACCACGTCCGCCTCGCCTGCGCGCGCGGTCGCCTCGCGCTCGAGGTCGGCCGCCGTCGGCGCCTCCACCACCTCGACGCCGTCCGGCGGCGCTACGGCGAGGTTCGAGGCGAGCAGCGTCACCTTCGCGCCGCGGCGCCGGGCTTCGGCCGCCAGTGCAACGCCCATCCGGCCGGAGGAGCGGTTGCCGAGGAAGCGGACCGAGTCGACCGGCTCCCGCGTCCCGCCGGCGCTGACGAGCACGTGCGCACCCGCCAGCGAGCCAGCGGCTCCGTCCAGCAGCTCCTCGATGCGGCGTGCGATCTCTCCCGGCTCGCTCATCCGTCCCTGCCCGACCTCGCCCTCAGCGAGCTCCCCGGCTTCGGGCCCGATCAGCTCGACACCGCGGGCCTGCAACGTGGCGGCGTTCGCCTGAGTCGCCTCGTGCTCCCACATGCGTGTGTTCATCGCCGGCGCAACGAGCACGGGGCCCCGGTGGGCGAGCGCCGCTTCGGTGAGCACGTCGTCGGCGAGGCCGTGCGCGAGCTTGGCGAGCGTGTTCGCCGTCAGGGGGGCGATCACAAGCAGGTCGGCGCGTTCCAGGTGTGGGTATGGATCGACGCTCACGGGCTTACGGGCGAGCGCGAAGAAGGTCTCGGCGCGGACGAAGCGCTCCGCGCCGCGCGTCGGCAGCGGCAGCACGTCATGGCCCGCCTTGACGAGCAGGCGCAGAAGCTCGCAGGCCTTGTGGGCCGCGATGCCGCCGGTGATCCCGAGCAGGATGCGCGCCATCACCACATTCTGCCCACGAACAGGCGCCCGTGGTGGCGGGCGCGACGATCAGACGCGGAAAGGGCCCGGCTAGCGCTTGCCGTAGTCGTACTTGATCTTGCCCTGGGCGATCTCTTCCAGAGACATGGTCAAGTAGTTCTTCGAGCGCGACTCGACGAGCGGTGGCGGGGCCTCCTCGAAGCCCATGCCCTCACCGAGCTGATGGTGGTAATTGTTGATCTGCCGGGCGCGCTTGGCGGCGACGATCACCAGCGCGTAGCGCGAGTCCACCCCACCGGCGTCGGTGTTCAGCAGTTCGTCGATGCGAGGATGAATCATGGACGGGCCATGGTACCTGCAAGCACCAGCTCCCGTTCGATCAGCGCTGCGAGCGCCTCGATAGCGCGCTCGACGTCGTCGTTGCGGACCATGTAGCGAAACCGGTACGCCTGCTCGAGCTGGTGCCGGGCGAGCGCGATCCGCTCGCCGATCTCGCCGGAGCTCTCGGTGTCGCGTGCCCGCAGGCGTCGCTCGAGCTCGGGGACGTCTGCGGCGATGAAGAGTGTGACGCTGCGCTCGACCTCGGCCTGCACCTTCAAAGCGCCTTCGATCTCGAGCTCCAGGATGCAGACGCGCCCATCCGCCCCGATCCGGTCGAGCTCGGACGCGAGCGTGCCGTACCGCCCGCCGACGAACTCGACTTGCTCGAGGAAGTCCCCCTCGTCGATCTGCTGGACGAACTCGGCCTCGGACAGGAACCAGTACTCGCGGCCGTTCGCCTCGCCCGGCCGCTGCGGGCGGGTCGTCGCGGAGACGGCGACCTCGAGCTCGGGCTGACGCTCGAGGAGACGCTTGATCAACGTTCCCTTGCCGGCCCCGCTCGGGCCGGTGATCACGAAGACGGGCAGAGGCCTAGCGGTTGAAGAGCCCAATGAGCTCGGTGCGCTGGCGCTCGGAGAGGCCGCCCACGGTCTTCGACTGGCTGATCCGGCACTGGTTCAGCAGCCGGGCCGCCTTCACGCGCCCGAACTTGGGCACGGCCATCAGCATGTCAAACACCTTGGCGGTCGAGACGTACTCGGGCGGATCGAGGAGAATCCCCTCGATCTGAACCCGTCCGTCCTTGAGGTCCTTCTTCAGCCGAGCGCGTCGAACCCGAATGTCATTCGCCCGCTTGAGAGCTTCCATCCGTTGATCGAGCGACCTCAGCGGGGCTTGCGCCTGCGTCTTCGACGTCACCATTAGCGCGGGATACTAGCAGCCTTGCGCGCGCGGTCAAGCAGTCACTTTTCGCCCGTTTCCAGGCTTTTTTCCGCGTCCGTTGCCAAAATCGGAAACGCCCATTTGCAGGGATGAATGGGCGGCGCCGCGCGCGTCCAGGGGATGTCCGAGGTCGCGCGCAGCCGTTTCGGCGGCGAGCTCGGAGCGGATTCGGGCCGGTGCGGCGGGATCGGAGAAGAGAATCGTGCCGAGCGCGACGCTGCTCGCGCCCGCCGCGATCAGCTCCAGCACGTCGAGCCCCGACTGCACTCCGCCCATGCCCACGATCGGGATTCCGACTGCGGCCGAGCAGGCGTAGACGGCCGCGAGCGCCACCGGCTTCAACGCCGGGCCGGAGTAGCCGCCAGTCCCGCGGCCGAGCCGCGGCAGGAGCGTGCGCTCGTCGAGGGCGAGCCCACGGAGGGTGTTCACGAGCGAAAGGCCGTCAGCCCCGGCCGCCTCGATGGCCCGCGCCGCCTCGGCGATGTCCCAGGCAGACGGCGACAGCTTCGCGTAGAGGGGCAGGCTCGTTGCGGCGCGGCAAGCCGAGACGATCGCGGCCGCGCTGTCGGGGGCCTCGTCGACGTTCGGGCAGGAGAGATTCAGCTCGATCGCCTCGACGCCCTCGAGCGTGGCGCACGTCTCTGCGTACTCCGCCGCCGAGAAGCCGCCGACGGAGACCCAGAGCGGCACGCCGAGCTCCCGCAGGGTCGGCAGGCTCTCCGTGAGGAAGCGCTCCCGCCCCGGGTTTGCGAGCCCGATCGAGTTCAGCATCCCGGCGTTCGTCTCCGCGATCCGGACCGGCGGATTCCCCTCGCGAGGCTCGGGCGTGATCGTCTTCGTAACGAAGCCGTCGAGCGAGCGCGCTACCTCCGGGGCGGTGAGCGCGTCGAGGCAGCCTGACGCGTTCAGCAGCATCGCGCGCCGTTTCTGCTCTGAGCGTCAGCGACTGCAACGGCTGTCGCGGGCGGAGCCGGGCCTTGCCCGGCGGGAGCCCCGCTGCGCTCGTTGACACCCCGAGCGTGAAGGAGGGGGCTCATGGGGGAACCATGGGTTCCCCCATGTAACACCGGTCCTTCGACGCAGAGGCGCTTTAACTCCCCGTCGATCTCGACGGCGCAGCCGTAGCAGGCGCCGAAACCGCACGCCATCGGCGCCTCCCACGCGAGCTGGGCGTCCGGGGCAAGTGCGCGCAGGGCGTCGAGCATCGGCTCCGGCCCGCACGCGAGCACATCGCCGAGGTCGTCCGGCAGGAGCTCGGTGACGTAGACGGGCTCGACGCAGACCTCGGCATGCGGGACGAGCGCCGCAGCCTCCGCGTGCCAGTCGCTACGAAAGCCAAGGATCGCCGGGGGGCCACCGAGACGCTCGGAGAGGAACGGGAGCGGCGCGATCCCGATCCCCCCACCGACGAGCAGCGGCCGCTCCACGTCGAGCTCGAAGCCGTTCCCGAGCGGGCCGAGCACGTGCAGCGCCTCCCCCCGCTCGAGCGAGCACAGAGCCCGCGTTCCCGGCCCGATCGGGTCGATCAAGAACGCCAGCTCGCCTGCGTCCGAAAGGCAGACGCTCATCGGCCGTGGCAGTAGCCGGCCGGGTGCCTCGAGCATGAAAAACTGGCCGGGCACGCCCGCGTCGAGGCCGCCGGCGTCGACGCGCAGCAGCGTGTAGGGGCCAATTTGCTCGGCACCCGTGACTCGCCGAAGCTCACGCCGCACCTTCGGCACGCTCCTCCCAAGGATCGCTGGCGATCACCGGCGGAACCGGGCTTGGCCCGGCGGAAGTCCCAGCCGCGCTCGGGCTAGAACGACCGAAGAGGAGTGGGCGGACGAGGGAACCATGGGTTCCCCCGGATTGGGTCCGCTCCTGGAGGGACCGCGCGATCTCCTCACGCGCGTTGGCGATCGCGTCGACGGCGAGGCGGGCGCCGGCAAGCGTCGTGATGCAGGGCACGCGAGCGGAGAGCGCCGTCTGCCGGATCAGGGCGCCGTCGCGGCGCGCGCCGGAGCCCTGCGGCGTGTTGACGACGAGGTCGCACCGTCCCGCGCGGATGGCGTCGACGACCGCGGCGCCCTTCTCGAGACTTGCGACTTCGAGTCCGGCGGTCGACAGCGTCGCCGCCGTCCCACCCGTTGCGAGCAGCCGGAAGCCGAGCGCGATCAGCGCCTCGGCGACGGGGACGATCGCGTTCTTGTCGGCGTCGCGGACCGAGATGAACGCGGCTCCGGCGGTCGG
>Ga0183260_10000509_pt1 | contig 32947 bp, 25 predicted proteins | sample AntDrymUQ4972206_2_FD_129768 | JGI IMG/M metagenome (GOLD analysis project Ga0183260, IMG submission 129768) | Polar desert sand microbial communities from Dry Valleys, Antarctica - metaG UQ497 (22.06) (version 2) (version 2) | ecosystem: Environmental > Terrestrial > Soil > Desert | place...
CGGGAACTCCCAGTAGCCCGCGTACGGTTTGCCCACGGGACGGCTTGCAAGCAACACATGCCCGTAAGGACGAATCAGCACCCCGGCCGCAACGTCGACCGGTGTGCGCGTCGGACTCATCGCACCGCGCCACCGCCGTTAGCCAGGTGCCTTTGGCCTGCCCAGTGACGTGCGAACTGCAACGCGACCCGACCGGACCGAGACCCCCGCTGCAACGCGAACTGCAACGCTTCAGTCCGCGCTTGAGCAATTTCCTCCGGCAGCAACCCGAAATGGGCGAGCCAGTGGCCCGCAATATCAATGTAGTCATCCTGGCGAAACGGATAAAAAGACAGCCAAAGGCCAAAACGCTCGGACAGCGAAACGCGCTCCTCGACCGCCTCAGTTGGATGGATTTCTCCATCGTCGTCATAACGAGTGCCCAGGTTGTCTCGCATCAATTCGGGCATCAGATGTCGCCGATTCGATGAGGCATAGACAAGCACGTTATCGGCAGCGCCTGCGATTGAACCGTCCAACGCTGCCTTTAATTCCTTGTATCCAACTTCGCTTGTATCGAACGACAAATCGTCGCAGAAAACGATGAAACGCTCGGGGCGGTCAGCCACCCGATCAACGATGTCGGCAACATCGATCAGATCCCGCTTGTCGACTTCGATCAAGCGCAGGCCCTGCCCTGAAAATGCATGCAGGCAGGCACGTATCAGTGACGATTTGCCGGTACCCCGCGCGCCGGTGAGCAGCACGTTGTTGGCAGGCAGCCTGCGCACGAAGCGCTCGGTGTTGCCGCGGATTTGGTCTTTCTGATCGTCGACATGCTTCAGGTCATCAAACGCAATGAGCGCCGGATGCGGAACTGCCTGCAACTCGCCCTGCTCAATGCCCAACCAGCGCCGCTTGCGCCAGCGGAATGCAATCGAAGCAAAATCGGTCGGTGCCTGCGCGGGGAAGCGGGCTTCAATGCGCTCAAGCACGGCGGCAAGACGTTGCAAATCGGAGGCTGTCGGTTCGCGCATCACGATCGGTAGTCTGCGTTAATGGAGACGTAATCGTGCGAAAAGTCCGTCGTCCATACAGACGCGGCGGCGGCACCCCTCCCCAAATTTAAACGCACCACAATTTCAGATTTTTCCATTACCCGCTGACCGTCGCCTTCGCGATAGTTCGGATCCCGACGGCCATCGCGCACGACGTACACATCGTCGAGATGCATCTGTACAAGTGCCGGATTGAGGTCGTCGACGCCGGCGTAGCCGACGGCCGCGAGAATTCTCCCGAGATTCGGATCGGACGCGAAAAACGCTGTCTTTACCAGCGGTGAGTGCGCAACTGCATAAGCGACCTGGCGTGCTTCTTTTTCGCTTGCAGCCTGTTCGACCCGCACTTCGATAAATTTGGTAGCGCCTTCGCCGTCCCGCACGATCGCTTGTGCGAGCTCGAGCGCAACTTCGTTCAACGCCGCGGCGAAACTTGCCAGCCAAGACTCGCTTGCCTGTTGGGTCCGTGATTCATCGCGTGCGCGCGCCTGCCCGGTCGCGATTACGACAAAGGAATCATTGGTCGAAGTATCACCATCGATCGTTATTCGATTGAAGGAAAATTCGCACGCCTGCTGCGTCATCCGCTTCAGCACGTCGGGCTCGATCGCAGCATCGGTCGCAATAAATCCGAGCATCGTTGCCATGTTCGGCCGGATCATGCCGGCGCCTTTTGCAATTCCAGTCATGGTGACCCGGGTGGCACCGATGTCCACGCCGCGCGAAACCGCTTTGGGCACGGTATCGGTGGTCATGATCGTTTCAGCCGCCTGTAGCCAATGACCACGGTCGAGACGGCCGATTGCTTGCGGCAATCCGGCGATAAGGCGGTCGGTGGCCAGCGGCTCCATGATGACGCCGGTTGAAAAGGGAAGAACCTGATTTGCGTCGCAGCCAATCAACTGCGCCAATGCTGCACAACTTTCACGCGCGGCTATTACTCCGGCCGCCCCCGTGCCTGCATTCGCGTTACCGGTGTTGATCAGCAGCGCGCGCACTTGGGCGCGTGACGCCAGAACCTCGCGGCAAACCATCACAGGCGCGGCGGCAAATCGATTCTGCGTAAAAACGCCGGCGACGCTTGAGCCTTGCGCAATCCGAACGACGAGCACGTCCTTGCGGCCGGACTTGCGTATTCCGGCTTCCGCCCAGCCGAGCTCGATTCCGTCGACAGGAACGAGCGCATCCGCTTTCGGCGTCGCTAGATTAACGGCCATTGAAAGCGCAGCGTGGAACGTCAGGCAAACGCTGGGGTTGCGCTGACTTCACAACCGGCCATCTAAGCCAATTTTCCGTGACACTGCTTATATTTCTTCCCTGAGCCGCATGGGCACGGATCGTTGCGCCCGATCTTCTCGCCAACCCGCCGAACCTGCTGGACCTCCGGCTGCGCAACGGCGCCACCGTCGCGTACAGCGACTTCATCGATCGCAATGGGTTCATCCGACACGCCAAGTCCAAATTCGGAATGCTGGGCGCGCGCCTGTTCGACTCTGCGCTCGCTTTCCGCTTCTATTTGCTGCTCGGCAGCCTGGATCTCTTCCTGGCTTTGAACGCGCACGTTCATTAGCACGCGCACCACGTCGGCGCGTACGCGGTCGAGCAACGAGCCGAAGAGCTCGAACGCCTCGCGTTTGTATTCCTGCTTTGGCTGCTTCTGAGCGTATCCGCGCAGATGAATGCCCTGCCGCAACGCGTCGAGCGCAGTCAGATGTTCGCGCCATGACTGGTCCAGGGACTGCAGCATGATCGATCGCTCGAAGCCAGAAAATGCATCGCGGCCCACGATTGCAACCTTGGCGTCGTAAGACTCGTCGGCGGCCTTTAACACTCTCGAGAGAAGGTCTTCATCGGTCAACGTATCGTTTGATTCAAGCGCGCTTTTCAGTGGCACATTAAGCTGCCAATCGTTGGCCAGCGCAGCCTCGAGGCCCTCGATATCCCACTGCTCCTCGACCGACTCGGTCGGGATGTGCGCCCGAAACATATCGGTGAAATACCCGGTGCGCAGGTTGGTCACCATCTCCCCGGTGTTATCGGTTTCAAGGATGTCGTTGCGCAACCGATAAATTTCGCGCCGCTGGTCATTCGACACATCGTCGTATTCGAGCAACTGCTTGCGAATATCGAAATTGCGTGCCTCAACCTTGCGCTGTGCGCTCTCGATCGATCGCGTGACCATACCGGCCTCAATCGCTTCGCCCTCGGGCAGTTTCAAGCGGTCCATGATTGCCTTCATGCGATCGCCGGCAAAAATGCGCAGCAGTGAATCTTCCATCGACAGATAAAACCGCGACGCACCGGGATCGCCCTGGCGTCCGGACCGGCCGCGCAACTGATTGTCAATACGGCGTGACTCGTGGCGTTCGGACCCGATGATCTTCAGGCCCCCGGCTGCGACCACGCGATCATGTAGTGACTGCCATTCGCCACGCAACTTCGCAGTCTTTGGCGCCTTGACCGGCTCGTCCAGAGTCGCATCAGCTTCGACAAACTGCACCTGCTTTTCAACGTTGCCGCCCAAAACAATGTCGGTACCGCGACCGGCCATATTGGTCGCAATCGTGATCACCTGCGGGCTGCCCGCCTGCGCAATGATCTCGGCTTCCATTGCATGCTGTTTGGCGTTCAGCACCTGATGCTTCAGACCTTGTTCTTTCAGCAGATTTGATAGCAGCTCGGAGTTTTCAATTGAAGTCGTTCCGACCAGCACCGGCTGCCCACGCTCGGCGCAATCCTTAATGTCCTCGATGATCGCAACGTATTTTTCCTTTAGCGTGCGAAAGACCTTGTCCTGCGAATCAATGCGGATCATCGGACGATGTGTGGGTATAACAACCGTCTCTAACCGATAGATTTCCTGGAATTCGTACGCTTCGGTATCCGCGGTGCCCGTCATGCCGGCGAGCTTGCCGTACATACGAAAGTAGTTCTGAAACGTGATCGACGCGTAGGTTTGGTTTTCGGCCTGGATCTGCACACCTTCCTTGGCCTCGACCGCCTGGTGCAATCCTTCGGACCACCGCCGCCCGACCATCAGTCGGCCAGTGAACTCGTCGACGATCACCACTTCCCCGTTCTGAACGACATACTGCTGATCGCGGTGAAACAGCGTGTGTGCGCGCAACGCTGCGCTCAGGTGATGCATCAGGATGATGTTTCCCGGCGAGTACAGGCTCTCGCCTTCACTGAGCATCCCCATGCCCGTCAGAATCTCCTCGGCTCGCTCGTGTCCGCTTTCCGAGATGTGAACCTGATGCGCTTTTTCGTCGACCCAGTAGTCGCCTTCGCCCTTTTCATCGGCCTGGCGGGTCAGCTGCTTCGGCACCTCGTTGATCCGGACGTACGTTTCGGTGTGGTCTTCGGCGGGACCGGAGATGATCAGCGGCGTACGTGCTTCGTCGATCAGTATCGAATCGACCTCGTCAACGATGGCGTAGGAAAGTCCGCGCTGGCGGCGATCAGCAGCCGCGTATTCCATGTTGTCGCGCAGGTAGTCAAACCCGAACTCATTGTTGGTGCCGTACGCGATGTCGGCCGCATACGCGACGCGCTTTTCCTCGGTCGCCTGCTGCGAAAGAATGACACCGACCGTCAAGCCCAAGAACCGATAGACCTTGCCCATCCAGTCGGCATCGCGCGCCGCAAGATAGTCGTTTACGGTGACGATGTGCACGCCCTTGCCAGTCAACGCATTCAGGTACGCAGGCAGTGTTGCAGCGAGCGTCTTGCCCTCGCCGGTGCGCATCTCCGCGATTTTGCCGGCGTGCAAAACCATGCCGCCTACCAACTGCATATCGAAGTGCCGCATTGCAAGCGTGCGCTTGGCCGCTTCGCGCACCACTGCGAAGGCCTCGGGCAACAGGTCGTCAAGCGCTTCACCTTTGCCGAGCCTGGCCCGAAATTCGCCAGTCTTCGCTTTCAAGTCGTCGTCGGAAAGCGCCGCGATCTTGGGTTCCAGCGCATTGATGCGCTCGACGTTGCGGTCGTATGTCTTCAGCAGGCGCTCATTGCGGCTACCAAAGACCTTGGTTAATAGTCCGGACATCATGGGAAAGTGAACTCGCTCGCGTCTGGTCGTCGCCGTAATCCGCTCGCGGAATCGCGGGCTGCGACGTGCGTCGGCAAAGAAGAAAATTATGTCATAGGGCGTGGGGAGCAAAGGATGCGACCGTCTTGTCCGTCGTAGCGCAGGCCCACCACGATCATGTGCCGTAAGCCGGCCGGAATACGAACGGTCAACGGCGCGGACAATGGCTCCGCGGACCCGCTTGCGACGTGCTACTTAGTTGCGGGCGGAAGGTGCTGCTGCAAGGGTCTTGATACGCACGCGCGATGACCCGGCTGCGTGTTGGTGCAGCGGACTTTCCTTGGCGAACAGGAACTTCGCCGGGTTTTGAGCTGCGCCCTGGTAATGGACTTCAAAATGCAGATGTGGACCGGTGGACCGCCCGGTGCTGCCAACCTCGGCAAGTGTCTGATGTCGTTTGACAATGTCGCCGACCGCCACCTTCAGGCGGCTCGCGTGCGCGTAGCGCGTCATCAAAGCATTGCCATGATCGACTTCGACGACATTGCCCCATACCGGGTGATATTCGGCGACGACGACCACGCCGCCCGCCGCAGCATGGATCGCCGTGCCGGTCGGCGCCGCGAAGTCAATGCCCGAATGGTGCGAAGTTTCACCCGAAAATGGATCAGAGCGCCATCCAAAACCCGAGCCAATAAAGCCATCGGCCACCGGCCTGCTGTTCGGTAGCAGTTGCTGCCGCACCTGTTGCGCCAGCATTTCAGCTTCAATAACGCTCAAATAGTCGGCGCGCTGTTCAACGCCATACGAAAGCTGATTCAATTCGTGGCCGACATCGCGCAGCGTCATCGTCTCGCCCTTGCCGATCGCCCCACCGCGACCCGGCATCTGCGCAAAACGGAATTCCTCGGGCCGAATTCCGGCCGCTTTCGAAACTCGCTCTCCGACGGCGTCAAGCCGCCAGAGCTGCGCCTGTACTTCACCAAGCTTGCGCGCCAGAGCCGCAACGTTGTCACGCGCACGCTGGTCGTTGCGCTCCGTTTCGTCCCGCGAAATGAACGAAACAACATCGGAAATGTAAGGAATCTGGAAAACGGTGGCGGCGCGCACCGTTAGAAACGAAAACGTTCCGGACAGCAGAAGAATCGCCAGACTGACTGACGCCAACGCGGCAAGGGCGTGACGCCGGGTGATGCTTAATGTAACGGCTCGGGCCAGCCGTTTATCAACCACTATGATCTGCATCTACGCTCTCCACTGGTACTGCTCGCAGCCCCACCCATGTTGCCTGCCCCGCGCCTGATCGCTGCCGCGTTGCGTGACTCCCCGGAAGCTGCTTCGTTGCTGGCGCGCTGGGAAGCTACCCAGCGTGCGGCCCATACCATTGCCCAAGAATGCCGTGCAATTGCGGGCTTCGATCCCCTGATACCCGGCGCGTGTGAGTTGCGCGGCGAAACTTTGTGGCTGAACCTTCCTTCGCCCTCACACTTGGCCAAACTGCGCCAAGTAACGCCGCGGTTGTTATCAAATCTTGCGGCTGATGGAGTCAGAGTCTACGAGATCAAGACGCGAGTACAACCCGCCGTCACGACTTACCCTGGAGACGGGACGATCACGCTCTCGCGCGACTCAAGTCCCGGAATTGACTGGCCGCCCAACGGCGAGCGGGCGGTTGCCGCGGTGGCCGCACTGGCCGGTGCGATTGCAGAATCACCTCTGAAACAGGCGGCGCAGAAGCTTGCTGCGACGCTCAGCAGACGGCGCAAAGACGCCGCTGGCGCGGCGGCAGACTGAAGCCCTAGGCGGTCTCCGCCTGGAACCGAAACGCGGCGGGCGCCTGCTCGTCGTCGTCGAAGGTCACCAGTTCAAACGCACCCGCCTCGGCCACCAGCGCGCGCAACAGCTTGTTGTTAATGGCGTGCCCCGACTTGTGGGCGCTGTAGGAACCGATCAGCGGGTAGCCAAGTACCGCCAGATCGCCGATCGCGTCGAGCATCTTGTGTTTGGCGATCTCGTCTCCTGCGCGCAACCCGTCAGAATTGAGAACCCGGTATTCATCCATCACGATGGCGTTCTCGAAGCTGCCTCCTATCGCCAAGCCCGCCTTCCGAAGCGTTTCGACGTCGTTCACAAAGCCAAACGTGCGCGCGCGGGATACCTGCTTGATGTAGGAGTCGTGCGCGAAATCGACTTCAACCATCTGCTCGGTCGCATCGATCGCGGGATGGTTAAACGCAATTGAGAATTTGAGCTTGAAGCCAAAATAGGGTTCGAGTCGGGCCCACGCGTCGCCATCGCGAAATTCGACCGGTTTTGTGATCCTGGCGAATCGCTTTGGCGCGTTGAGCTCGCTGATTCCAGCCGCCTGGATCAAGAATACGAAGCTCGCAGCACTACCGTCCATGATCGGAATCTCGGGAGCATCGACGTCGACATAGCAGTTGTCGATGCCGAGCCCCGCCAGTGCGCTCATCAGATGCTCGATCGTCGCAACGCGCACGGCACCGTGCCCGATGGTGGTCGCCATGCGCGTGTCGACCACCGCTTCCGGCGTGAGCCGAATGTCGACCGGCGGGTCGACATCGGTCCGCCGAAACACAACGCCAGTATCGGCCGCTGCAGGACGCAGTGCCAATTTGACCTTGGTCCCGCTGTGCAGCCCGATGCCGACCGTGCGGGCAATTTGTTTGAGCGTGCGCTGCTTCAGCATGCCGGAAGTTTACTTCGAGCCGATCAGTCCGAATGCTTTGATCAGTCCGCCTGCTTTCTCAAAAACGCCGGAATGTCGTAGCGGTCGGACCCGCTGTCCTCCATTGCAGAGACCTTGGTCTGCGCCGACTCGCGGGTACGCCAGATAGCCGGCTTTTCAAAATCGCTGTAGTCCGACGACGTTGCAGACGGCGCTGACGTGCTGCCAATGGGCACGCTCATCGGCGCGTCATGGGTTCCGGTTCGAACCACGACGAACGGCGTTGACTGCTTTTTCGAAGCCGCGCGGCCCAAGCCGGTTGCAACCACCGTCACTCGCAGACCGTCACCGACCGATTCATCGCACACCGTGCCAAAGATCACAGTCGCGTCGTCAGCGGCAAAGGCGCGAATCGTGTTCATGACTTCGCGTGTTTCCTTCATCTTCAGCGAAGACGATGCGGTGATATTGACGAGCACGCCGCGCGCGCCGGATAAATCGACGCCTTCGAGCAACGGGCTTGCAACGGCCTGCTCGGCGGCGATTCGCGCCCGATCAAGACCGGATGCGAGGGCGGTGCCCATCATGGCTTTGCCCTGCTCGCTCATCACCGTCTTCACGTCTTCGAAGTCGACGTTTACCAGACCCGGCACGTTGATGATCTCGGCGATGCCGGCGCACGCGTTATGCAGCACATCGTCGGCAGCTCGGAAGCACTCGGCCATCTCGGCGTCCTCGCCCATCACCTCTTCGAGCTTGTTGTTCAGGATCACGATCAGCGAGTGCACCGTGTCCTCCAGCTCGGTGACGCCGGCCTCCGCGAGCTTCATCCGCTTGGGTCCCTCGAACTCGAACGGCTTCGATACGACCGCAACCGTCAGGATGCCAAGGTCCTTGGCGATCTGCGCAACCACGGGCGCGGCACCGGTGCCGGTGCCGCCCCCCATGCCCGCGGTGATGAACACCATGTGCGCGCCGCGCAGCGCATCGGCGATGCGATCGCGCGCCTCCTCGGCTGCGGCGCGGCCCGCTTCCGGCCGACTGCCAGCACCGAGGCCGGTCCTGCCCAGCTGCAAAATATTCTTTGCCGTCGATCGCACCAGCGCCTGATGATCGGTATTGGCGCAGATGAATTCGACACCCTGCACGTTGCGCGCAATCATGTGCTGGACCGCGTTACCTCCGGCGCCGCCGACACCCACCACCTTGATGATCGTGCCGCGCGTTTCAGTCTCGAGAATTTCAAAACTCATGTTGCCTCCTGCCTAAGTTGAGTACTGCAAATCGAAACGCACAGAGCCAAAAGCGCAGTACTAACGCGCTTGGCATTGGGCGCTCCGCCCGTCAAAGGCTCAGCCAAAAAAAAGGCTTCGCCGATCAAAAGTTTCCGATCACCCATTCCTTCATCCGTTTAACCGTTTGCTTGAACGAGCCGGTCTGCTGCGCAATCTTGCGGCCACGCAAACGCTGCGAATGGGCCTCAACCAGCAGGCCCATCGCGGTTGCAAAGCGGGGATTGCGCACTACATCCGACAGAGACCCGGTGTAATTCGGCCAACCAATCCGCGCCGGCTTCAGAAAGACGTCTTCCGCAAGCTCGGTCATGCCCGGCAGCAAGCTAGTGCCGCCGGTCAGCACGATTCCGGACGACAGCAGCTCTTCGTAGCCGGACTCGCGCACCACGCGCTGCGTCAGCGTGAACAACTCCTCGACCCTCGGTTCGATCACCGCAGCAAGCGACTGGCGCGACAGCAGCCGTGGTCCGCGGTCGCCAAGGCCGGGGATCTCGATCTTCTCGTTGGGATCAGCCAGCACCTCCTTGGCAACACCCCACCGCAGCTTGATGTCTTCGGCATCGGGAATTGGCGTACGCAGCGCCATCGCGATGTCATTGGTGATCTGGTCGCCGGCGATCGGGATGATTGCGGTGTGGCGAATTGCGCCGCCGGTAAAGATTGCGATGTCGGTGGTGCCGCCGCCGATGTCGACCAGCGCGACGCCGAGTTCCTTTTCATCCGACGTCAGCGCTGACAGCGACGAGGCCAGCGGCTGCAGGATCAAGTCCTGTACTTCGAGCCCGCATCGGCGCACACACTTGATGATGTTCTGCGCCGCGCTGACCGCGCCCGTGACGATATGCACGCGCACTTCAAGCCGCACGCCGCTCATGCCGATCGGCTCGCGAATATCTTCCTGCCCGTCGACGATGAATTCCTGCGTCAGAACATGCAGCACCTGCTGATCGGTCGGGATGTTGACCGCCTTCGCGGTTTCGATCACCCGCAAAACATCCGGTGCGGCCACTTCGCGATCCTTGATCGCCACCATGCCGCTCGAATTGAAGCTCTTGATATGGCTGCCGGCGATGCCCGTGAACACATCGCGGATCTGGCACGCGGCCATTAGCTCCGCTTCCTCGAGCGCGCGACGGATCGACTGCACGGTGGCCTCAATGTTGACCACAACGCCCTTGCGCAATCCCTGCGACTCGGCCTGTCCCAGGCCGATCACCTGAAAACGCCCATCGGCAAGAATTTCGGCCACCGCGACCACGACCTTCGACGTGCCGATGTCGAGCCCGACAATGAGGTCCTTGTTTTCATTTCTCATGGCCGAAAGGATCCGTCACGCTTGGTCGAGCCTTTTGTTGTGGTGATTCGGGTTGGGTGCGATGCCGCTAGACCGTTCGCATAACGCGCGTCGATGCGCGCGGGCACACTGCCCAGATGCGCGACGATCAGTGGATACGCAGTCACCAGTTGCCCAACGCGCTGCGCCAGCGTTGCCTTGCCGTCGATACCCGCAGCGTCATCACGTCCAAGTTCGATCCTCGTGGCGGAAAGGCCCGCGCCGTCTTGCAACTCTGTCGACATGCGCAGCGACCAGGCATTGCGGTCGGAAATATCGATGGCCTCAATGCGCAGCGGTAACGCTGCGAACTGAGCCGATAGTTCGTAAAAGCGGCGTGCGGCATCCCTTGCGACGGCAGGCGGTCCACTGAATTCGGGCAATGCCCCGTACACCTCTGCTTCGTCTGGATTGGCGACGAAGAGCTCGCCGCGATCGGACAGCAAGCGGCCGTCTTCCCAGACGCCGAGCGCGCGGTGCTCGGCCACTGTGACGACCAAGCGGTCGGGCCACACGCGGCGCACAGACGCCCGCGCGACCCAGGGGACCGTCTCGAACAGCCGGCGCGTATCTTCAAGATTGGTGGTGAAATAATTTCCACGCAGCCGTCCAGACAGCGCGGAGCGCACCGAAGCGACCGTCACGTGCCGCAGGTCACCTCGCACGTCGATCCGCTGCAGGCGAAATTTCGGTTGCCCCGCGAGATGAACGAATGCGGCGCTCGCGATGGCGATGATCGCCAGCGCCACGCAAATCGCCGCCAACAAGTTCATCGCACGGGCGCTCATCGATGCGTTTCCAGCTTTGCGAGCGCCAGGATGCGCAACACGAGGTCTTCGTAATTGATCCCCTCTGCGGCGGCCGCCATCGGCACCAGTGAGTGTCCCGTCATCCCTGGCGAGGTATTGAGCTCGAGCAGATAAGGCTGATCGCTCTTGTCGAGCATGACGTCGACGCGGCCCCAACCGCGTGCCCCCAGAGCGGTGTATGCGCGCACGCAGAGCGTTTGAATAGTGTTGGCGAGGCGCTCGTCGAGCGGCGCCGGGCAGAGGTACTTCGTGTCGTCGCCGAAATACTTGTTGTGATAGTCGTAGTTGGCGCCCGGCGCACGGATCTCCACGAGAGGTAGGGCTTCCGCCCCCGCGCCCTCACCCAGCACGGCGCAAGTGAGCTCGCGGCCGTCGATAAATTCCTCAGCCAGCACGACGTCGTCATACTTGCGCGCCAGCGCGAACGCGTGTGCCATATCGGAATAGCCGAGCACGCGCGAGATGCCGATCGTCGAGCCTTCGTGCGGCGGCTTTACGATCAGCGGCAATCGCAAATCGTCGGCAACTTCATTTAAATGCGCGCGCGTCTCTGATTCGATCAGCCGGTAGCGCGGGGTCGGCAGCTTGTGCGTCTCCCAGATGCGCTTGGTAAACACTTTGTCGATTGCAATGGCAGAGGCCTGCACGCCGCTGCCGGTGTACGGGATCCGCAGCGTTTCAAGGACGCCCTGAATGGCGCCGTCTTCGCCGCCGCGCCCGTGCAGCGCGATGAACACGCGATCGAACTTCGCGGCCTCGAGATCGCCGAGCGACTGCTCGGCTGGATCGAACGCATGTGCGTCGACCGCGCGCGAGCGCATCGCGTTGAGCACACCGGTGCCCGACATGATAGAAACTTCGCGCTCCGAAGACGCACCACCGAACAGCACGCCGACCTTGCCGAAGCTGGAAGTCGCTCGCGTCATTGCACGACTCGGCCGGTGAGCTTTGCCGCCAGTTGCCCGATCGAGCCGGCGCCCATTGCAATCACCACGTCGCCATCGCGTACAACGTCGAGCACTGCCATCGGCAAATCGTCGATCGACTCGACGAAAATCGGCTCGACCTTGCCGGCAACGCGGATAGCGCGCGCCAGCGAGCGTCCGTCGGCGAGCACGATCGGCGCTTCACCGGCGGGATAAACCTCGGCCAGCAGCAACGCGTCCGCGGTCGACAACACACGCACGAAATCTTCAAAACTATCGCGCGTCCGCGTATAGCGATGGGGCTGAAACACCAGAACGATGCGCCGACCCGGAAATGCGGCACGCGCCGCTTGCAACGTCGCCGCGGTCTCAACAGGATGATGGCCGTAATCGTCGATCAGCGTAAAGCTGCCACCTGCGGCGACCGGCACTTCGCCATGCTGCGCAAAGCGGCGCCCGACGCCGGTGAAATTGGCGAGCGCGGTGCTGATAGCCGCATCCGGCAAACCGAGCTCAGTGCCCACCGCGATTGCCGCCAGGGCGTTCGCAACGTTATGCAGGCCGGGCAAGTTCAGCGTGATGTCGAGCTCCGAGGCGCGCTCGCGAATGACTCGAAACTTCATTCGTGTTTGATCGGCGCATGCGTCCACGCCACGAATTTGAGCGTCATCGGCAAGGCCGTAGGTCAACAGCCGCTTGGACACCGAAGGCAGGATCTCGCGCACATTGGGGTCGTCGACGCACACGATCGCGCATCCATAGAACGGAAGTCGCGAAAGGAAGTCGGCGAAGGCCTGCGTGAGCCTGGAAAAGTCGTGTCCGTACGTCTCCATGTGATCGTTATCGATATTCGTGACGACCGCGATCACAGGACTCAGGTTCAGGAACGATGCATCGGATTCATCGGCTTCGACGACGATGTAGTCGCCGCGTCCAAGACGCGCATTTGCACCGGCCGAGTTCAGCCGGCCGCCAATCACGAACGTCGGGTCCAGCCCACCTGCTGCGAGCACGCTCGCAACCAGACTCGTCGTGGTCGTCTTTCCGTGCGTTCCTGCCACCGCGATGCCCTGCTTCAGCCGCATCAATTCCGCCAGCATCACCGCGCGTGGCACGACCGGAATGCGTTTTGCACGTGCTTCCTGCACCTCTGGATTGTCTTCCGACACGGCAGTCGACACGACTACAGCGTCGGCGCCGTTGACGTTCTCAGGTCGATGGCCCTGGGACACGATGGCGTTGAGTTGCGCCAGCCGCTGGGTCGTCGGTGTCGAGCCCGTATCGGATCCGCTGACCCGGTACCCGAGGGTGAGCAGCACTTCCGCGATGCCGCTCATGCCACTGCCGCCAATGCCGACGAAGTGGACGTGTTTGATTGCGTGCTTCACGCAGCCACCTTCTCGATCACAGCAGCTACCCGGTCCGTGGCGTCGGGACGGCCGAGCGAGTGGGCGGCGTGCGCCATCGCAAGCAATCGGTCGCGTGTCAGCGTGGTCAACAGTTCAGCCAGGCGCGGCGCGTTCAACTCGGACTGCGGCAGATGAATCGCCGCGTCATTGGCCGCCATGAACTGCGCATTTGCGCGTTGGTGCGATGTTGTCGCAACCACCAGCGGCACCAGAACGCTCGCCACGCCTGCCGCGGCAAGTTCCGAAACCGTGATCGCACCGGCCCGGCAGACCACCAAGTCGGCGGCGGCGTACCGCGCCGGCATGTCGTCGATAAACGCGACGATCTCGGCTTCGACGCCGATCGCGCTGTATAGCGATCGGACCGCGTCGACGTGCTGCGCGCCGCATTGATGAACGACTTTCGGCCGCAGATCCGATCGAATCATCGCAAGCGCATTCGGCACAGATTCGTTCAGCACGCGCGCACCGAGGCTGCCGCCGATGACGAGTAATTGGAGCGGTCCACTGCGAGTCGCGAAACGCTGCGCGGGCGTTTTGATCTGCGCAATTTCCGCGCGCACCGGATTGCCGGTGACCAATCCCTTTCCCCCAGCCCGCTCGAGCGCAGCGCCATCAAAGCCGCACAACACGGCCGCCGCCACCGGGCGCAACATTGAAGTCGACATCAGCGGCGCCGCATCTGAGTTCAGCAATATCAATGGCACGCCAAGCGTGCTCGCCGCAAGCCCGGCGGGAACTGCCACATAGCCGCCGGTGGAGAACATCGCGCGCGGCTTGCGCGAGCGGATCAGCGCGCGGCTTTGCCACAGCGCGCGCAGCAAGTAGAACCCGCCCAGCAGCAAAGTTTTAGCGCCCTTGCCGCGCAAGCCCGAAAAATCGATCGCATCGAACGCAATGCCGCGCGGCTCGACCCACTGCCGCTCGAGCCCGGTGCGCGTTCCAAGCCAGCTCACCGACCATCCGCGCGAACGCAGCGCCTCGGCAACCGCCAGGCCCGGCATTACGTGACCGCCGGTACCTGCCGCCACCACGATCAGGTGTTTCATACGCGTCCCCCGCGCATCAGCACGCGATTCTCGCGGTCTATCCGCAGCAGGATAGCGATAGCGAGCAGCGTCGACAGCAACGCTGAACCGCCATAGCTCATCAGCGGCAGCGTCAGCCCCTTGGTCGGCAGCAAGCCAGTAGCGACACCGACGTTGATGAAGGTTTGCACGCCGATCCACAGACCAACGCCCTGTGCGACCAGACCCGCGAACGTACGCTCGAGTGCAATCGCCTGGCGGCCGATTTCGAACGAGCGCTTGATGAGCCAGTAGAAGAGCACGACTACGGTCATAACGCCGACCAGGCCAAGCTCCTCACCGAGCACGGCCAGAATGAAGTCGGTGTGCGCCTCGGGCAGGTAGTGCAGCTTTTCGACGCTGCCACCGAGGCCGACACCAAACCACTCGCCGCGTCCAAAGGCAATCAGTGAATGCGACAACTGATACGCCTTGCCAAGCGCGTTGCCTTCGGACCACGGATCGAGATAGGCAAAGATCCGCTCGCGCCGCCACGGCGACAGCCAGATAACGAGCACGAACACCGAGGCCAGCGCAGCTGAAATTCCAGCGAAGAGCCGTCCGTTGACGCCGCCCAGAAACAGAATGCCCATACTGATCGCAACAATCACGCCGAATGCGCCCAGGTCAGGCTGCAGCAGCAGCAGCACGCCGAGCGCACCCATCACGAATGCCATCGGCAAAAATCCCTTGGCGAAGTGATTCATGTAGTCCTGCTTGCGTACGGTGAAGTTGGCGGCGTAGAGAACGCACGCGACCTTCATCAATTCCGACGGCTGCAGATTCAGAAAACCAAGCGCGATCCATCGCTTGGCCCCGTTTACGCCTTTGCCCACTCCGGGAACCAGGACGACGACCAACAGCGCGAACGCAGCGACGAACACGTAGGGCGCGATCCGCTGCCAGACCGCGACCGGTATCTGGAATGCGATCGCGGCGGCACAGAACGCAACGCCGATGGACAACAGGTGGCGCATCAGAAAATGCGTTGGCGCCACGTTGTATCGCGGCGAGTCAGCAAGCGAGATCGACGCTGAGTAGACCATCACCGTACCGAGCAGCAGTAATGCCACAACAACGCCGATCAGTGGACGGTCCACCGCCGGCATAGTGGCATTACGCGCCGGCAGCGCGGGCGCGCTGCTGAGGCCTGTCAGGGAGCCGGCGAAGGCAAACGCACCGCCACGAGGTTCGTGCGAGCGACGCCCAGACTTCGAGCCGCCCGCCAATCGCAAGAGTTGGCTCAGCATGGTTGTGGCGCCGATGCCAGCTCATGCACCGAAGCGGCGAACGCCTCACCACGGTGCACGTAGTTGCGAAACATGTCGAAACTGGCACACGCTGGAGACAGCAGGACCGCGTCACCTGCGACTGCGCGCTCGGCGGCAAGCGTTACTGCGCGTTCAAGCGAGGAGGCGTCAAGCACCGGTACGTACGCCAACTCGGTTTCAAGCGCACGACGAATCAGCGGGGCATCGCGCCCGATCAATACGACCGCTCGTGCATGCCGCACCAGCGGCTTGACCAGCGGCGCGAAATTCTGGCCTTTGCTGTCGCCTCCGAGAATGACGACAAGCTTCCTGTCATGTTCCGACATGCCTTCGATCGCCGCTCCGGTCGCGCCAACGTTGGTGCCCTTACTGTCGTCGTAATACTCGACGCCGTCGATCGTCGCGATCAGTTGCAGACGATGCGGCTCGCCCTGGTAACGACGCAGCGCGTGCATCATCGGGCCGAGCGGACAGCCGATCGCACGCGCCAGTGCAATTGCAGCCAGCGCATTCAGTGTGTTGTGCACACCACGAATCGCAAGTGCATCGACCGGCATCAGGCGGTGCACCAGTAACTCCTGCAGCATCGGCTGCGCGCCTTTCTTGCGCCGGCTCGAAGCCGCCAGGTCTTCCGCCCACGCCAGCCACGTCACGCCATGCTCGATGACAAGTCCATACGCATTGCCAGCGCCGGGCGCATCGGCGCCGAAGGTTGCAGCGTCGGGCGCGCAAGTCGCCATCGCTGCAATCACCGGGTCGTCTCGGTTGAGGACTTGTAGGGTCCGCGCGCCAAAAATGCGCCTTTTGCACGCTACGTAGGACTCCATCGTCGTGTGCCAGTCGAGATGGTCTTCGCTGACGTTGAGCACCGCGCCGACGTCGCACACAAGCGAGCGCGTGGTCGCAAGTTGAAAACTCGAGAGCTCAAGGACCCAAACATCGGGCAGGTCATCGGCGATCAGCCGCGCCTGCAAAGCGTCCAGAGCGGCGGGCGAAATGTTGCCGGCAACTTCCGCCCGCTGTCCCGCGGCATTGATCATCTGACCCACCAAACGGGTCGTGGTGGTCTTGCCGTTGGTGCCAGTGACGCCGATGATCTTGGGCGTGTAGTTTCGTTCGGCCTTCAGTCGCGCGAGTTCGCGCGCGAATAATTCGATCTCGCCGACCACGTCGATCTTGCGCTTGTTAGCCGCTTCTACGAGCGGCGCTGCCGCCGACGCGGTGGGTGAAAGGCCGGGGCTCAACGCAAGCAGTTGCATATCATCGATCAATGAAGGCAGAAATTCGCCTCCGATGAACTCGGCCTGCGGCAACTCACTGCGCAACGCGGCCAGACGGGGTGGGTTGGGCCGCGTGTCGGCAACGCGGACGGTTGCGCCGCGTGCGACGAGGAAGCGCGCCATCGCAAGGCCGCTATCGCCAAGTCCCAGTACGAGTGCGCGTGTGTTGATCATCGAATCTTCAGCGTCGATAACCCGACCAGCACCAGCATCATCGTGATGATCCAGAATCGCACGACAACCTGCGTCTCCTTCCAACCCGAGAGTTCGAAGTGATGATGCAGAGGCGCCATTCGAAAAATGCGCCGACCACCGGTCCACTTAAAGTAAATCACCTGCAGCATCACCGACACCGTTTCGATGACGAAGACGCCGCCCATGATGAACAGCACGATCTCCTGCCGCGTAATCACGGCGATCGTTCCGAGCGCGCCGCCGAGTGCAAGCGCACCCACATCGCCCATGAACACCTCGGCCGGGTACGCGTTGAACCACAGGAACGCGAGGCCGGCGCCGGCAATCGCAGCGCAGATGATGACCAGCTCGCCTGCGCCTGGGATATACGGGAACAGCAGGTAGCGCGCATAGTCGGCGCGCCCGACCACGTACGCAAAGACGCCCAGCGCGGAGCCGACCATCACCGTTGGCATGATCGCGAGGCCGTCAAGCCCGTCGGTCAAGTTCACCGCGTTGCTCGTGCCGACGATGACGAAATAGGAAAGCAGAATGAATCCGAACACGCCGAGCGGATAGGCGATGTTCTTGAAAAACGGCAACAACAGGTCCGAGCGCGCCGGCAGATCAATGGTGAACCCCTGCGTGATCCATTGCTGCATCAGCTCGCCGATCCGATCGGTCGATGGTGAAGCGATTGCAAACGCAAGGTAGAACGACGCCGCGAGCCCGATCGCGGATTGCCATGAATACTTCTCGCGTGCGCTCATCCCTTTCGGGTTTCCGTGCACTACTTTCCGGTAGTCGTCGACCCAGCCGATCAATCCGAAGCCGAGCGTAACGATCAACGTCACCCAGATGAATCGGTTCGACAAGTCGGCCCATAGCAACGTTGTAATGCCGATCGAGATCAGGATCAGAGCGCCGCCCATCGTCGGCGTACCGGTCTTGGTCAGGTGACTCTGCGGGCCGTCCTGTCGTACCGCCTGGCCGATCTTCAATGCAGCGAGGCGGCGAATGACCAGCGGCCCAGCGGCTAGTCCGATCAGCAATGCCGTCGCTGCAGCCAGCACCGCCCGCAACGTCAGATACGAAAAGACATTAAACGAGCGAATGTCGCGCGCCAGCCAGTCGAAGAACTCGAGCAACATCTAGTGCACTCCTTCGAACTGCTGCGTACTCAACGCCTGCACCACACGTTCCATTCGCATGAAACGCGAACCCTTGACCAGGACCGTTCGGTTGGCGACGCCGTGGATTTGCAAAGCGGCGATTAACACGTCGATGTCATCAAAGTAGCGCGCCGATTCACCAAATGCTCGCACCGTCTCGCGCGTCATCGGCCCAATTGCGAACAGGGAATCAATGCCGCACTCGCGTGCATACGCGCCGACTTCGTGATGAAACTCGGGCCCACGCGAACCCACCTCACCCATCTCGCCGAGAACCAGCACGCGCGGCGATGGCGCCGCGGCCAGAACGTCTATCGCTGCGCGCACCGAGTCCGGATTCGCGTTGTAGCTATCGTCTATTAAAACGCCGTCGGACATCTTGAGCCTTACCCCACGACCATCGACTTGGCGCCACGCAGTCAAACCTGCCGCAATCGTCTCGGAGGGAATGCCGATCGCGATGCAGGCGGCGGCCGCCGCCAGAGCATTACGGACGTCATGCAGGCCGATCGCAGCAATGCGCACATCGATCAGGCCGTCTGGCGTCGCCATTGAAACCGCTATGCCGTCGCCTGCGTTGCTGAATGTGGCGGTCACGACAGCCGACGCGTCGATCGCAAAGTCGATCACGCGGCGCGTACCAGCAAACTGGCGCCAGACGGAAGCGCACGCATCGTCCGCTGGCAACACTGCGACTCCATCGTCGGACAAGGCGGCGATCACCTCGCCGTTTTCAAACGCCGTTGCCTCGACCGAACGCATGAACTCCTGATGCTCGCGCTGCGCGTTGGTGACGACGGCCACAGTCGGCTGAACGAGTCCCGCTAAATAGGCAATCTCGCCCGGATGATTCATTCCGACTTCAAATACCGCAGCTCGATGATGCTTGGAAAGCTGCCAGAGCATCAATGGCACACCGATGTCGTTGTTCAAATTACCGCGCGTCGCCAGTCGTCCCTTATCCCCATGTGCCTGCGCAAGTATCGAAGCAATCATTTGCGTCACCGTGGTCTTGCCGTTGCTTCCCGCGACTGCGATCACCGGCAGGGCAAATCGCGCCCGCCAATTCGCCGCGGCAAGACCTAATGCACGCCGCGCATCGGGGACGATGATCTGGGCGATATCGACGTCGACAATCCGATTGACCAGTGCTGCGCACGCGCCTTTTTCCTTTGCTTGCGCGACATGATCGTGGCCATCGAAGCGCTCACCGGTTAGCGCGACAAAGAGCGCGCCCGTTGTTAGCGAACGTGAGTCTGTCGATACGCTGGAGAACCCGATCCGGCTGTCGCCCTGCAATTCGGTCGTGACGTCTTTAGGAGCAACCACGCGCGCCAGTTCGCCAACGCTCATCAAAGTGCTCATGTAGCGCTCGCTGCATTGGCGCGTTTGGCAAGCGCTGCTCGCGCGTGCGCGACGTCTGAAAACGGCACTTTGGATTTGGCCACGATCTGATAACTCTCGTGGCCTTTGCCGGCTATCAGCACTACATCAATGGGGGACGCGCTTGCGATCGCATGAGCAATCGCATCAGCCCGGTCGACGATCGTTACCAACTCGCGTGCATCGCTCGCGCCGGCAGCGATCTGCGCGCAAATGGCGCTAGCGTCTTCACTGCGCGGGTTGTCGCTGGTGACAACAACGACGTCTGCGCCCTCGGCTGCCACGGCACCCATCGCTGCGCGCTTACCTTGATCGCGATCTCCGCCGGCGCCGAATACGACCCACAGTTTGGCGCCGCGTGTCGCACAACCCTCGGCCATTGTGCTGCGCGCTTCAACAAGCGGGCGCAGTGCCATTAGAGCCTTAGCCAACGCGTCAGGCGTGTGCGCGTAATCAATAACAGCCAATGGTGCCTCGGGCACGGCGACCTGCTGCATCCGGCCCGTTGGTGCCTCGAGCTGAGGCAAGGCCGCCACTGCGCGCGCGAAGTCGATCCCGCAAGCGTGCAGCACGCCCAGTACGCCGAGCAGATTCTCGACGTTGAACTGTCCGACCAGCGGGACTTCCGTCGGCATCGCCACCCCGTCCAGGGCGACGTCGAACGCGATTCCGCGCGCAGTCGCGCGGACGCGCTGCGCCGTCAAAAGAGAGGCGATTCCAAGCGTAGCCGCAAAAGCGTCCGTAGCTTCGGCGCGACCGGCCACGCTGTACCCGATGACATCGATGCCGCGCTCCGCGAGCTTCAATACCAAACGGCGACCCGCGGGATCATCGAGGTTAACAACCGCATGCGACAGCGTCGGCCACTCGAACAGCAGCGACTTGGCCGCTTCATACTGCTGCATGCTGCCGTGATAGTCGAGATGATCGCGCGTCAGATTAGTGAACAGCGCGACGTCGACTTTCATGCCGTTAAGTCGTCCTTGCTGCAGCCCAATCGACGACACCTCCATCGCCAGCGCCTGTGCACCCGCATCGAGCAGCGCTCGCACATCACGTTGCAGCGACACCGGATCCGGAGTGGTCAACAAATTCTCGGCGAGCGCTTCGCCCGCAAACCCCAAGCCAATGGTGCCGATCACTGCGCAGCGGCGCCCAGCGCCCGTCAACAACTGCGCGATCCACTGCGTCGACGATGTCTTGCCGTTGGTGCCGGTGACAGCGATGGAAAGCAGATGCTCGCTTGGATGGCGATAGAAGTCTGCCGCGAGCGGACCGAGCACCTGTTCCAATTCGTCGACGGCGCGGACCGGAAGGTCCGGCACCGAAAACTTGCCGCCATTGTCCCAACCACGCGCATCCACCAGTGCAGCGACAGCGCCGTTTGCGGCCGCCTCAGGAAGATAGTTGCGCCCATCAACCGTATCGCCGCGCAGCGCGATAAAAACGTCGCCATTTTTCACCCGGCGACTGTCAAGATGCAAATCGTGCCGCTCGCTGAACACGGACGGAACCGTGTGGCGAAGCCATGACAGCGCGTCAGCCACGATGTGTGAGCGTGCCCGCAGGTCACTCGCGCCCAGTGCCGTGTCAGGCAAAAATTCCGCATCGCGCTGACCCCCGACTGCGCTCATGGAGTTCTGCGCAAAGCGACCATCTCGCGCCCGGTGTCTACTGGCGCGTCGGGCGCGACCTGCAACGTGCGCAGCGCATTGACGGTGATCTGCGCAAATACCGGTGCCGCCACCTGGCCACCGTAGTGTGCGCCGGCGGGCTCGTCGATCATCACCGCGACGACGATGCGCGGATCCGAAACCGGGGCGAAGCCTACGAAGGAAGCCACGTACTCGCGCACATACTGGCCATTCTTGATTTTGTACGCGGTGCCGGTCTTGCCCGCCACGCGATAGCCTGGAACGCGCGCCAACGGCGCCGTACCTCCGGGACCCACCGCCATTTCGAGCATCTTGCGCACCGACTGCGCCGTTTGCGGCGACACCGCGCGTACCGGTGTCGCACTGCCATCTGATTTCAGCAGCGTCAACGGCACCAACAGTCCATCACTGGCGAACACCGAATACGCACGCGCGAGCTGAACCAAGGTGACCGAAACCCCATGGCCATAGGAAATCGTTGCCTGCTCGATCGGCCGCCACGTTTTCGCCGGACGCAACCGGCCCGCCACGGCGCCTGGAAAATCCAACCGCGGCGCCTGGCCAAAACCCACACTGGTATAGGCGTCCCACAGCTTCTGCGCCGGCAACTCGAGTGCGATCTTTGCGGTGCCGACGTTGCTGGACTTCGCTACGACTTCTTCGACGGTCAGAATGCCATGGGGATGGGCATCGCCGATCGTGCGGTTGCCGATCGTCAGACGGCCGGGCGCAGTTTGGATTCGTGTATCTGGCTTTATCTTGCCGGCTTCCAGCGCAGCAGCGATTGCAAACGGTTTCATCGTCGAGCCGGGCTCGAACGTATCGGTCAACACGCGATTGCGAATTGCGTCGCCCGCGAGCTTGCCGCGCAGATTGGGATCAAAACTGGGCAGATTGGCCAGCGCGAGCACTTCGCCGGTTTTGACGTCGAATACGATCGCAGCACCGGCCTTGGCACGGCTTTTATCCAGCGCGCCTTTCAAGGCGGCATGCGCGATGTACTGGATGCGGTTGTCAATGGACAGTGCTAGGTCCCTGCCGTCAAAGGGCTCGCGCAGCCACGCGTCTTCGACCACGCGCCCGAGCCGGTCCTTGATCACGCGTCGGCTGCCGGCGCGACCAGCGAGCAGCCGCTCGTGCGCCAACTCGATCCCTTCCTGGCCCCGGTCTTCGACATTCGTAAAGCCGATCACGTGCGCGTTGGTCGCACCCTCGGGGTAATGCCGCTTAAATTCGCGCGTCGAGTGAATCCCCGGAAGCTGCATGGTGGCAATGCGATCGGCCACTTCGGCATCGACCTGTCGGCGCAAATAGACGAAAGTGCGATCGTCGTCGGCGAGCCGGCGCTTCAACTCTGCGACGTTGAGCTGCAACGCGCGCGCAAGCGCATTCAACTGCTCCGGCGTGGCGGCGACATCATCCGGAATGGCCCACAGAGCGCGCGCCGGCACCGATGATGCGAGGACCACCCCGTTGCGATCGGTAATGCGGCCACGCGTGGCCGGAATATCCAGCGTGCGCGCATAACGCGCTTCACCCTGACGCTGCAGGAATCCGGTCGATACGCCGCCCATCAGATAAAACACGCGTCCGCCCAACGCAGCGAACGCGGCGAACAGTACGAACAGCATCAGCTTGGAACGCCACGCAGGCAACGCAACGGTCAACAACGGATTGGCATGGAAACCGACGCTGTCTCTGCGCTCGCGGCGAAGCGCACGCCCTCGATTCAGGGTCGGCCGCCAAGCCGTTCCCTTCTTCATTTTTTGGATTCCTGGGTGGGAAGGTTCAGAAATACGGTGCGGCTGGAATCGATGGGCTTCAATCCAATCTTGCGAGCTTCGGTTTCCACGTTCGAGGGCTGCGACAGTCGGGCTTGCTCGATCCGCAGGCGCTCGAATTCGACGTCGAGCCGCTTTGCGTCGCCTTGCGAGCGCTCGAGATCGATGAACAACGAGCGCGAACGATGTTGGGCGGTGACCAGTGACAGCGCCGAAGCAAACAACAGAACACTGACGACCAGCAGCAAGCCGCGCCGAATCATCGGTTGACCCCACGCCATGGCTCAGCAGTGCGCTCAGCCACACGCATCACCGCACTTCGCGCACGCGGGTTGGCAGCAATCTCGCCGGCGTCGGGCAGCACGCGTACCAAGCCTGAAAGTGTTGCGCGTGGAAGCTGGTCGGCACGCAAAGGTAGTCGGCGCTCGAGCGTGCTTAGGCGCTCCGGATGATGATGCGCATCGATGAAACGCTTGACGATGCGATCTTCCAGCGAATGAAAGCTGATCACGACAAGTCGACCGCCTGTCGAAAGCATCGCTGCTGCCTGTTCAAGTGCTAGCGCCAATTCTTCAAGCTCTTGATTGATATGAATCCGTATAGCCTGAAACGTCCGCGTGGCCGGATGCTGAGCGCCGTCAGTGTTGTTCTTGCGGCTCTTAACGACGGCGCTCGCCACGAGACGCGCAAAGTCGGCGGTTGTCGATACCGGTGCGGCCGCTGCGGGTCGCGCGTCTGCGCGGCGAGCAACAATCGCCTTTGCAATCGATGCAGCAAACCGTTCTTCCCCATAGTCACGAATCACTCGCGTCAATTCTTCGACTGGAGCGCGCGCCAGCCACTCGGCAGCGGTCTCGCCGCTCGACGCGTCCATGCGCATGTCGAGCGGGCCATCGTGTCGCCACGAAAAACCGCGCGAGCCATCGTCGATCTGAGGCGAAGACACACCCAGGTCAAGCAACACGCCGTCGACGCAGGAGAGTGACAACGCCTCGAGCATGACCCGCAGACGTGAAAACGCAGTGTGTTCAATGTGAAAACGTGGGTCGTTTATTGAACGCGCCGACTCGACCGCCTCCAAGTCGCGATCGAATGCAATCAGCCTCCCCCGCGCACCCAGTCGTTGCAGGATGAGCCGCGTGTGTCCTCCGCGCCCAAACGTTGCATCGACGTACGTACCGTCGGGATCGGTCAGCAGGCTGTCTACTGCCTGAGTGGCGAGAACTGCACTGTGCGCAGGCGCGCCCGGCAAATTGGCCGAGGACATTCAAGTTCATCTCCTACACATCGCGCGCATCGATTTCAATCGTCCGCGCTCAGAACGTGAATTCCGCTGCCGATTCCGGCAACCCGTTGGCAAGTGCGGCTCGCTCATGGTCAGCAAGCCGCACTGCATCCCACAACTCGAAGTGCCCACCCATGCCGAGCAGCATCAAGTCACGTTCCAGTTGTGCGGCAGTTCGAAGCTCGGTGGGCACCAGCAGGCGGCCCGCGCCGTCAAGGTCGATATCGGTCGCGTTGCCGAGCAAAAGCCGCTGCAAAGCTCGCGCGGAAAACGGCAATTGCGCAATCTGCTCGCGTCGCGCTTCCCAGGTTGGACGTGGATAGACCAGCAAACAACCGTCCGGGTGTCGTGTGACGGTCAGTCGACCGTCGCAAGTCGCAGCGAGCGAATCGCGGTGCCGACTTGGCATCGACAGGCGGCCTTTGCCGTCGAGCGTGAGTTGGGATGCGCCCTGAAACACAAAAAGGTAGGCCGTCGCGCGCTAAGCGAACGCTGACTAGCCCACTATCTCCCACTTTTTGACACGCCGCGACTGTACGGGAGTCGCGGAGGGGTGGTCAAGGGAATTACAGGGATTTTTTAATGTTCACAAAGACTTAGCGCACCTCGGTCACCGCCTTTGCTATTAGCAATTAGTGTGGCAAAAGAAAGAGATACGTTCGGCAGTGCAAGTGAACTCTATTGCGATACCGTTTTTAAGCCGTTCTTCAAGATCAGGCGCGCGTGGCGTTGATGCGTGACGTAAGCCAGCAACCAATCCACCATCGTGGTAACGCGATTGCGAAAACCTATCAAGAAAAAAATGTGCACAAAAAGCCAGGTCCACCACGCGACAAGGCCCGAAAGTTCAACTCCCCCTGGAAAGACCGCGACTGCAGACTTGCGTCCAATCGTTGCCAGCGATCCACGATCGCGGTAGCGAAACGACGTCGCCGGCACAGGTTTACCCGCGCTTTCGGAAGCAATCACGCGCGCTACATACGCGCCCATTTGCTTGGCCGCATATGCAACGCCTGGGACTTGTTTTTGATTTTGCGTTAGCGACGCAAGATCTCCGATGACGAACACCGACGGCTCCGATTCCAGCCGCAATGTGGGTGTCACGAGCGCGCGGCCCATGCGGTCATGCTGACCAGGCAAATTTCTCGCAAGCGGGGTCGCCTGAACACCTGCAGCCCACAACACCGTGCGCGTCTCGATGCGTGTGCCCTCCTCCTCACCCGGTCGCGCGCTGCCCCCAGTTGAAATTCCTTTGCCATCGACACCGCTGACGTGTGCGTTGACGCGTACCTCGACACCGAGCCGCTCGAGTTGCCGAGTCGCCTTGTATGACAGCCTTTCCGGATAGGTACTCAAGATGCGACTACCGCCCTCGAGCAGAATCACCTTCGCCTGCGACGGATCGATCGAGCGAAATTCGTCGGTCAACGTATGGCGTGCAATCTCTGCCAGCGTGCCAGCGAGCTCGACGCCGGTCGGGCCGCCTCCGATAATTGCGAACGTGAGCCACGCGGCGCGCTCGACAGGATCATCGATGCGCTCAGCGCGTTCGAAAGCAATCAAGACGCGGCGCCGGATCTCAAGCGCATCGTCCAGCGTTTTTAAACCCGGTGCATGCTGCGCCCATTCATCGTGTCCAAAATACGAATGCGTCAGCCCGGTTGCCACAATCAGATAGTCAAATGGAATTTCACCGTCGGTTAGCGTTACTCGCTTGTTGACGGTGTCGATTGAAATCGCTTCGGCTAGAAGAACGCGCACGTTCTTTTGCGCACGCAGCACATGCCGAATCGGAGCCGCGATCTGCGGCGCGGAGAGTCCCGCCGTCGCGACCTGGTACAGCAGCGGCTGAAAGGTATGGTGATTGACGCGGTCCACCAGGATCACATCGACGGCGGCGTTGCGTAATCCGCGCGTCGCAGCGAGCCCGCCGAAGCCGGCGCCCAGAATTACAACCGTCGGTTTGGGTTCACCACTCATCAAAGCAAAAGCAAAGTCCGCCTGTACGCCGGATTCTGTGCGGCGTCCTCGCGAACGCCGTGACGATCATTCCTCTAGGCCGACGGTCGCCCGTCGGCTCAAGCCACCTACCCGCGACCTCACCGAGCAGGATCATCGGCCGCCTATTTGGTGTTGCTCCACGTAGAGATTGCCCGTTTCACCCGACGCTCGCTGTCTCCAACGATGGTCGACTCGTCTCTGTTGCTCTGATCCTCACCTCGCGGTGGGCAGGTGTTACCTGCTACGTCGCTCTACGGAGTCCGGACGTTACCTCTCGCAGCCAAGGCTGCCAGCGATCGTCCAGCGAACTTTGCAAGTGTGATTTTACGCGCGCTTGATGCAGCCGCCAGGTACAGAGCGGCGTAAATCGGCCAAAATGCGCAACGCCGTCTAATCCTGCCAGGTGCTGTGCCTTTAAGCATTCTCGTCGTTGAAGACTCCGAACTGGACTACGAGCTGCTCGTCGCAACCTTGTCGCGCGAAGGCCTGCGGCCGAGCACAACGCGCGTGGAGGATGAATCGGGCATGCGCGATGCATTTGCCAAAGCTCGCGTTGACGCCGTGATCACCGATCACAACCTCCCTCGATTTGACTCGTTTGCATCGCTGAAAGTCGCAAAAAGTATCGACGCTGATATTCCGGTGATCGTTTTATCCGGCGAAATGTCGGAAGACCTCGCAGTGGCGTCGCTGCATGCGGGCGCCGATGATTTTGTGCTGAAGACCCGAATGTTCCGGATTGCCGCAGCGCTGCAGCAGAGCCTAAAGGCCGCGGGAGCGCGACGTGATGCCCGTAACGCCGTCGCTGCGCTGGCTCAGAGCGAAGCGAAACTGCACGCGCTGACGCAACACCTCGAAAGCGCCAAGGAAGACGAGCGGCGCGCGATTGCGCAGGAGATCCATGATGATATCGGCGGCGCATTGACTGCGCTGAAATTCGAGCTCGTGAGACTGAAACGCACCGTGGGGGACGCTGGCGCACAACCGCACCTCGATTCAATTTCACAACTGCTTGAATCCGCTGTCGTGGCCAGCCATCGAATCCAGCACGCGCTAAGACCGGCCGTTCTCGACGCTGGGCTGGTTGCGGCGCTTGAGTGGCTGGCGCGCGGGTTTGGTGAGCGCAGCGGAATCCAGATCGATTTTCAGGCTAATCGGGATGAGTTCGAAATTGCACCCGATCGCGCAGCCGCGGTGTACCGCGTAGCCCAGGAAGCGTTGACGAATATTCGCAAGCACGCGCACGCGACCCACGTTCACATGCAGCTCTTTGCCCTTGGCAACGAGGTCACGCTTGAGGTGCAGGATGACGGCCACGGATTCGATCCAGCGAGCCTGCAAGTCACACCCGGATTCGGTGTCAACGGAATGATGGAACGCGCCCGCGGGCTCGGAGGCTGGTCGGAGGTCTCGTCATCGCCCGGCCGCGGCACAACCGTGATGTTTTCGATTCCACCGCTGCTTGATCAGCCAGCCATCGAGCGCGAAGCGGAATGACAATCAAACTTTTCGTCGTCGACGACCACGCCATCGTTCGCCGTGGCATTGTGCAAGTGCTTTGTGAGCATCCGGACGTGCAGATCGTTGCCGAAGCTTCCGACTACACGAGCCTGCGTGGCGAATTGAAGAAGCATGGCGAACCCGACGTGCTGGTCATGGACGTAGGGCTTCCAGGGAAAAATGGCATCGATATTTTAAAAGTGCTGCGCGAAGAGTATCCGCGCTTGAAGGTGCTAATCGTCAGCATGTATCCGGAGGACCAGTACGCCGTGCGCGCATTTCGCGCTGGTGCCTTTGGCTACCTGAACAAAGCAAGCGCGCCGGAGATGCTGCTTGAAGCACTGAACCAGGTGGTCTCGGGCCGTAAGTACGTCACCCCCGAAATTGCGCAAGCGCTGATCGAAAATCTGCACACGGCAGATTCGGATGGCGCACTTCATGAAAAGCTTTCGGATCGGGAATTTCAAACGCTAAAGCTCATTGCTTCGGGCAAGCGGTTGTCGGACATTGCTGCCGAGCTCGCGCTCAGTCCGAAAACAGTCAGTGTGTACCGGGCGCGCATTCTCGAAAAAATGTCGATGGGCAGCAATGCCGAGCTGACTCACTACGCCATCAAGAACGGGCTCGTGGAGTAACGGCCGTGGCGGGCTTGTTTGGCGTCTTCGTGAAACGCCTCAGCCATCACGCCCAATAAACCGGTTCGCCCAGCGCAGCGCCCGATCTTTCTGGTTGGGCTGTTCGGTAGTGACCTCGGGTTCGCGCGCATTCGACTGCTGCTCCGCGGTCGGTCGCGGCGGCCCGACCGTTTCGCCTTCGAGAGCACCGAAATGCTGGCCGTTGGCGTGACCGTCCGGTCCGTCTTGCGCCTCGTCGTCCGCATTCTTGTTTCGCGCGCGCGGGCCGAAATCGATGCGCCAATGCGATTGACTGGATGAAGCCTTCAGCATCGAAGGAAAGTCATCCCCAGGAACCGCAGGCGAGAACAGAAAGCCCTGCATCAGCTGGCAACCCTGGTCGAAAAGCCGTGTCATCTGCCCCTGGGTCTCGACGCCTTCAGCGACCACACGGAGCTTGAGGCTCTTGCTCATCGCGATGATCGCCGCAACGATGGCTGCGTTGTCGGAGCTGGTTTCAAGCTCGCGCACAAACGAACGGTCGATCTTCAGCGTGTCGATCGGAAGACGCTTCAGATACGACAACGACGAGTATCCGGTACCGAAATCATCAACAGAGATCGAGACGCCGAGATCCTTCAGTGATTGCAGCAACGGCAACGTCGCGCTCAGGTTGTGCATCAACACCGTCTCGGTCAACTCGAGCTCGAGCAGGCGCGGATCGAGCTTGAAGCCGTGCAGCGCGGCCTGCACCGGCTCGATCAGATTGGCGCGCTGGATATGCCGGCCGGAAATGTTGACCGAAACCGGAACCGGCGGATGCCCCTGCTCGGCCCACCGCACCATCTGCTCGCACACCTCGCGCACAGCCCACTCGGTGATCGGCACGATCAACCCTGATTCCTCCGCCACCGTGATGAACTCCGCAGGCGGAACGAGCTCGCCGCCGCGCTTCCATCGCATCAAGGCCTCAGCCCCGACAATCTGGCCGGTGACGACGTTGACCTTGGGTTGGTAATACAGCACGAGCTCCTGGCGCTCGAGCGCGCGATGCAACGCGGTTTCGAGGCGCCAACGCTCTGCCGTCGCGGTATTCATTGCACTTGAAAAGCGGAGCACACCGTTACGTCCACTGTCTTTGACCGCGTACATCGCGATATCGGCCTTGCGCAGCAGTGTGTCGACGTCGCTGCCATCCGATGGATAGGCAGCAAGCCCGATCGAAGCCGTGACAAAAAGTTCGTGCCCGGAGAAACTGAACGGCTTGCGCATCGTTTCGAGAATGCGTTGTGCCACCGCCTCGATTACGCTGGGCTCGGAAACGTCGGTCAGCAGGATCGTGAATTCATCGCCGCCCAGACGGGCAACACTGTTGGAATTGCCTGGTGCTGGCGCGGACGCCGAACCGGCGGCAAGGCTGCGCGTAGCCGACCCGATCGACGGCGGGCGGAAACCTTGCGACGGGCCCGCGCGTTCGGCCGCGCGCGCCACCGTGTCGTTTTCGCGCACACATTGATACAGTCGCTTGGCAACCTCGCGTAGCAATTGATCGCCAACCTGGTGGCCAAGCGTGTCGTTAATCTGCTTAAACCGATCAAGATCGATAAACAGCACCCCGACGGCAGATCCGCTCGATCGCGCGCGTTCCAGTGCCGCCCCAAACTGATCACGAAAAAATCTGCGGTTTGGAAGGCCGGTCAGGCTGTCGTAATTCGCAAGCTGCCGGATCTGATCTTCCGCATGCTTGCGCTCGGTAATGTCCTGAATCACTCCATGTACCGCTACCGCGCGCCCGCCTTCATCGCGGTCAACCTCGGCCTCGATATGGACAACCCGGATCTGCCCATTGGGCCGCGCGATCCGGCATTCGAATTTCATCTGTCCGGTGCCAGCAAGGGCTTCGCGAAATAGCATCTCAATGCGAGCGCGTTCTTCTTCAACTACGCGCGACCAGACAAACCAATCAGAAAGTCCATCGTCCTGGCGCGGCAACCCGGCAATCGGAAAACACTCTTCCGACAGCTTTACCCAGCGGGCTGCGATATCCCACTCCCAGCTTCCAAGACGCGCGATACGTTGCGCTTTGGTCAGCTTGGCACGGCTTTCCGCAAGCTCCTCTCGCATACGCGATGCGCGGATCATGTAGCGCAGGCGCTCCGACAGCAATGTCCACTGCGTCGTGCTTTTAACAAAGAAATCGGTTGCACCGGCCTCGTATGCACGTGCGATCGATGGCTCGTCATCGAGGCCCGTCAGCATCAGCACTGGCACGTGCTCGCCACCCGCCAGCCGCCGCAACCGCTCGCAAGTCATAAACCCATCAATGTCAGGCATCAACGCATCGAGCACGACGACGTCGGGCTGGTTCGCTGCAAACAGCTCGAGCGCGACGCCGCCGCCGTCAGCTTCGATCACACGCCAGTGGCGCTCGGCTAGCGCCGATGCGGTCAACAGGCGCGCGACTGGGTCGTCGTCGACAAGCAGTACGAGATCGTTGCGCGGCTCCTGCGCGGCATCTCCATCCGCATCGCGCCGATTCGCCATTGCACCGCCGCGGCTGGCGTTATCTTTGCTGTCGCTCATCGCTCGATCCATTGGCTCGCTTCTAGTGAACAGGGCACGTCACGGGTTCGGTAACCGTCAATTTCTGCAAAGCCTGTAACGCCCGTTCGTACTCGTCACAGACCCCCGGCCAATCCCGCTGCGCCAATGGCATCTGACGATCGCGCATGTGAGTCTCCAGTGCAGCGAAACGTTTTGATAGCGTCGTGGCGCCAACATTCGCGCTTGATGATTTGAGCGTGTGCACCGCATGCCGGAACGCTACCGCGTCGCCCTGTCTGATGGCACGCTCCGCATCGCTCATCAGCTTTGACGCCGTCGTCGTATATGTCTCGATCAATCGTTGCAGCAGCCGGGCTGCGCCTCGCTGCTCCATCTGACGAATACTCTCGATCACCGAACTGTCGAGCACTTCCGGCTCGGTCTCGTTTGATCCGAGCTCATCGTGTCGCGCGTGGGTCGAGCGGGCAGGCTCACCGACGTGCTGCAACACTGCCCGGGTTCCGGTGTGCGTCAGGCGAGCGAGCAAATGCTCGATCTGTTGCTGCTTGAAAGGTTTGGGCAGGTATTCGTCAAAGCCCGCAGCAAGGCAGCGCTCGCGATCGCCGGTCAGCGCATTCGCCGTTAGCGCAACAATTGGCGCGTCCTGTGCGGTCTCGAAATCGCCGGGCGCCGCAGAGCGAAAACGCCGGACTGCTTCGAAGCCGTCCATATCGGGCATCTGGCAATCCATGAACACAATGTCGAACGCGTGCGAGCGCAACGCGTTGAGTGCTTCGCGGCCGTTGTCGGCCAGTCGGATCTCGCATCCGAAATCGCGCAGAATCACGCGCGCAACTTCCTGGTTCACCAGGTTGTCCTCCACCACGAGAACTTTCGCGCGGTAACGCGGAGCGACCGCTGTTGCTCTCGGTGGGGCGGCATCGGGGCGCGACAGTGATCGAGCCAGCGCTTCGAGTAGATCGTGCTGGCGCACCGGTTTGGTCAGATACTGGTCGACGCCATTTTCAAACGCGAGCTGCGCCTCCTTACCGCTCGCGAGCGATGTGAGCATCACCATTTTTACGGTAGCGAGCAGCGAATCACTTCGCAGCGTGGCGGCCAGCGTCAGTCCGTCCATGATCGGCATCTTCATGTCGATAACGGCGATGTCGAAAGGTGTCCCCGCACGAGCGGCGGCTCGCATCAGTTCGAGCGCCGTTGCGCCGTGGTCGGCTGTCGCCACGTCCATCTCGACTGCCTTCAACTGCATCTCGAGAATGCTGCGATTGGTCGGGTTGTCCTCGACCAGGATGACGCGACGGCCACATAACTGGCTGAAGTCGAGTGGCGGCTTGGCCATGCCGGTCGTGCCACTTGCCAGAGGCACCTGAAAGCGAAAGATCGAACCCTCGCCGAAGTGGCTCTCGACCTCGATCGAACCGCCCATTAACTCAACCAGCTGCTTGCTGATCGCCAACCCGAGGCCGGTCCCTCCGTAACGTCGAGACATCGACTGATCGGCCTGCATGAACACCGTAAAAAGCTTTTGCAGCGCTTCAGCGCGCATCCCGATGCCGGTGTCGCGGACCTCGAAGCTGACGCGGCGCCCATCAGCCTCGGGTGCTGCACTCACCGTGACGACGACCTCGCCGGTCTCGGTAAATTTAAGCGCGTTGCCGACGAGGTTGGTCA
>Ga0183260_10000510_pt1 | contig 32936 bp, 29 predicted proteins | sample AntDrymUQ4972206_2_FD_129768 | JGI IMG/M metagenome (GOLD analysis project Ga0183260, IMG submission 129768) | Polar desert sand microbial communities from Dry Valleys, Antarctica - metaG UQ497 (22.06) (version 2) (version 2) | ecosystem: Environmental > Terrestrial > Soil > Desert | place...
GCTACCCCGTCAATGCCTGAGGGCGACACCCTCTTCCGCGCCGCCGCGTCGCTCCAGAATTATCTGGCCGGCCGGACGATCACCGCGGCGGCCGCTCGCGACGTCGACCTCCAGCGCCGCGCCAGGTGCTCGAGGCGCGCCAGCTCGACCGCGTGCCCGGGCTGTCGACGCTCGGGCCCGACGTGCTCCGGGGCGCGGATGCCGACGCGGTGGCGGCTCATATCGCCGCGATCGCGCCTGCGGCGACGATGGGAGATGCGCTGCTCGACCAGCGCCTTGTCGCGGGGCTCGGGAACATCTGGCGGTGCGAGGCGCTGCACGCCGCCGGGGTCAGTCCGAGAACGCCGGTCGTCGCCGTCGAGCACGCAACGATCGCGGCTGCCGTTGGGGCGGGAGCGGCCTTGATGGGCCGCGCGGCCACCGGCTCGCGGCCACGGGCGCAGGTGTACGGACGGACGGGCCGCCCGTGTCGCCGGTGCGGCACGCCGATCGTGAGCGCCCGGATGGGGCGCGATGCGAGAACGGCGTACTGGTGCCCGAATTGTCAGCCGGAAACCCTCAAGTCCGCTGAGCACGTTGCCGATGGGTTCGTCCATGACGCCGCCGTTCCCCACTCTGCACACCGAGGCCAACCGCCACGCGGCCGAGCGGGCGACGGCGGCGCGGGATCTCGCTGAGCGCGCCGCCGAGTGGCTCTCGCAGCTCGACGACACGCTGCAGCTAAGCAGCGCGGCCGGACACCGCTCGCCGCGCCGGCGCCGCTGCTAGCGGCTGGTCATAGCGCTCGCAGATCGCTGCGCACGTCGTCGCGGTTTCTGAACAGTTGCTAGCCCGACCGCTCGCGTCGTGCGGCAAGGACTGCGGCGTTGCGGTCGGCCATGGCCGCGAGCGCTTCGAGATCGGGGTCGGCTCCCGTGATGTCGTCGGGCCACGACTCGACCGTCTCCGTGGCCCAATTGACCCACCGCTCCACGGCAACGTCGAACTCGTCGAGGAAGCGGCCCGTCAGGATCAGCCACGGCAGGCGTTCTGGGTACGGGCCGCGCTCGTTGAGGTACTCCTCTGGGATCTGCTGGCTCTGCTGCGCACGGTCCTCCAGCCACGAGCGCACGCCGGCGATCGTCGCGAGTAGGTCTGACTTTGTGCCGTGTTCGGCGAAGAACACTTTCACCAGCGCCTCGAACTCCAGCACCGGCCCGTCGCCGGGCTCGCGCACCCAACTGGCGAGCGAGCGGCGCCCCTTCGGCGTTATCGCGTACACGGTGCGCCGGCGCCTCCCCACCGGGTCGTCGTTCGCCTTGGCGAGGCCGAGTGCGACGAGCTTCTTCGGTTCCTCGTACAGCTTGCTTCTCGTCCGCGGCCAGAACCATCCCAGCGCGCGGTCCATCTGGCGCGCCAGTTCATATGTGCTCCATGGGCGCACGGCGAGCAGCCCGAGGATCGCGTACGACGTGGTGCTGAGCTCGGGTATTGACATCGTCCCCTCCGGACTATCACAATGATCCCAAGGGGACTATAGGGGAGGACACAATGACTGCGGCGATCGTGAACCAGGAAATGGCCGAAGCATGGGACCGAGAGGCGGAGGGCTGGCTCGCGCACGCCGACCGCTATGAGCGCGCCGGCCGCCGCCACTGGGAACACATGCTTGGCCGGCTCAACGTCGCTAGTGACGAGCGCGTGCTTGACGTCGGCTGCGGTGCCGGCGGCTCGACGCTCGACGTCGCCCGCCAGGCGACCGACGGCGAGGTCGTCGGACTCGACATCTCCGTCCGCATGGTCGACCACGCTCGCCGGGCCGCCGAAACCGCGGGCATCGACAACGTGACATTCGTGTGCGGCGACGCGCAGGTCCATCCGTTCGCTGACGCCCACTTCGATCTGGCTATCAGCGTCTTCGGCACGATGTTCTTCGCCGACCCCGCGGCGGCGTTCGCCAACATCGCGCGCGCGACGCGGCCCGGTGGCCGGCTGGCGGTAATCGTGTGGCGCGAGCTCGCACGCAACGAGTGGCTCACCGCCATTCGGGGGGCGCTGGCGCTAGGCCGCGACTTGCCCGACCCCCCGCCGGGTGCGCCCGGGCCGTTCGCGCAGGCGCAGCCCGAGCGCGTTACGGAGATCCTGGGGGGCGCGGGCTTCGCGAGCGCGGAGTTCGGCGCGGTCGACGTGCCGATGGACTTCGGTCGTGACGCGGACGACGCGTACACGTTCCTGCAGACGTTCGGGATAACGAATGGCCTTACGGAGACGCTCGGAGACGACGAGCGGCGTCGAGCGATGGACGCATTGCTTGCGGTCGTCGACGAGCACGAGACGCCAGAGGGCGTGCTCTTCGGCACGTCGGCGTGGCTCATCACCGCTACGCGGGGTGAGTGATGGAGACGCGCCTCAGCGAAGTCGGCGACGGCGCCGGCGAGGACAGACGCTCGCCGGCTCCACGACCTCCAGCACGCCGCGAAGCATCTTCGCGGCGCCGACGCCGCCCGCTAGCGCGCAGACGCCTCCGTCGCCGGTCACAGAGGCAGGACCCGGACGAGCGCTTGGCGGCCCCCGCCCGATCCCGCCACGAGTGCGCCGCCCGGGATGCGACCGGCGGCGACGCGGGCGCCGCGGTCGTTGCCGGTCTCGAATGCGTAGAGCCCTAGCAACTCCGCACCGCCGGGGCTGAAGACGCGGACGTGCGCCGCTCCTGACTCACCTGCGCCCGTGACGATTTCCTCGGTGCCGTCGCCCAACACGTCGCCGCCGGCGACGTAGACGCCGCCGCTGAACGAGGGCGCGTAGGCGAAGAAGCCGCCGACCTCGACGCCGGTCGGCCCGAGCACCCGCACATGCGGTCCGCCACCCGCGCCGGGCGCAGTGACGATGCGGTTCCCGGCGCTGGCGACGCGCACGCCGCCGTCGAAGCGCGAGTCGTAGGCGAGGAACTCGCTCAGTAGCCGGCCGTCCTTGTCGAACACCCGCACATGCGGACCACCGCCGGCGCCGGCGCCGGTGATGATCTCGTCGCCCGGATTCGCGGGGTCGACGTCGCCGCACCCGACGTACACGCCGCCACTGAACCCGGGGTTGTACGCCATGAACCCGGGGCTGATCGAGTTCCCGTCGCGGCTGAAGAGCCGCACGTGGGGCCCGCCACCTGGGCCGGGAGCGGTGACGATCTCCTCGGGCGCCCCGTCGTTGTAAAGGTTGCAGACCGCAACGCGGACGCCGCCGAGGAAGCCGGTCGAGTACGCGAAGAAGCTGGCCTTCGGTGTGCCGTCGGGGTGGAACGAGCGCACGTGGGGCCCGCCACCGGCATCGGCGCCCGTGAGGATCCAGTTGACGTCGCCAAAGTCGAGCGCACCCGCGGCAACGAACACCCCACCTTCGAACCCGCCGTAGGGCGCGAGGCCGCCGAGGCGCATCAGGGCGCTCGGCAGGGAGGTGGCGCTACCCGACCCGCGGTTGACGACGCTGCGGAACGTGTCGCCGTGTACGCGTTTCGTGCCGGCGGAGCCGACGATGCGCACCCCGCCGCGGGAGTCGTCGAAGCGCCGGGTCACGCGCCCGGAGACGCCGAAGGGCGGTACGAACTCGATGCGATCCAGGGTGCCGACGCTGGTGGAGGAGTCGGCGTTGAGCCAGGCCTCCATGCTCGCCCGGCTGAAGTCGCGCTTCCACGTGTGGAGCGGGTTCGTGCCGCTGGCGCTGTCGTGCGGGTCGGGAACGCCGCGTAGGTACGGCAGCGCCTCCACGAAGATGTTCTCGCTGTTCTCGGTGTGGCCGCCAGAGGACGAGGAGTAGAACGCCTGGATCGGGTTACCGCTATGGGTGATGGTCTGGTCGTTCGTGTCGTTCACGGCGGCAACCCAGCGGTCGCCGCTGCTACCGACCTCCTTCTCGTAGCCGATGTAGTTCTGGTCCGACACCGTGCGGTACAGGGCACACCCGCACCCCGGACGGTTCTGCCCGAGACGGATCACCTTTTCCAGCGCGTACGTCCGCGCCGCCACTGCCTGCGCCCGCAGCGCTTCCGCCGGCCAGGACGATGGCACCTCGCCAAGGCCGTACAGGTACTGCTGCATGTTGATGTCCTGCAGCACCATCCGCAGGTTGGCGCCGTCGGTCACCGCGAACTCGAGCGTGCCGTAGCGGTAGCGATGCCCGCTCTCGTCGAGGCGAATCGGGTCGCTGCCGAATTGCACGTAGAGGTTTTCGGATCCGCCGCCTCGCTGTGAAACGCGGTTGGCGTCGTTCACATAGACGTCGAACTTGCCGTTCACGACCTCGATGCGCACGGTCTCACCCGACGCCGCACTCGTGACCACTTGCCCGCCGATCACCAGGTTCACCGGCCCGGAAGGCGTCAACGTGGCGTCGACGCGTGCGGTGGTGTCCTCGCCGAGCCAGATCCGGAGGCTGCCGGGCTGCGGCTTCGGCTCCACCGCCACGCCCGTGTAGTAGCGCTTCAGGATGTCGGCGTAGCCGAGCCCGACGTCGGCATAGCCCCGGGCGCCGTACTGGCTCATCCCTACGCCGTGGCCGAAGCCGCCGCCTTCGATGTGGAAAGAGCTCGGCGCCGCGGTTGCCGCCGGCGCCGCGGGCCCTAGTGCGAGACCGCCTGCGACAAGACTGCTCACGGCGGCGACGGCCAGGATCCGGCGGATCGGGGAGGTGAACTGCATGCCCTCATCCTTACCCGTGACGAGCGGCGACCGCGAGTGCACGGCTCCGGCGTGAGAGAATTGCGCCGCTCCTTCGCTCGCTCGCACCCCGACGAGGTCCCCTGTTGCGAAACCGCTTTCTCATTGTCGTTGCCATAGCGCTGTGCATTGCCGGCAGTGGCGTGATCACCGTCCCCGCTCGCGCCTATGTCCGGGCTCCAGTCGTGTCGGTGTCGGAGGCCGTGCGCGGTCGAGGCGTCGACGAGTTCCGGCTCATCGGGATCCGCAGCGGTAGCTCGATCGAAGGGCTCGAGCTGCGGACCTCCACCGACGGCGAGTGGGGCCCCTGGGAGGCCCTCGAGCGGGCCGCAGGGCCCGATCGCGGCAATGCCGAAGCAGCCAGGCCGGACGTCGAGGTGAGCGAGCCAGTGTGGGTCGACGGCGCCGACGGCTGGCAGATCCGGGGAGCCGGAGCCGACGAGGCCCAGGTGCTGGTCGTGCGCGAGGCCGGGCCTCGGGTGGAACTGCCGGCCCGGCGGCCGGCGGCGTCGGCCCGGGCTTCCGCGGCGCCGCCGGTGCATTCGCGGGGTGAGTGGGGAGCAAGAGCGCCGAAGACGAACCCGTCGTACGCCTCGACGGTGAAGATGGCATTCGTCCACCACACCGTGAACTCCAACACCTACGCCGCCAGCGACGTGCCCTCGATGCTGCGGGCAATCCAGGCGTACCACATGGACGCGAACGGCTGGGATGACATCGCGTACAACACGCTCGTCGACCGCTTCGGCGGCATCTGGGAAGGCCGTGGCGGCGGGCTCGACCGCACCGTCATCGGCGCGCACACGTCCGGTTTCAACACGGGCTCGACGGGTGTCGCCGTTCTCGGTGAGTTCGGCACGGTCGCGCCCTCCGCGGCGGCGGCGGGATCCGTCGCCGAGTGGCTCGCGTGGAAGCTGCCACTCACGTCGGTCGACCCGCAGGGCTCCGCGACAATGACCTCGGGCGGCAACGAGCGCTATCCGAAGGACGCGGTCGTCACCTTCCCCGCGATCGCCGGTCATCGTGAGGCGCGCCCCACCGCCTGTCCGGGTCAGCAGTTCTACGACCGTCTCGGCAACCTTCGCGCCGATACCGCCAGCCGGGTCGGGCTGGCTGTGGCCTATCCCGGATTCGACGGGGGTGTCTGGGTGACGTCGGCCCAACTCGACAGTGACCCCGCCGAGGAGGTCGTCACCGGGGCCGACGCCGGCGGCGGGCCGCATGTGCGCGTGTTCGACGCCAACGGCTCGGCGCGCGACGGCTTCTTCGCCTTCGGTGGTGGCAATCGCGGCGGGGTTCGGGTGGCGGCGGGGAATGTCGACGCCCTCGGCGTCGACGAGGTGATCACCGCCACGGGCCCCGGCGACGCGCCGCAGGTACGGGTGACGCTCGAGAACGGTTCGCCCGTCTCCTCGTTCCAGCCCTACGCTGGCGAGTTCCGCGGCGGCGTGTACGTCGCGAGCGGGAACGTCGACGGCCTCCCCGGCGACGAGATCATCACGGGCCCGGGCCCGGGTGGCGGGCCGCACGTGCGCATCATCGACGGCACCGGCCGCGAGGTCGGTGGCTTCTTCGCCTACGCACCTGGCTTCAGCGGCGGCGTCCGCGTCGCGACCGGCGACATCGACGGCGACGGCGTCGAGGAGATCATCACCGGTCCCGGCAGCGGTGGCGGGCCCCACGTGCGGGCGTTTCGCGTCGACGGCAGCGAGGTCGGCGGCTTCATGGCCTACGACCCCCGTTTCGCGAGTGGCGTGTACGTCGGCAGCGTCGCGCAGGGCGTGGGGAACCCGGCACTCGTCGTCACCGGCGCCGGCGAGGGCGGAGGCCCCCACGTGCGCTTGTTCACCATTCGCGGTTCTGAGCGATCGGGGTTCATGGCCGGCTTCCCGAACTCGGGCGTACGAGTGGCCGGCGGCTTGCTGCGCGGAGAGCGCCCCGCGGACCTCGTGATGACGGGCGGACCACGGTCGCTGTCGATCGTCAAGCTCGCCAAGAGCGACGGGGTCGGCGCTCAGCCTCTAGCGGGCCGTTGAACAGGTCGCGCTTCGAGCCGTTGCGAGGCATCCGCCGAAAGCCCGCGCCTTCGCGTCCGGCGCCGGAGCGCGATGCGCGGGCGCGCCGCACGTTCTGGATGTGCCTCGCCGCTGCGGTGATCGGATCTGCCGCCAGCCTCGTGCTCCGGTGGTTGGTGCCTCTGAACCCCATCGGATTGCAGCTCGCAGCCATCGACGGAGGGCTCTTCGAGAAGCTGGCCGTGTCGCTGACCGAGGGCGACTGGCTGGGCTCGTTCGACCCGCTCACCCTGGCCAAGGGGCCTTCGTACCCGGCTTTCGTGGCCGCCACGAACCGGTTGCACATCCCGCTGCAGGTCGGCGAGCAGCTGACCTACCTGCTCGGATCGCTGTCGCTCGCTGCGAGCATCTGGCTGGTCACGCGCCGGCTGGTCGCGGCGACCGCCGTCTACCTGATCCTCGCGTTCGAGCCGTCGAACTACAGCGCCATCTCCGCCCACGTCTTGCGCGACCACTGGTACGGCGCGATCGCGTTGTTGTTCCTCGGGACGACGTTCATCGCCGTCTACGGCGCGTTGAACTTCCGTCGCACGCGCTGGGCGCTTCTCGCGGCCGGCGCTGCGGGCCTGAGCGGCGCGACGTTCTGGCTGTGCCGCGAGGAAGGCGTGTGGGTCGTCCCGTCGGTGTTGCTCGTGATCGCCGGGCTGCTCGCGGTGCGCGTGCTGAGGGCCGACGCGGAGCCCGGCCGCTCCCGCTTCGATCGCCGCGTGCTGCTCCAGCACGCGGCGCGCCTGACGATGGTGCTCGTGGTGGTGGCGGCGACGTTTTACGCGCCTATTGCGTTCGTGCGCTACAAGAACCAGCGGCATTACGGCGTTGCGTTGACGACCGACGTCTCCGCGGGCGCCTTCCCGGAGGCGTACGCGGCGTGGAGCCGAGTGCGCGGCGTCCCGCTGCGCCACTTGGTGCCGATCAACCGGGCGCAGCGCGAGGCGGTGTACGCCGTCAGCCCCACCGCTCGGGAGCTACGCCCGCGACTCGAGGACCCTGCCAACGGCTGGGCCGGCTGGGGCTGCACCACCCTCAACATCTGCGACGACTTCCCAGGCGGAGCGGCGATCTGGGCGTTCCGAGACGCCGCCCACAGCAGCGGCAACTACCGCAACGCGAAGGTGTTCCAGCAGTTCTCGACGCGGCTTCGCGACGAGATCGAGGGTGCGTGTGACGACGGTCGCCTGAGGTGCTCGATGAAGCTGCCTCCGTCGCTCCAACCCCTCCAGCGCACCTCCGTGCGACCGCTCCTGAGCTCGTCGTGGTACTGGTTGGAGCAGCTGCCGGTGAGCCCGTCGGTCTACACCCTGTACGGGCCGGTCCACATGAACGTCGTCAGCGACGAGGAGCGGGCGATCATCAACCGCGGCCTCACTGGCGCGCCACCGACCCACGCGGTTGCCGAGGCAGAGGCGGTGGGCTTCACCACCTACCACTCGATCTACCGCGTGCTCGGCGAAACGCACCGCGTCGTCTTCCTGGGGCTGCTCCTCTCGACGGGCCTCGCGCTCCTGCTCGATCTCTTCTGGCGGCGCAAGGGGCGCCACCATCCGGCGCTTTGGGTGCTCATGGTCAGCCTCGGCGTGGCGATCGCGATCCGTCTCGTGATCTTCGCGGTCATCGAGTCGACGCAGTACTTCGGCGAGATGCGCTACCACTACTCGACTCGCACGTTTCTCCTGGCGCTCGCGGCGACCGGGGGCGTGCAGTTCGTCAGCCGTTTACGGGATCTGCCACTCGCTCCCGCGTGGCGCGCCCTGCGGGCACGGATGCCGAGATCTGCCCCAGGCTCAGCGTGAAGCTGACCATCATCAACTGAAGGCCGGCGATGACCATCACCATCCCGATGATCGGGACGCGGATGGTGCGGATCACGTCGAGGTTGCCGAAGTCGGCTGCACCCCACAGCGCGACGGCGACGACGAAGCTGGCGACCCCGAGCAGCATCAGCACCGCGCCCGCGATCAGGCCGCGCTCGAGCGTGAGGCGTTCGAGGCCCAACTCGAGTCGCGGGCTGTTCGGCAGCAACCCCAGATGGGCTGCATAGGAACGTGCTACCACGGCGAGTCCGATCGCCTGGATGCCGACGATCACCGCGGTCGCGCACGCGAGCATTGTCTGCACGCTGAACGTCACGCCGCCGACCTGCCGGGCGCCGAAGCCGAGCCACATGAGCCCGGCGACGCCGAAGCCGAGCAACGCGAGAGCCGGGTAGAAGAACAGCCATCTCGGGCTGAACGCGAGGAGGAAACGCAGATGGCGCCACCCGTCGCTCCAGGTGCGCAGGTGCGGGGCGCGGCTGCGGCCGTCGGGGCGGAGCGTTGTCGGGACCTCGTCGATCCTGAAGTTCGCGAGCGAAGCCCGGACCACCATCTCGCTCGCGAACTCCATGCCGGTCGTGCGCAGACCAAGGTCGAGGATGCGGTCGCGGCTGAAAGCTCGCATGCCGCAGTGGAAGTCGCCGACCGGGATGTGGAAGAACGTCCGCCCGAGGCGCGACAGCACCGGGTTGCCCAGCCATCGGTGGAGGAACGGCATCGCACCGGGCTCGATCCCGCCCTTGAACCGGTTCCCGATGACGAGGTCGGCGCCGGCGCGCAACGCCTCGACGAACGGGCCGATGTCGTCGAGTGCGTAGCTGTCGTCGGCGTCGGCCATGAGCACGAAGCGCCCGCGCGCCGCCTCTATCCCACCCTGCAACGCGGCGCCGTACCCGCGCCCGGGTACGTCCACGACCCGGGCGCCTCCGGAGCGGGCGATGTCCTGCGAACCGTCCGTCGAGCCATTGTCGGCGACGATTACCTCGCCCGCGATGTCGAGGTCCTGGATCGAGCGCATCGCCTTCCGCACGCACGTCTCGAGCGTTTCGGCCTCGTTGAGACACGGGAGCACGATCGTCAACTCCACTTGCTCGGCGTCGCGCTCCACGGCATTCGTCACGTGCCGAACCCTACCTGCGCGCCCGCCGCCGTCCCGCCTTGCCAAGCGGTCAGAGAGTGGCCGCGTAGTAGCGTCACTGCAGTGATGACGACGAGAGCGAAGCTCTGACTGATCGTGTGAGCGAGCTGATCGTGTGAGCGAGCCTCTTTGCTCCATCGTCATCCCGACCTACCGGCACGGCGACATGCTCCACGAGTGCCTGCGGTCGATAGCCGCGAGCGTCGGCTCGGACGGGACGTCGCATGAGGTCGTCGTCGTGGTGAACGGGCCGCAATTCGCGTGGTTCTCCGGTCTCGTCGAAACGCTCCGAGGCGTGACGCTGGTCCAGAGTGCGATAAACCGCGGCTTCTCGGGTGGCTGCAACCTCGGCGTCGGTCACTCCCGGGGGAAGTACGTCGTGCTGCTCAACGACGACGCCACGGTCGAGCCGGGGTGGTTGCGCGCACTCGTCGACACCGTCGAGCGCGCCCCGGCGGACGTCGCGGCTGTCGGCAGTTGCAACCTCACCGTCGATGGGGTCCTCGACGAGGCCGGCTCGGTGATCTTTGCCGACGGATCCACCATGGCGGCGGGACGGGGCATGCCAGCCGAGTCGACCGAGTGGGATTTCGTCCGCGACGTCGACTACTGCTCGGCGTCGTCGCTGCTGATCAAGCGAGACGCGTGGGATGCCGTCGGGGGGTTCGACATTCGGTACCACCCGGCGTATCACGAGGACACCGACCTGTGCCTGCGTCTACGCGACCATGGGTACCGCATCCTCTACGAGCCCCGTTCACGGATCGTGCATCGCGTCAGCCAGAGCACCGAAGTCGGGTTCCGCGAGCTGCTGATGCGCCGCAACCGTGGGGTGGTGGCGGTGCGGTGGGCGGCGCGGCTCCGGGAGCACGAGCGGCCACCCAAGAACGGTAAGGACATCCGGCGCGCCGTCGAGCGTGGGGCTCAGCGAGCACGGCGGGTGCGCCGACAGGTGTTACTCGTCGACGATCTGCTGCCCTCGACCGGCGTCGGCGCCGGCTTCTCCCGCACGATCCAACTCGTGCAGGACGTCACCGGGGCGCGCGATGCGCTGACGGTGGCGGCGCTCGCCGCTGCGCCGCGCACCTCGGACCTGCTGCGCGACTTCGGTGTGCGGGTGGTGGAACAGGATCTCCTGACCTACCTGTCGCGCCCGGAGATCGTCGTCGACGCCGCCGTGATCTCGCGCCCGAACAACGTGCCGCTGTGCCTGGACGTCATCCGGCGCACGCAGCCGCACGCCGCGGTCGTGATGGACCACGAAGCGCTCTTCCACCGGCGCCTGCGGCGGCAGGCGGCGATGGCGACCGACCCCGAAGAGGCGGCACGGCTCGCAGCGACGGCGGACTACATGCAGCTCTTGGTGGACCGGGCCGTCGCTGCGGTCGACCTCAACGTCTGCATCAGCGAGGAGGAGGCGGCGTACGTGCGAGGTGTGCAGGGCAGCGCCCCCGTGCGGGTTCTCGAGCCGCGGGCGCCGCTCACGGTGCCGACCGCTGCGACCCTCGACGGCAGGCGCGACCTGGTGTTCGTCGCAGGGTGGATGGCGGGTCCGTCCTCGCCGAACGTCGACGCGATCGTGTGGTTCGTGGAGCGCGTGCTGCCACTCGTGCGCAGTCAGGTGCCGTGGGCAAGGGTTCGGGTCACCGGGGCTACGCCGCCGCCGCAGGTTCGGGCCCTGGCCGCCGACGGCGTCAAGGTGTGCGGCTACGTCGACGACCTCGGCGCCGCCTACGCGGGCGCACGTGCGGTGATCGCCCCTATCCGTGTCGGCGCAGGGGTGAAGTTGAAGACGGTCGAGGCGCTCGAGTACGGCGTGCCGACCGTCGCCACCACCGTCGGGGCCGAGGGAATCGACCTGGGCGACCACACCAACGCACTCGTCGTGACCGACGAGGAGTCGGCCTTTGCCGCGGCAGTGGTGGAGTTGCTCGTGGACGGATCCGCGTGGCGGCGCCAACGGGCGGCCATCGACGGCCTACTCGGGACGTGGGCGAAGCGGCCGACGGGCTCGTGGGCGGACATCCTGGACGCCGCACTCACGTCGCGCCGCGAAGGCCATCCGCAGGAAGGGCCCGCCACTATCATTTCCCCTATCCGGGACGCAGCTAGGCCCGCCGACCAGAAGAGCCGATAGATGCCCATCGAAGCGATTCCCTCGCGCACGCGGCTCAAGCATGCCGACGATGGGGGGGACGTCACCACCGACGAGTGGTCCATCGCGGCATTGGCCGCGCCCGCCCGCACCGAGGTGCTCGTGGTGGCGTCATCGGCGGTGGCCCCTGCGCTGCGCCGGCATCTCGAGGACCGCGGCTGCTCGGTGACGGTGGCACCCGTGCCGCCCGATCCTGCCACCGGGGAACGCGGCTTCGGTGCCGCAATCCTCGGAGACGGGTTCGGCCAGCTCGCCGATCCTGTGGAGACGCTTCGGCGGCTGGCGTCCTGCCTCGGCGAGGGCGGCCGCGTGATCGTCGTCGCCGACAACGCCGCGTTCGCCGCGGCGCCGATCGATCACCTTCGCGCCAAATCTGTTCCCGACGACGGCGAGATCCCGCCGCGCCTCTATGACCTCGTGGCGCTCGAGCGGGTGGTGAGCCGAGCCGGCCTCGTGGTGGTCGACCGGCTTCGGGTGATGGCGAGCCAGGAGCTGCTTGGTGACGAGGAGCAGGAACCCGGTTTCGACGTGAAGGTGCACGGGCCGGAGGGGAAGACACGCCGCTTCGTGCTCGTGGCCGAGCCCTCGTCGCGGGCGACCGCGGCCACCGCGCCGACGCTCGCGGAGCGGTTGCAGGCCGCGCTCGAGCGGGCCCGGGAGGAAATTCGCGATTCCGAGGCCGGCCGCACGAAGTCGGAGCGAGTCTCGGAAGAGCTTTCCGAGGAGTTGCAGCGGGCGGAGGCGGCAGCGTCGGCGGCACGTACGGAGGCAGACGACGTGCGGGTGGATCTGCGTGCTCGGGAGGAAGCGCTGTGCGAGCGCGTAGAGGAGGTCGAGCAACTGCACACGGAGCGCCGCCACCTCGAGCTCGACCTCGCGGTGAAGGACAACTACATCAGCGAGCTGCGGGGGACCATTCTGGCGGTGCGCGCCGAGATCGACGACCTCCAGGCGCTGCACGACGACCTGCTCAGGAGCCGGCATTACAAGGCGGCGCTGCTCGTGCACGACGCGCTACGGCGCGTTCCCCTGCTCCACAAGGTGGTTCAAGTCGGAGCGAAGATCCTGATGCCTGCGGTGCGCCGTATGCGTCAGCCCCAGCCTCAGTTTCCGCGGTAGGCGTTCCGAGCGGTGCGCCACCCGGCGCCCTATACCGTCGCGATCCCAGCGCCGTCCGAGCCGGCCACGTGGGATCAGCTCGCACGAACCCTGAGCTCGCTCGAGGCCGAGCGTGACTTCCCGGCCGAGATCCTCGTCGTCGGCGACTCGGCGCCTCCGGAGGCCGAGCGGCACGCACCTCAAGTGCGATTCCTGCAGTCGGCGTCGGCCGATCCCGTGTCGCTGCGCCAAGCCGCGCTGGCCGCGGCGGCGGAGCGGTGGTTTGCGGTGCTCGAGCCCGGGACTGTCCTTCTCCCCGGCGCTCTGGCGCTCGTCGCAGCAGGCATCCGGTCGCACCGCGACGCGGCCGTTGTCTACACGGACGAGATTGCCGGCGACTCCGATGAGCCGGTTCTCAAGCCCGTGTGGTCGCCCAGGCTGCTGCTGGAGGGCAATTATCTCGGCCGGCTGTGCTTGTTGCGCACCGACGCAGCGCGCGCGGCAGGCGGGTTCGTCCCCGACGACGTCGTCACCGGCGGTTACGACCTCCTGCTGCGACTCGTCGACCGCGGTGCGGGAGTGTCGCACCTACCCGTAATCGCGGTGTCGACGCGCGAGTCCTGGCCGCCGACCGCAGGATCGGAGGCGGCCGTGGCCGCGGCGCGCTGCGCCGGTCGTTCGCTCGTGCGGCGCGGCGTCGACGGCCACGTGGAGCCCGGCGCACAGTGGAACCGGGTCCGCCGAAGCGGCCCGAAGCCGGACGTGGCGGTGGTGATCCCCACGCGCGATCGCGTTGACCTGCTGCGCCGGTGCATCGGCAGCGTGGAGACGAACACGAGCTATCCGAACGTCGAGTTGGTCGTGGTCGACAACGGCAGCGTCGAGCGGCACTCGCTCGACTACCTGCGCGCGCTGGAGCACCGGGTCTTGCCGCATCCCGGCCCGTTCAACTTCTCGGCCATCGTGAATGCCGCCGTGGCCGCCACCACCGCGCCGTTCGTCCTGCTCCTCAACAACGACACGGAGATGGAGAACCGCGACTGGCTCGACGTGATGGTGGAGGAGGCCCTCGATCCTTCGGTCGGCGCAGTCGGGTGCCGGCTGGTGGGCGAGGACGGCCACACCCAACACGAGGGCATCGCCCTCGGGCTGGACGGAGCGCCTGCCTTAAACCTCGATCTCGGCGGCTACTGCAACCTCGATCGCGCCGTGCGCGACGTCGCCGCCGTGACCGCGGCGTGCGTGCTGGTGCCCCGGAGCGCGTTCGACGCCGTCGGCGGGTTCGACCCCGCGCTCGCGGTGGGTTACGGCGACGTCGATTTCTGCCTGCGCCTGCGCGAGGCCGGATACCGGATCCTCTACACGCCGCACGCGGTCGTACGTCACCTGGCGCAGGCCACCCGCGGCAAGACGCCGCACCCTGACGACGACGACCTGTTCGCGGCCCGGTGGCCGCTGCACCGCGCCCGCGAGGTTGACCCGTTCGTGAACCCCCGCATCGACGGCTTCGCGCCGCTGCGGCTCGCTGCGAGCGGCGTGGCGCCGGCGACGGCGCGGCACGGTCGCTGCCATACCGACGCGTAGAGTGACGGCAGCCATGGCGACGACGTCCGAGCTGGTGGAGGCCCGCGAGCTCTTCAGGAACCTGACGCTGCGCGAGCTGCGCAGCAAGTACAAGCGATCGACGCTTGGGTGGACATGGTCGCTCGTCAACCCGCTCGCGACGATGGTGATCTACTCGGTCGTGTTCCAGTTCGTGCTCAAGGTGCCACCCGACCGCGGCGTGCCCTCCGGCCTCGAGAACTTTCCCCTGTTCCTCCTGTGCGGGCTTCTGCCGTGGAACTTCCTGGCGACGGGAATGCTCGGTGGGATGAGCGCGCCGCTCGAGAACAGCGGACTCATCAAGAAGGTGTACTTCCCGCGCGAGGTGTTGACCGCCAGCGTTGTCGCCTCCTGGGCGGTGCAGTTCACGATCGAGCTGGTGGCGCTACTCGCCGTGATGCTGGCGGTCGGCAACATCGCCTTCCCCTTCCTGCCCGGTGTCGTCGTCGTGCTGCTGATCCAGATGATGTTCGTGTACGGCCTCGGCCTCGGCCTCGGCGCGGCCAACGTGTACTTCCGCGACGTGCAGCATTTCGTAGGCATCGCGCTCCAGCTCTGGTTCTACGCAACCCCGATTGTGTATCCGCTGAGCTTCGTGCCCGAACGGGCCCACATCTTCGGAGCCGAGATCCCGTTCCGCAGGCTCTACGAGCTCAACCCGATGGTGCGCTTCATCGAGGCGTACCGCGACCTCTTCTACCATCTGCGCTACCCGCCGCTGGTCGACATCGCGTACCTCCTGGGTGCTTCGGTGCTGGTGCTCGTAATCGGTCGCACGATCTTCTTGCGGCTCGAGCCGCGGTTCGCGGAGGAGCTGTGAGCGCCGCAGTCGTCGTCGACCACGTGTCCAAGCGGTTCCGCCTCTACCACGAACGCAACAACACGCTGAAGGCCACGGTGATGCGGCGGGGTCGCGCCCGGTACGAGGAGTTCTGGGCCCTCAGCGACGTGTCGCTCGAAGTGCCGACCGGTTCGACGTTCGGGCTGATCGGCGAGAACGGCTCCGGCAAGAGCACGCTGCTCAAGTGCATGGCGAGGATTCTTCGCCCGGACAAGGGCACCACCGAGGTCCGCGGCAAGACCTCGGCGCTGCTCGAGGTCGGAGCCGGGTTCCACCCAGAGCTGTCCGGTCGAGACAACGTGTATCTCAACGGCTCGATCCTCGGACTGTCGAAGAAGGAACTCGACGCCAAGTTCAGCGAGATCGTCGAGTTCGCAGGGCTCGAGCGGTTTATCGACACGCCCGTGAAGAACTACTCGTCCGGCATGTACGTGCGTCTCGGCTTCTCCGTCGCCATCAATGTCAACCCCGACGTGTTGCTGATCGACGAGATCCTCGCCGTGGGCGACGAAAGCTTCCAACGCCGTTGCGGCGAGAAGCTGGCCGATCTACGCAACGAAGGCAAGACGATCGTCGTCGTCAGTCACGCCCTCGGCACCATGCGCACGCTGTGCGACTCCATCGCGTGGCTCGAGCACGGTGTGCTCAAAGACGTCGGTGCGGCCGCCACCGTGATCGACGAGTACGTCACCGTCGCCCATGAGGACCGCACCGACGACGGTGACGGCGGCACGCGGTGGGGCTCGGGCGAGGGCCGCATCGAAACCGTCGAGCTGCTGGGCCCCCACGGCGAAGCAACGCACTCGGTGCGCACGGGCGACCGGGTGACGATCCGAATGCACTACACGACGTCGGAGCCGATCGACCTACCCGTGTTCGGTGTCGGGATCTTCTCCCTCGCCGGGGTTCTGCTCGCCGGTCCGAATTCGCGCGAGGTCGAGGTCGTGCCCGACCGCATTGACGGGTCCGGCGTCGTCGAGATGGTGATCCCCAATCTGCCGCTGCTCACCGGCACCTACGAGCTTTCCGTGTCGATGTACGACTACAGCTGCCAGCACCCGTTCGACCACCGCCACCGCACGGCCCGCTTCGACGTCGAGCCGGGCGAGCCGCACCTGGAACACGGCCTCGTATCTCTCGGCGGCGAGTGGTCGGTAGACGGCCTGGCGACACCGCGCCGCACGCTGTCCCAATAGCGGAGCCGCCCCACCGGCGGACGGGAGAGACACCACTACGCTGCGAAGGTGCGGTCGTTGCGGTCCCATGCCTTCGACCTCTACGGGCGCTACTCGCACGTCTGGTCGGTGCGCCAAGAGTCACTGCCGGCCCAGAGGTTGCGGATACTCGACGTGGGTGATCCGTTCGGCACCATCAGTGCGCTGTTCGCCGACGACTTCACCGTGAGCGTCGACCTCTACAGCGATCATCCTGCAGCGGATACCAATCACCACCACGTCGAGGGCAACGGCCTGTCGCTGCCGTTCGCCGACGGCAGTTTCGACCTCGTGTGCTCGCACGACACGCTCGAGCACCTGCCGGCGGATCTGCGCACGACGTTCCTGGCCGAGTTGCTGCGGGTGTCCTCCGGGCCAGTGGTCGTCGTCGCGCCGTTCGGTGACCCGCGGTCGCACCGAGCCGAGCGGATAGTCAACGCGTACTTCGTGGCCCGTCTCGGTCACACGATCCCGGCGCTCGACGAGCACGAGGAATGCGTGCTCCCCGACGCCGAGTCGATCCTCATGTGGCTCGATGAGCACGACATCGCCCATCGCCGGTTCGGCGACGGTTGGCTGTACCACTGGATCGCTCTGTACTTCCTGCGCGCGCACCTCGTGTCACTGGGCGCGACCCGCGAGGTGCGACGCATCGACATCGCCTGCAACGACCTCCTGGTCGAGCCCGACCATGCGCCTCCTCACTACCGCACGACTCTCGTGCTGCGCCCGCCGCCGATCCTGCCCGCGCTCCCCGAGCACGTGGAGAACGATGCCGCTGACACGGCGGCCGAGGTAGAGGTTCTTACCGAGCTCGCACTCTCGTTGGGCGAGGCGCTGGTGCCGGGTGAGGACGCGCTCGCTGAGACGTCACGCTTCCGTACCTGGGTGGCGGCGCGAAGCACCGACGCGTCGCCGGCCATGGCGCGCCTGGCGGCGTCGCTCACGACGCTGCTCGACGCGGTCGCCTCGGCCCCGGGTGACGTTTCAGACTTCGCCGGCGACACCGATGCCCGCGTCACCCCGGCCCGCAGCGTCGCGTTGATCGTCGTCCACGAGGGCGCCAGCGACGTGTTGGCCGCCTGTCTGCGCGCGCTGGAACAACAGAGCTACCCGGCCGACAGCATGGAGGCAATAGTCGTCGACCTCGATCCAACCGGGCTCAGCGGCGAGATGGTCCGCCGGGACTTTCCCGGCGTGCGCGTGCAAATCGAGCCACCCGAAAAGGAAGCAGCAGCAGCGATCACCGCCGCCGCCGGAGCGACGTCGAGCGAGTGCATCGTCTTGCTGGACAGCACGATCTCCGCGCCGGCCGACTGGGTGGCCGAGCTCTTGCGTGCCTACCGCCCGGATGCCGGCGTCGTCTGCGTGGCTGCGCCCATCGCTGCGACTGCTGGGGGCTCGGGCGGGTTCGCCGCTGTTGGGATGAATTTCCACGGCGCACCGGCCTCCGACCTCGGTAGCGGTGCCCCCTTTGGGGCGCAGGACGGCGACGCCGTTCTGTACGCGAACCGCCGCGCCATGCTCGTGAGCCGGCAGGTGTACCTCGTATCGGGCGGGTTCGACGGCGAGTTTCATTCCGAAGGCGACGACGTCGACTTCGGCTGGCGGCTGTGGGTGCTCGGGTACCAGGTGCGTTTCGCCGCGGGCGCGGGCGTGACCGACGTGGGCCGCGCCGAGCGCACCACCGGCAATGCGAGACTGCGGCGCGCCGAGGCGTCGTGGTTGCGAGCGCTATTGAAGAACTACGGCGACGACGAGCTCGATCGGGTCCTCGGGCCTGCGCTGCTGTTGCTCCTCAAGCGAGCGGCGCTCGCGCGGGAAGCAGGGGGCGGCGACGCTCGTCTGCTCGCCGCCGGAGACGTGCTCGACAACCTCGACCAGGTCTTCATCCACCGGCGCCAGATCCAGCGGGCGCGCAGACGTGACGACGCCGACATCTTCTCGCTGCTCGGCACGCCGTTCGCGCCGGTGCTCGACGATCCCGAGTACGCAGACGCCCAAGGCCGCGCGATAAACGCCTTTGGGCTCGAAGGCGCCTTCGAACGCCAGCGAGCGCGGCGGGTGCTATTCGTCCTTGCCCGCGATTCCGACGCGGCAGGCCTCCCCGCGCAGCGCACAATCGAGCTGGTACGCGTCCTGTCGGCGCGAGCGGAAGTGAGCTTGGCGATCGCAGGCGGTCCCGTCGCGGGCGGTGGCGGGCTCGGCGCGGGGCTCGGCGGCGTCACGGTCGCTGAGTGTCCCGACGAGGCCGCGCTGATGCGGGTGGCCGAAGCGAGCGACGTCGTCGTCGTCGGCGGTGACGTGCTGTGCCGCCATCCGAGGCTGGCGTCGGCGCCGGCAGTGCTCGTGGTCGATCTGGTCGACCCGTGGATGCTCGATCCCGCGGCGGGGCCGGGCGACGACGGTGGTCGGGCGCCGCTGCACCAGAATGTGACCGCGCTCGCAGAGCTGCTCGACGCGGGTGACTTCTTCATCTGCGCTTCGGAGCACCAGCGCGATTACTGGCTGGGAATGCTCTCGACGCGCGCCCCGCTCGATGCGGTCGCCTCGGCCATGGGTCCGACCCTTCGCGACCTCGTCGACGTCGTACCGTTCGGCACGCCCTCGCACCCCGCGGGCGCGCCGCGGACGGTGCTGCGCGGCGTCAACCCCGCCATCGCCGACGAGGACCTGCTCGTGGTGTGGGCCGGCGGCACCTCCGCGTGGGGAAACCCCGTGGCGCTGGTCGAAGCGTGGCTGGCGGTGGTCGAACGGGTGCCCGCGGCACGTCTCTACTTCCCCGGCTTCGACGGCGCCGGCGGCGCCGTCTCGCGTGCCGTCGAGCAGGCGGTTGCACGCGCCGAGCAGCTCGGGCTCGCTGAAAAATCGGTGCTGTTCGGGCCCGCCGCATCCGACGAGACGCGCGCCGCTCTTCTGTCGGAATGCGACGTCGCCGTGTGCACACCCGTCGACTCGCCGGCGACGAGGCTCGCGGCGCGCAGCGACGTGCTCGATTGCGTTGCCGCCGGTGCCCCCCTGGTCACGACGAGTAGTGACCTGCTCGCCGATGTCGTCCGCGAGCGCGGCCTCGGCGCGGTCATCGCACCCGGTGACGTTTCTGGGCTCAGCGCCGCGCTCGTCGCGCTCCTGCAGGACCCCGCCCGCCGCGCGGTGAGCGCGGCCCGGGCCGGAGCGGTCGCCGACGAGCACAAATGGGAGCGCGGTGTCGCTCCGTTACAGCGAGTCGTCCGCGACCCCTGGCGATGGCGCCGGGCACGCGCCGTGCGTGCCGCGCGCCTCGCCGGCCAGGACGTGCAGGCGATGCTCGACGTGCGCGACGCCGAGATCGCGCGGCTGCAAGACCAAAGCGAGCTGGTGGCTTCACTGCGCCGACAGGTCGACGAGCTGGAGGGCACCGTGGCCCGTCACTTCCGCAGCGCAACTCGAAGAACCCGCAGCGCTGTGTCGCTGGCCCGCCGCCTCGTCCGGCGACTGCAGAACCTTTGACGGGCGAAGCGGTGACTTGACCGCCCCTAGATGGTGCCTTCCTTGACGGCCTGTGCCACCCACGGGACGACCTTGTCGAGCATCTCTTCGAGTGACGTGGTGGCCGTGAAGCCGAGAACCCGCTCGGCCTTCTCCACCGCCGGCACGCGCTTCGCGACGTCGTGCTCGAAGCCGGGATCCGACACGTAGCGGAACGGGCGGTCGCCGCCGTGGACCTTCCGCCAGATCAGTTCGGCCAACTCCAGCACGGTCGTGCCGTGGGCCGTGGAGAGGGCCTTACGGAGACACTCGGAGACGACGAGCGGCGTCGAGCGATGGACGCATTGCATGCGGTCATCGACGAGCGCGAGAGGCCAGAGGGCGTGCTCTTCGGCACGTCGGCGTGGCTTATCACCGCCACGAGAGGCTCGAGCTAGGCGGCGGTGCGGCGAGCGATCGCGTTACGAGCGGGCGCCGGGGGTAGCACCCGGTCGTAACGCTGGGCGAGCTCGGCGCACGTCGCCGTCACTCGCGCCTCGATCGCCCGACGGCGCTCACAGGCCACCGCGGCATTACGCGCCGCACCGGCATTACCGATCCGGAAGACCCATGCGGTGAACGTCGCCATGTGTCAGAAGGTACGCACCGGTGTTTTCCATCGGTCGACACGCCGGCGGCGATTCGGTAACCGCTTCCTGAACACTGCCTGTCGCCGGCGCACGCCGTCCCCGGCACCGCACACGCGTAGGGGGCTTTTTCAGGCCACCAGGGTGGCCGAAAAAGCCCCCTACGCTCTTGCGTTCGTGCCGCGCTTGCTCGCCGACCTGACGCCGCTGCGCGAGAGCCGCGACTACCGGCGCCTGTGGACCGGACAACTGGTCAGCTTCATCGGCACGCAGCTCACGATGGTGGCGGTTCCGTATCAGGTGTTCCTGATGACCAGGTCGTCGCTGGCGGTCGGCCTCACGAGCCTCGCGCAGATGGTGCCGCTGCTCGTCGGCTCGCTCGCTGGAGGTGCGCTGGCCGACGCCCGCGACCGCCGCCTGCTCATCATCTTCGCCAACCTCGCGCTGACCGCGACGTCTGTGCTCCTCGCGTTCAACGCCTCGCTCGACGATCCGTCGCTGTGGGCGCTCGTCGCCCTCAGCGCGTTCGGCGCGGGAGCGTCGGGCATCTACGGCCCGGCGCGCGGCGCTCTCATCCCGATGCTCGTACGCCGGGAGCTCCTCCCGGCGTCGGCCGCGCTTTGGCAGCTGTTGATCCAGGTAGGCGTTGTGGTGGGCCCCGCGCTGGCCGGGCTGCTGCTCGCCCGCTTCTCGCTGACGACCGTGTACGTGATCGACGCGGTGACGTACGGCGCGGCGCTGTTCGCGGCACTACGCATGGCAGCCGCGCCGCCGGCCGATGGGGGCACCAAGGCGGGCGTCGGGTCCGTCGTCGAGGGGCTGCGCTACCTGCGCTCCAACCGGGTGGTCCAGGGAACGTTTGCCGCCGACATCATCGCCATGGTGTTCGGGATGCCGCGCGCATTGTTCCCCGCGCTCGCGCTCGGGCGCTTCGCCGGCGGGGCAGGCACAGTCGGTCTGCTCTTCGCCGCGCCCGGCGCCGGCGCCTTGCTCGCGGCGGCCACGAGCGGTTGGGTCGGGCGCGTCCACCACCAGGGCCGCGCCGTCGTGATCGCGATCGCCGCTTGGGGCGCGGCCATCGCCGCGTTCGGTGTCGTGCACAGCCTGCCCCTCGCCTTGCTGTTCCTCGCGGTTGCCGGCGCCGCCGACGTCGTGTCCGCGGTGTTCCGCAACACGATCCTCCAGGACGTCGTGCCCGACGGGCTGCGCGGCCGCCTCACCGCCATCCACATCTTCGTGGTCACGGGCGGCCCGCGCATGGGCGACGTCGAGGCTGGCGTAGTGGCCGCATTCGCAGGCGCAGGCGCGTCGGTCGTGAGCGGCGGACTGGCCTGCGTCGTCGGGATCCTCGTCCTGGCGCGGGCGCTGCCAGAGTTCTCCCGATACCGGAATAGCGTCGACGCATGATCGAGGTCACCGAGGCCACCGCCGCCGACGACGCGCTGGTCGACGCGTTCGCCCGGCTCATACCGCAGCTGTCGAAGTCGAACCCGCCGCCGTCTGCTGACGAACTGCGGGCGATCGTGGAAAATCCGGGCACGTTCGTGTTCGTCGCTCGCGACGGCGACGCGGTGATCGGCAGCCTCACGCTGGTGACTTTCCGGATCCCGACGGGGCTCAGGGCCTGGATCGAGGACGTCGTGGTCGACGAGGCCGGCCGTGGGCGCGGCGTCGGTGAAGCGCTCAACCGAGCGGCGCTGGCGCGGGCCAAGGACCTCGGGTGCCGGACGGTCGACCTCACCAGCCGCCCCAGCCGCGAAGCGGCCAACCGCCTCTACGCCCGTCTCGGGTTCGCGCTCCGCGAGACCAACTTGTACCGGTACGACGTCGAGGCGTAGATCGACCGGCGCTCGACGAACTCGAACCCGCCAACCATCACCGCATGGGCGAAGCGACGAACTCGGCGATGCCTTCCTCGAACGGGATCTCAGCCCGAAAGCCGAGCAGCGTGGCCGCTCGTTCGGCCGACGCGACGATGTGGCGGACGTCGCCGCCGCGAGTACCACCGACGACCACCGGGGTCAGATCGGCGCTGGCGCCCAACGCCTCGTGCATAGCCGCGGCTAGGTCGAGAATGGTCCGCGGCTTCCCACTGGCGACGTTGCACACCCCGGGTGGGTCGGTCGCAGTGAGAGCAAGCAGGTTGGCGCGAGCGACGTCGCGCACGTGGACGAAGTCGCGGACCTGACCGCCATCTTCGAGCACTTGTGGAGCGCGCCCCGCTTCGAGCGCGCTGCGGAAGATGGCCGCGACACCCGCGTACGGCGTGTCTCGCGGCATGCGGGGCCCGTACACGTTGTGATAGCGGAGGGCGACCACCGAGGCGCGGTGCTCGGCACCGAACACGGAGACGAGGTGCTCTTGGTGCAGCTTGGTCGCGGCGTAGACGCTGCGGGGGGCGAGCGCGGCGTCCTCATCGATCGCCACCCAGCGCAGTGCTCCTCCGCATCGCGGACACCGCGGGTCGTAGCGGCCGTCGGCGAGATCGCCGGCCCGCCGCGGCCCGGGCCGGATGCCGGCGCCGTCGATGCTGCACTCGTAGGACCCGTCGCCGTAGACGACCATGCTGCTGGCGAGCACGAACCGCCCGGCGAAGCCGACTTCGTGGAGGACCCGGAGGCCGACCGCGGTGCCCAGCGCGTTGTCGGAGACGTAGGCATCGACATCAGCGAAATCCTTCCCGAGCCCGACGCGGGCCGCCTGATGAGACACGGCGTCCACGCCACCGGCCAGCGCGGTCCGCCACGCGTCGTGATCGCGCACGTCTCCCCACACGCAACGCGCTTCGCTTGGAAGATCAGTTGGAGGCGCGTCGTGGGCGACGAGGCTGTCGAGCACGACGGTGTCGTGGCCCGCAGCGACGAGCTGTTCGACGATGTGACCGCCGATGAAGCCGGCGCCGCCGGTCACGAGCACACGCATGTCACCATCCTGCGTTGAAGCTGACCGCCAGCGCGAACCCTGCGGCGACGTGAAGGGCGAGGTATCGGCGCTGATGGCTGACACCGGCTGCCGCCGCGGTGAGCGGGATGGCGAGGAAGAGCCAGATGCGCTCGACCTCAGCCTTCGAGAGCCCGCTGAGGTCTGCGGCCGCCACTCCGACGAGCGCCGCGCCGACGAGCCACCACAGCCGCCCACGCACTCGCGTGGCGCCGGCGGCGACGACCGGACCGACGGCGAGGGCGAGGGCGCCAAGGTTCCCAACCACGAAGTACCACGCGGGACGCTGTGCGGCGACACCGGCGGCGTAGACATCGCGGGTAGCGCCGAGCCCAGCCACCCAGTTGAAGCCGAGCAGCAAGAAGATTCCGGCCACGATCGACGCGCCCGCGGCGGCGCCGAGTGCCGGCCGCACCTGGCGCCGCGCGATCAGTACCGCGGCCGCCAGCGGGGCGGCGAGCACGAGCCCGTACGACAGATGAAGCGCGCATCCGAACAACACGCCGGCCGCCGCCGCGATCGCAATTCCGCCGCGCCCGCGCCGGGTCGCGGAAACAGCGAGGAGAGCGACGGCGCCGATGGTCACGCCGGCGTAGAAGGCGTCGGCCGAGGTCGCGATCCAGATCGCCAGGGGTGGGGCGGCGAGAAAAGGTGCGGCTCGCCGCGCCGTGTGCTCCCCGGCGATGATTCGTGTGATCACGAGGACGGCGACGACCGCGATGCCGCCCCCGGCGATATACAGCCCCGCTACCGCGCCGCTGCCGGCGAGGCCTACCCGGTCGAGGAGGGCCAAGAGGACCACCATCCCCGGAGGATGGGCCTTTACATGCGTCGGATACTGCGGCAACTCGGTCGTGAAGGACCGCAGGAAGGCGGGGATGTCGGGAATGGCTCGGGCGAACGGCAGGTACTCGTGCTTGGATTCGACGCCCTTGGTGAAACCGGTTGCGCCGTCGATGGCGGCCAACGCCACCGACCACGCCACCACCGTGGTCCACGTCGCGGCCAGGAGGGCCCACCATCGGAGTCTGGCGACGAGTCGCGGTGCCAAGACGATCACCACAATTCCGAGCACCGCGGCCGGGACGACGGGCCACCGCAGACGTAGCTGCCAGTGGCCGAACAAGGGCACGCCGGCGAGCACGAGGTCGTGACCGTGACGTTCGAGCCACAACCCCCATATCCGCGCCGTGGCCACCACCACGACCCAACCGGCTAGCGCCGTCGCCGGCGCTACGTTCCAGCGGCCATGGACCTGATCCTGCCGGTGCTCAACGAGGCCGCCGCGCTCCCGCTGGTCCTCGGGCGCGTGCCCCGTGGCGTTCGGGCGATCGTGGTCGACAACGGCTCCGACGACGACTCGGCCGCGATCGCCCGCGCTCACGGCGCAACCGTGGTCGATGAACCCCGGCGCGGGTTCGGCTCTGCGTGCTTCGCCGGGCTAGTCGCGGCCACCGCCGACGTCGTGTGTTTCATGGACGCGGACGGGTCGCTCGACGCCGCCGACACCATCCGTGTCGCCCACCCGGTTGTGAGCGGCACCGCCGATCTGGTGCTCGGTCGCCGCCGACCGGCCCGCGGGGCGTGGCCGGTGCACGCTCGGCTGGCCAATCGGTATCTCGCCCGCCTCGTGCAGCGCGACACCGGCGTCGCCTTGCGTGACCTCGGCCCGATGCGCGCCGGCCGGAGGGACCGCCTCCTCGCGCTCAACCTCGCCGATCGTCGCTTCGGGTGGCCGCTCGAGATGGTGTTGCTCGCCGCACGCGCCGGTTGGCGCATCACCGAGGTCGACGTGCCATACCACCCGCGCACGGGCCAATCGAAGGTCACGGGCACCGTTCGCGGGACCGCGGCCGCCATCGCCGATATGCGATCGGTACTAAGGCGCCTACCAGGACCAGACCAGCGGCGATGACGACGGCCCTCGCGAGCCCTTCGGCGTAATCGCGGGGTAGCAGTGAGGGGTTGTCGGGCATGCGTCCCCACCCGGCGACAAAGGGCCAGGCGACCAGGACGAACGCCCCGCTCACCAGGAGCAGACGCGTGACGACCGCTCGCGCCGATGCCGGCACGACGGCTCGCACGACGACGCCCGCGGCGATCACGCCCGGCGCCAGGATCAGGTCGTGGACCAGAGCCAGTCCGATGACCCACTGGGCGAAGGGAATTACGGGGACCTGCCGTCCTGCGGTGAGCACGCCGACCACGCCGACGGCGATCATCGCCCACCCCGCGGCGACGAACGGGATCAGGCGTCGGTTCATCGGATGTCCAGTCGGCGGACCCATTTCGTCTGCAGCACACCGGGCCGGTTCGGCGCGATGAGGCGCAGCGGCGCACCGTGGTCAACGGCGAGCGGACCGCCGTTTAGCTCATAGATCTCGAGCGGGATGCGACGGCCGTCGGCGGCGACCAGCGCCGTCACAGAGGGCACCCAGAGCGCACGGCGTCGACCGCCGCGGCGAAGCGCGTGCCTGGCGCGGCGGCTGCAACCTCGACGGCGTCGTCCCACGTGTCGACGTCTCGCCGAACCGGCAACAAATGCGGCCGGAGGCCGAGCGCGACGAGTCGCGCGAGTTGGTGCCGGCCGGTTGTGCGCGTGCTCGGTTCGACGCCGCGAAATAGATCGCTCCTGGGCCGGCGCAGCCCCAGCGCCCACCATCCCCCATCGGCTGCAGGGCCGAACGCCGTCCCGGCATCCGCAGTCGCGGTGCAGGCGCTAGCCAGTTCGGCGGCCGTCACCTGTGGCGTATCCATGCCGACTTGGAGCGTAGGTCCCTCGGCCGACGCCCAAGCGGCTGTGAGGCGAACACTGAAGGACCCGGACGCCTGCGGTCGGACTTCCACACCAGCCGGCAGCCAGTCGCCCGGTTGCCCATCCAGGACGGCGATGACCCGGTCGGCTCCTGCGCCGAGGGCCGCCGCGAACGTGTCGAACAGCGCCGCAGCCGCGACCGCGGCCGCCTCGTCGGGTGCGCACGGCGGGCACAGACGCGTCTTCACTCGGCCTGGCACCGGCTCCTTGGCCAGAACGAGGATGTTCATGGCACAGGTCTACGCCGCCTGTTGCCTGTTGGGAATGCTGGCGCGAAAGAGTTTTCGCGATCTGTAAGCCTCTGCCGCCTCCTGGTTCCGTATCGTCGTCGTGATGGTCATGGCGCCCCGGATTCTCGTCGTCGACGACGACCGAACCGGAGAATGGCGGTAGCGGCCTCAGTTCATCCCTCAACGGCGAACACGCCGGCGAAGGCGGTGAACGTCGCGCCGTCGACGTACGCGACCACGAGCAGGTGTGATTGCGATCGCATCTGTCCGGGCGGGTCAAACGTGCCCCGCACGCCACTTCCTACGCGCCGCCCCGGCACCTGGGTGGGGGGAGCGTCGTCGAGTGAGAACCAGAAGTTGCCTGACCCTGGCGCGCCCGCCTCGAGGGTCGCATCGGCGGCTAGGCCGTTAAGGCCGGACTCGCCGGCCGAGGGCCTGATCAGTTCGAGACGTCCGCCGGCCTTGGGTGCAAACGCGGCGGGCTCGACGAGCCAGGTGTTCCCGCGCCCGCTGCGGATCACGGGGATGGCATCGGTGCGGTAGCCGTCCTCGCCTTCGCCCGACCTCGTGCCCATGACCACGACCACGGTCATCTCGACGCCGTCGACCGGGCCGAGACCGACCTCGGTCGTAGACCGATCGGGTGAATCGGCCCAGGCGCCAAACCCCTCTTGGGACTCGACCATTGCTCCTCGAACGTTTCCGCCGAGGGCCTTGTAATAGGCCTCGGTGCGCGGACCCACCAGCGCGGTGGCCGCATCGATCTGGCCGGCGCCGAGCGCCTCGAGCCACGCGATCACGGCGCCATCCGGCGTGGACTTTCCGGTATTGGTCGCGCCCGGTACGTCGGCAACGGTCGTTGGCGGAGCGGTCGATGTCGCCGGCGCGGTGGGATCCGGGGTCCGGTCCGTGGGCACGACGCGCACGGTGTTGTCGCCGTCCTGGCTCGTCGTCACAACGGCGAGAAGGGCGAGCACCGCCGCGGCTGCGGCCGCCGGCAGCACGAAGCGGCGCCGGTTGGTGCGACGCCGGCCGGTCATGCGCACAACGCGCGGAGTCGTGGCGCCGTCCTCCTGATCCATGGCCGCGTCGAGGTCCTCCCAGAATCCGGGCAGGTGGTCAGGTGTCGCCACGGCATCCAGGGCCCGAGCGACAACCTCGTCGCGATCGCCTTGGTTGGTCATCGTCCCTCTTCTCCCAGCGCTCTGCGCATGTGCGTTCTGGCTCGCGACAGTCGAGATGCGACGGTCCCCGGGGCCACGCTCAAGATCTCGGCCACCTCGGTGTGATCGAAGCCCTCACTGTCCACCAGCAGCAAGGTCGCTCGTTGGTCCGGCGGCAGCGTTGCGAGAGCCCGCATCACCAGGTCCCGAGCTGTAACCACCCGCTCAGGTCCCGCATGCGTCGACGCTGTCTCGTACTCCCCGCCGTCGACGTGGTGGAGTTGCGGCCGTCGGCGGCTGCGCCGCAACTCGTCGATGCAGGCGTTGTAGACGATGCGATGAAGCCACGTGTTGACCGCCGCTTCGCCCCGAAAATCCGCGTAGGAGCGGAAGGCCCGCAGGTACGCGTCCTGCATCACGTCGTCCATCCGGGCGCGGTCGCCCCCGAGCAGTTTGTAGGCCACGGCCCGGAGGCGGGAATCGTGGCGACGCACGAGCGCGGTGAAGTCCTGGCGGTCGGTCTCGTCAGTCATCTGCACCGCACACGCAAGCACATCTCCTTAGACGTGCGGTGGTCACCGATCCTTCCAAGGAAATTTCTTGGAAGGAGTTGAGTCATCGCGACGTCGAATTGGCATGACATCGAAAACGAGCAGGTTCGCAACGGTGAGAGCCGCCGCCTTCGTGATTGCCGTGTTGGTGGCGACGGCGTCGGCCGCGTGTGGCGAAGACGATCGTGTGGCCATTGCGCCAACCTCGGCAGAACGCACGACTACCTCGACCACGGTGGAGCCGACGCCGGAGCCGACGACCACCACGAGCGCCGTGAAGCCGACGCCGGCCGCGCAGGCCGCCTCGGCGCCTACACGCGCTGACGACGCCGCGCGGGCCTGGGTGGCCGCCCTGGCTCGGGGCGAGACCGACCGTGCGTGGGCCGTGCTGGCGGCCCGCTCCCGCGCAGCCGTCGGCGGCCGCCAGCGGTTCAACGCGATGCAGGCCGAGCTTGCCAACCGATGGGGCCCATGGCACCGCGGAACCGGAGTTCGATACGCCGTCGTCAGCGTGCCCGGTACCTCGTCGGAGAAGCGGGCGGTCGTTGTGCTCACGGGCACGATCACGCGCAACGGGGTTCAGCGCCGAATCTCCACCGCCCTGCCGGTTCGAACCGCGAACGGGGTGAGCAAGGTCGATCCTCTTGTCGACCTGGGACGCGTCGAGTTCCAGCCGCCGTCGGGTTCGAAGATCTCGGCGACGCCGACCTTCGACGCCTATGTCCCCGCCACCCGCACGGTGCACTTCGTGATCGACAGCCGCGGCTACGAGGTGCCGGCGTTGACAGGCGCAGACGGCGATCAGCAACGGGCCCGCCTCGAACCTGGGCCAGCCTTCTCTGCCGGGCACCACTCGCTGACCGTCGTGATCTCGACAGCCGACGGCGCGGTGTCTACGAAGACAGCCGACTACACGGTCGACCCGGCGGCCGCCACGAAGTGCGAGTCGGTGGGCTTCACCCCGAACAGCGAGGACGCCGCGAGCGAGATCGAGGCGACCGGCCTGCCGTGCGACGAGGCCAGGCAGTTCGTGCGCCGCGCCGGCGCGCAGACAAGCTCCGGCGGGCCCGACCAGGTGACCGTCGACGGCTACAACTGCGTGCGCACCTCGTATAAGGACGAGCCGCTCCCACGGTCCGCCTACGAGTGCAAGAACGGCGCAAAGCGGGTGACCTTCGTCCGGAGCTGAGGTGATTGGCGGCGTGCCGCGCCCTCGTTGGTTCCGGATGTGCGCTTCATGGAGCGCCGCGGACCTCGGGTGTGGGTGCATATCGCGGCCGGTCAGGCGGACGCCTCAATCGCTTGTTGTGCGTTTGGAGGCATGTCATGTCCGCAGAGAAGTCCGCCACCCCGCAGGGCCAGGAGTTGATCGACGGGTTGCGCCGCATCGACACCTGTCTGGCCGAGTGGTTGTTGCAGCTCGCCGATTTCGATACGTGGGGCACGCTGATGACGCCGACCGTCTCATGAACGTCCTGGACAGCTACCTCGACTGGCTCTACCGCCACCCCGAGGAAACGGCGGATTCCGTGAATCCTTCTCCACAGCCTGTGGACGAGTCTTCAGTGAAGACACGCGACGAGACACCCGCTGGCCCCCGAGGAGGAGTCCTCAGTGAAGACACCCGAACCCGCGCCGCGGCCGGGGATTCGCGCCCGGCGGATCGACGCGGTGCTCGACCTGCTCGAACACGCCGCGTACGAGCACCACGACCACGTCGACGTCGAACGCGCCGCAATCGGTGTCACCGTCGACTACGAACGACGCCCAGGACAAGCCGTTCACCCGACTCGACAGTCGGAAGGTCACGGTCCCGCTGATGAACGGCCACAGCGGCTCGTCTAACCGTGGCGCGAACTGGGTCGGCGCGACCAAGAACTACGTCGGCGGGCTCGCCGCGCAGTTCATCCTTCCGAACGCGGGCAAGTTCGACGCGGTGTTGCGCGGTCTCCCGAAGGTCTTCACCGACTACGAGACGAGAACGGCGAGCGGAGCGAAGCTCGTCGTGCCCCGCTTCGAGACGCGCACCGAGACGTCACTCAAGCCACCGCTCAACGCCTTGGGCATGACGAGTGCGTATCGACCGGGCCACCTCTTGGGCATTGCCGATGACGACCGCCTGTATGTCGACGACGCCCTGCACGCCACGTTCTTGGCCATGGACGAAGAGGGCACTGAGGCGGCGGCGGCCACGGTCGTCGGATTCAGCGCAACTATTGGGCCGGTGGACCCCCCGGAACCCGTGCCCGTGATCCTCGACCGGCCGTTCATCTTCCGGATCTACGACACCGAGACCGGCGCGACGCTGTTCATCGGTCGCGTGCTCGACCCGACCGCGTAGCGCAGCGGGTTCGGGTTGCGAGAGGAATCGACCCGACTGCCTGACGCTGAACGGGCAGGGAGTAACGTCGGGGCACGGAACGCCGTGACGTCTAAGGGGCTGGCCGTGGGCAACGAATCGATCACCATCACCGACAACCGGACGGGCGAGCAGGTCGAACTGCCCATTGTGAACGGGGGGGTGAGCTCGGGCGATTGGCGCAAGGCGTTGCCCGACGTCCTGTTCTACGACCCGGGCTTCATGGTCACCGCCAGTTGCGAGTCGTCGATCACCGAGCTCGACGGTGAGGCCGGGATCCTGCGCTACCGCGGGTACCCCATCGAGCAGCTCGCCGAGCACTCGACGTACCTCGAAGTTGCCTACCTCCTGCTGAACGGCGAGCTCCCGACCGCGACGCAGTACGAGGAGTGGGTTCACGACATCACCCACCACACCTACATCCACGAAAACATGCGCAAGCGGTTCATGGAGGGCTTTCACTACGACGCCCATCCGATGGGGATGCTCGTGTCGGCCGTCGCGGCGATGTCGACGTTCTACGACGACGCCAAGGACATCACGAACCCGACGTGCCGTTCCAGGCAGATCACCCGCCTGATCGCGAAGATGCCAACGCTCGCCGCGTGTTGCCACCGGTTCAGTGTCGGCATGCCGTTCGTCTATCCCGACAACAACCGCAGCTTCACCGGCAACTTCCTCAACATGATGTTCTCGCCTCTCGAGCACATCTCCTACGACCACCCGGCGCTGGCGCGGGCGCTCGACGTCCTGTTCATCCTGCACGCCGACCACGAGCAGAACTGCTCGACTACCGCGATGCGCGTGGTCGGCTCGAGCCACGCCGATCCGTACTCGAGCTGCGCCGCTGCGTGCTCGGCGCTGTACGGCCCGCGTCACGGCGGCGCCAACGAAGCGGTCATCAACATGCTCACCGACATCGGCTCGCTCGACAACGTCGACGCATTCGTGGCGTCGGTGAAGGCGGGCACCGGTGGGCGCCTCCAGGGCTTCGGTCACCGCGTCTACAAGAACTACGACCCGCGGGCCACCATCATCAAGGAGACCGCGGACGAGGTGTTCGAGGTGACGGGGCGCAACCCGCTGCTCGACATCGCGTTGAAGCTCGAAGAGGTCGCGCTCAAGGACGAGTACTTCATCAGCCGCAAGCTCTACCCGAACGTCGACTTCTACTCCGGCCTCATCTACCAGGCGATGGGGTTCCCGGTGGACCTGTTCCCCGTGCTGTTCGCCATCCCCCGCACGTCGGGCTGGCTCTCGCACTGGGGTGAGCTGCTCGAGCAGGACAGCAAGATCGCCCGCCCCCGCCAGCTCTACACCGGCGCGGGCGCGCGGGACTACGTCGCGCTCGCCGAACGCACCTAACTACTCAGCGACCGGCTTCGCGGCCACGTCCGGCCAGCCTTCGGGCAGGAGCAGCGCGCCGTTCGACGTGCGGTAGACGACCTGCCACTGGTGATACGCGCGGTACGCGTTCGGTGCCGCCATCTGCTGGTGGTACGCGGTGACCGCCCGCACGTAGCGGTCCGAGTGGTTGTAGCGGAACAGCGCGTCGGCGAGGCGCTCGGGCGCACCGTTCGCCTTGAGGTACCTGGCGGCGCCGCGGATGGAGTCCTTGTTCGACTCGATGTCGCCCTCGCCGTAGGCCTTCCACGTCGAGGGCAGGAACTGCATCGGACCCTTTGCCCCCGCGGAGGAGTCGCCGCGGATGCGTCCCATGCGGGTCTCCACTAAGTGGACGGCGGCGAGGACGGTCCACGGCACGCCAAATTCCTGCTCGGCCGCCGTGTAGTAGCCGAGCAGCTCGTCTGCCGGTGCCGGTGTGACGATCCGCCACGCCGCGGGTGGCGCGGGGTTCTTCGGCGGAGAGAGTGCGATGAGGTCTCGGCCGGCGGCGACGTTCGCCGCGGCTGGCGTGCGCAGCGCCGGCGCCAGCACAGCCAGCACGGCGCCCTCCAAGGCAGCGTCGTGCGCCATCCGCCGGTAGGCAAGTTGCTGGTCGAGCGCCGCCGCGGTGAGTGCGTTGCCCGACGGCGGCGAGGCGATGACTCCGGCGGCGCGCTCGATGATCGCGGCGAGGCCGGCTTGTTGGTGTCGGCCGAGGTCGAGCGTCGAGCAATTCGCGCGGCTCGAGCTGGCTTCTTTGAGGCGCCGCGAGCGGTAGA
>Ga0183260_10000511_pt1 | contig 32843 bp, 26 predicted proteins | sample AntDrymUQ4972206_2_FD_129768 | JGI IMG/M metagenome (GOLD analysis project Ga0183260, IMG submission 129768) | Polar desert sand microbial communities from Dry Valleys, Antarctica - metaG UQ497 (22.06) (version 2) (version 2) | ecosystem: Environmental > Terrestrial > Soil > Desert | place...
GCCGACGGCGAGGTCGCCTCGGCGACGAGCCTCGACATCGGCTGCGTGCGCGTCACCGAGCGCTTCCTCGGCTCAGATCCGCCGTCTCGGCCCGAGCTCGCGGCCGCGAGCGCCTACGTGCGCTCGCTCCTCCCGCCGCTGGTGGCCGCGAGCGCGATCGGCGTCGCCGGGACCGTGACGACGCTCGCGACGCTCGACCTCGGCGACGCGAGCTACGACCCGGCTCGAACGCATGCCCATCGCCTCTCACTCGACTCTGTCGAAGACCACCTGGAACGGCTCGCGGCAATGACCACGCAGGAGCGCCTCGGCGTCCCGGGACTCGAGCCCGGTCGCGCTCCCGTGATCATCGCAGGAGTCGTTGTCCTGCGCGAGGTGATGACGAGCTACGGCCTCTCGGAGATCGAAGTGTCCGAGCGCGACATCCTCCACGGAGCCGCGTTCGCAGCCGCGGAGGTGCCCGAGGCCGAGGAGGGCGCGGCGCCACCGGGCGCACACACCTGCTGCTGACGCGCTACGCGGCCTTCGCGACGACGGGCGACGCTCCGAGCGCTGCGAAGATCGCCTGGCCCTCGACCAGCGCTTTCACGTCGCCGCAGCGACCGAGGCCGAGCAACGCATAGCCGCGCTCCACGACGCTCCCGTAGGCGTCCCAGCGCTCGGCTGCGTCTCGATAGAGACGGGCGGCCTCGGCCGATTGCCCGGAGTACTCGGTGACCATCGCGCGCGCCGTTAGATGCGCACAGACGTTCCATGCTGCGGAGCTCTCCGTACTGCCCTCGAGGAACGCTTCGGCCAGCTCGGGCTCGCCGCTTCCAATCGCGATCCTTGCCGGCCATACGAGGCAGTAGTCGCGCCAGATCGGGCTCCTGCTTTCCAAAAGTTCCCTTACGAACGCGAGCGCACGCTGTGTATCGCCGAGCGCAGCCGCGACGAGTGCGGCGGTGGAGAGCCCAGGCACTAGCACCTGTGGGTCACCGCTCTCTCGCGCTTTCGGAACAAGGGCATCGACGTTGGCCTTGGCATTGTCGAAAGCTCCGTGATGGACGAGCACGCTCGCCAGATGGATGCGCGCGATCACCTCGAGCTGACCGCCGCCGTGACGTTGTTCCCAGTCCAACACCTCGTCGGCTTCACTCAGGAGCTCCGCCCAGTCGCCGAGATGATAGAGGGCGCGAAGACGCTCTCCACGCTGCCACATCTCCGTCTCCGTCAAACCGCGGCCGTATGAGAACGCAATCCCTTCGTCCCAATGCGTCAATGCTTCACGCAGCCCGACGAAGTAACCGATCCCGTCTGCGAGGTTGTTGATCGAGACCGCCGTCGTCCGACCGAGTCCCAAGCGAAGCCCGAGGTCGATGGACGCCTGAATGTCGTCGAGCCATGAGGCGTCGCCCTGATAGGAGCTCACCGCCGCTCGCGCCTGGAGCAGCGTCACATCCTCGACACCGAGCTCGCGCGCGAGCGCAAAGCCCTTCTCGACGAACGTGGTGGCCTCTGCGAAGCGGTTGGCGATTGCATCACGCAGGGCTGCCCTGCCGTATACCGAGACGAGCTCAGGCCCCGCAGAGTGACGCTCAAGCATCGAGATCGCCTCGAGGCCGAGGCTTCGGCCTCGAACGACATCGCCACGCGACCACGCGACCGCTGCGAGTCGGTTGATGCCCTCCGCTGCAGCACGCTCGTCGAAGCTCCGAAGTGCCGCGATGGCGGGCTCCAGCAGCTGGACGCCCTCCAGGACCTCGCCTCGCTGGATGAGGATCTCGGCAAGCCCGGCCCGAGCCCTCGCAAGTGCGGGCTCGTCGACGCCGGCGAGCGCGACTGCACGCCGGTAGTACGTCTCGGCCGCTGATGTGTCCAACTGCGCGGCCCGCTCCCCCGCGAGCAGGAGAAGACGGATGAGCTCATGGGCGATGTCTCGTCGCTCGGCGCCTGCAGCCTGGGCCAGCTCGAATGCCTCCCCGTAGTGGTGGACGAGAATCTCCGCATGGTCGGCGACGCGCTCGGCGGCGGTCTGCTCGACCCAGCGGGCAGCCGCAAGGTGCTTTTCGGCACGCGGCGAGCGCGGAATCTGCTGATAGGCCACATCGCGGACGAGAGCGTGCCAGAACGAGAACTCCTCCTCGCCCTCGATCGCGGCGACCCGGATAGGGCGGACGAACTCGCGGTGCACGAGCTCGTTCAGATCTCGGCGAACGCTGTCGCGTTCACGCTCGCCGAGCTCAGCGACCGCGCCCGACCAGAACACCCGACCGACGACGGCGGCGTCCTGGAGAAGCGCCTTGAGCTCGGGCCGGAGAGTGTCGAGTCGCGCAGCGACGAGGGCCTGAACGGTCTCAGGCACGGCGAGGTGCTCGACGTCCCCTCGCTCGGCGAGCATGCGGGCGAACTGCTCGGCATAGAGCGGGTTTCCTCCTGCCCGCTCGAGGAGCACCCGCTGCGTCTCGGCCGGCAGGAGCGTGCGGTCGAGGAGGATGTGAATGAGGCGACTGGACTCCTCGATCGACAGAGGCGAGAGCGAGATCGTCGTCGCGTTGCGCTTGCCTCCACCCCAGCTCGGCTGCCGCTCGAAGAGCTCGGGTCGCGCGGTGCAGAGGAGGAGGAGCGGCACCGGCATGCTCCAGTCGAGGAGATGCTCGACGAACTCGAGCAGTGCACCGTCGGCCCAATGGACATCCTCGACGACGAGCACGCACGGCCGACGGGCGGCCATCGCCTCGAGGAACCGGCGCCACGCCGTGAAGGCCTCGTCCCGGCTCACCGCCGCCGCGTCCTCGCCGACACCGACGAGCGGCGCCAGCCGGGAGCCGAACCACGCGCGCTCGGCCTCCTCGGGGAAGAGTCCGGCGAGCATCGCGTCGAGCTTGCTTCCTGCTTCGCTCTGGTCGTCCGACTCGAGGATCCCCGCCTCGGCCTTCACGATTTCTCCGAGAGCCCAGAACGTGATCCCTTCGCCGTAGGGGAGACAGCGGCCGTGGCGCCAGGTGACGAGGTCCGGCCGCTCGTCGAGAACAGTGCGAAGCTCGGTAACGAGCCGGCTCTTGCCGATCCCGGGCTCGCCGACGACCGTGACGAGCTGAACGGACGACTCGCGCTCGGCGCGGAGGAACGTCTCGAGCAGGAGTGTGCGCTCGTGCTCGCGCCCGACGAAAGGGCTGTGCGTGGCGGCTTCCGGCTGGCCAACGCGGCTCCGCGCGCCAAGCACGCGCCAGACGGGGATCGGCTCGGCCTTTCCTTTCGCTTCGACCGGGTCGAGCTGCTCGAACGTGACCGCCGCCTCGGCCGAACGCATCGTGATTTCGTCGACGATCACAGCGCCGACAGGGGCTGCGGACTGCAGGCGTGCGGCCGTGTTCACGACGTCGCCCGTGACGATTCCTTCACCGCGCTCGGGACGGGCGCCAAGCGCGACGACGGCCTCGCCCGTCGTCACGGCCGCGCGTACGGCGACCTCGAGCCCCTCTCCGCGCATGTTCTCGATCGTCTCCAGAATCCTGAGGCCAGAGCGCACAGCCCGCTCGGCATCGTCCTCGTGGGCGACGGGCGCACCAAAGACAGCCATGACGGCGTCGCCGATGAACTTCTCGACCGTTCCGCCGAAGCGCTCGATGTCGGCCTTGACCCGCTCGTGGTACGGGCGGAGCGTGGCTCGGACGTCCTCGGGGTCGGCTCGGTCGGAGCGATCGGTGAAGCCCACGAGATCGACGAAGAGGACCGATACGACCTTTCGCTCCTCGCCGCCAGCCGCAGGTTCCGCCAGACCCGCGCCGCACGCGTGGCAGAAGCGCGCCGGCTGCGGGTTCGCCTCACCGCATGACGGACAGACGATCATGCGCGGATACTCGCAGCGACGGGAAGGGGTGTCTACGCGGCCGGGACTAGGCCGCGAGTGCGGTGAGCGGAGCGGCGCCGAGGCGCTCGAAGATCAGCATCCCCTCGCGCAGAGCCTCTTCGTCGCCACAACGCCCCAGGCCAACGAGCGCATACGCGTGCTGGACGACCGATCCCCACTCGGCCCACCCCGTCGCGGCTTCGCGGTACAGGAGGGCAGCGTCCTCTCCCGACCCCCGTGCTTCGGCAAGGATCGCCCTCCCCGTCGCCAAGGCAAGTTGTGACCCCCGGTTCGCCGTCGCGTCGCGCGCGCCTGCGAGCAGCTCCTCGCCGAGGTCGAGCGCACCGACCGCCGCACACACGCGGAGAGCCGTCGGCACCCCCTGGACGCGCCAGTTCGGCGCACCGCGCGTTGCGAACTCGAACTCCTCGAGGAGAACGCGCGCCTGGTCAAGCCTGCCACTCAGCGCGTACACGAGCGTCCCATGGACGAGCGCCGGAGTGAGTGTCTGCGGATCTTGTATCTCGCGCGCGCGTGGAAGGAAGATCTCGGCGCGCCGTTCGGCCTCGACGACCTCTCCCCGCTGTGCGAAAACCGGCGCCGACTGGACGAGCGCGTGCACTTCGATCTGAGTCCCTCCTTGGCTGTGGTCCCAACGGAGGACATCCTCTGCCTCCTGAAGGAGCTTGTCCCACTCCCCGCGCTCGTAGAGATGCAAGAGCTTTGCCACTCTCGTCCACATCTCATGGTGCGTCAGGCCCCGGCGCCGCGAGAACTCGAGCGAGGCATCGAGGAGCTCGATGGACGAGAACAGGTCCTCGAACGGGGCGACCAACTCGCCGAGATTGAGATACGACGTGCCCGTCTCGATGCCGAGCCCAAGGCGGAGCGAAACATCGAGCGCCTCGCGCAGGTCCTCCAAACCTCCCGCATCGCCGAGCTCAACCCTGCCGATTCCGCGCATCTGGAGATGACGTACGACGTTCTCGATGCCGAGCTCACCGGCGAGTGCGATTCCCTTGTCGGCCCATGCGATCGCCTCCTGCGGCCGTCCGCCTAGCGCATCCACTCCGGCCGCTCGCCCATACGCAAAGACGAGCTCGGGTCCGGGAGCACGTTCGAGAATCGGCATCGCCTCGAGTGTCAGCTTCCGGCTTCGAGCGGTGTGCCCATGCCGCCAGAGCGCCCGAGCTAGCCCGTTCATTGCCAGCGCGGCCCCGCGCTCGTCACCCACCGAACGGAGAGCGACGACCGCCTCCTCGTACAACTGCTCGGCTTCCGGCAGCCGGCCCTGCTCCTGCAGCGCGTCGCCGAGCTTGGCGAGGACGGGCCCCCTGGCCGGAGTCTCCGCCGACAACTCGGAGGCTTTTCGATACGACGCCTCCGCGGCGGCCACGTCCAGCTGCATCGCGCGGTCACCGGCGAGGATCAGGAAGCGGGCGAGCTGGATCTCGAGGTCCGTGTCACGGTCTGCGCCTGACACACGTCCCAACTCGAACGCCTGCTCGTAGTGGTGCACGAGGATGTCCGCCTGATCGGACACACGCTCCGCCGCCTCTCCCTCGATCCATTCAGCGGCACTCAAGTGCTTCGAGGCCCGGGCGGCACGTGGGATCTGCTGATAGGCAACGTCGCGGACGAGCACGTGCCAGAACGAGAACTCCTCCTCGTCTCGCATGGACGAGACGCGCGCGGGCCGGACGAACTCGCGTTTCACGAGGTCCCGCACGCCCGCGAGCACGTCCTCGCGCGAACGATCGCCCATCGCCGCGAGGGCGCCTGTCCAGAAAACCTTCCCGAGAACCGAGGCGTCGTGGAGAAGCGCCTTGAGATCGGGCCCAAGCGTGTCGAGCCGCGCGGCAATGAGCGCCTGGACGGTTTCCGGTAGCGAAACGTCCCCGAAATCCTCGCGGTCGACATGCATGCGCACGAACTGCTCGGTGTAGAGCGGATTCCCGCCCGCGCGCTCGAGAAGCGCTGCCTGCGTCTCCGCCGGGAGAACCGAACGCTCGAGCAGGGCTGCGACGAGACGTGCCGTGTCGTCGTCGGAGAGCGGTGAGAGCCCGACCGTCGCCGAGTTACGGCGACCACCACCCCAGCCCTGTCGCGCGTCGTGGAGCTCGGGCCGAGCTGTCGCGAGAACCATCAACGGCACCCCGGCCGCCCAGTCGAGGAGATGCTCGACGAAGTCGAGCAGAGCACCGTCGGCCCAGTGCAGGTCCTCCAACACGAGCACGGTCGGCCGCTGGGCGGCGAGCGCCTCCAGGTAGCGGCGCCAGGCCGAGAACGCCTCCTCGCGTCCCACGCCGGCAACATCTTCCTGCGCGCCGACGAGTGGAGCCAGGCGCTCTGTGAACCACGCGCGCTCGGACTCGTCCTCGACCGTTTCCGCGACCGCGCGCGAGAGCTTCTCGAGTGCCTGCGTCGGCGAGTCCGTCTCGAGCACGCCCGCTTCCGCTTTGACGACTTCACCCAGCGCCCAGAACGTGATCCCTTCGCCGTACGGAAGACAACGACCCTGCCGCCAGCGCACCAGGTCGGGGCGCCGGTCGATCTCCTCGCGGAACTCCCAGACGAGGCGGCTCTTCCCCAGTCCCGGCTCACCTACGACGGTCACGAGCTGCGCCGACGGCTCGCGCAGCGCACGGGCGAATGTCTCGCTGAGGAGCGCCAGCTCCGAGTCGCGCCCGACAAAGAGGGTCTCCGCGCGAAGGTCGGTGTCGACTCCGAACCGGCTCCGTGCCTCCGATGCGCGCCACACCGGTATCGGCGCCTGCTTTCCCTTGGCCGCGACCGGGTCGAGCGGCTCGAACCCGATCGCGCCCTCCGAGGAGCGCATCGTCGGCGCGTCGACGATGACGGAGCCGACGGGCGCCGCACTCTGCAGGCGCGCCGCGGTGTTGACGACATCGCCGGCGACCATGCCTTCTCCCCGCTCGGGTCGCGCGCCAAGCGTGACGACGGCCTGGCCTGTCGTCACGGCCGCGCGCACGGCGACGTCGAGCCCTTCCGCGCGCAGCTCCTCGATCGTGTCCAGGATCCGGAGCGCGGCCCGAACCGCCCGCTCGGCATCGTCCTCGTGGGCGACGGGCGCGCCGAAGACCGCCATCACCGCATCGCCGATGAACTTCTCGACGGTTCCGCCGAAGCGCTCGATGTCGGCCTTGACCCGCTCGTGGTAGGGGCGGAGTGTCGCTCGGACGTCTTCGGGATCGGCGCGGTCGGAGCGATCTGTGAAACCCACGAGATCGACGAAGAGGACCGATACGACCTTGCGCTCCTCGCCTTTGGGCGCAGGCTCACCCAGCGCCCCGCCGCACGCGAGACAGAAGCGGGCACGGTCGAGATTCTCCTCGCCGCATGCCGGACAGACCTGCATGTCGCTGATCTTCGCAGCGCGGGGAAGTGGCGTCTACGCGGCCGGAGGGAGATCCAGCGGCTCGAAGCCCTCCTCGCTCGGCTCCTCGTCCTCCGCCAGGCGCCGTTGCAGCACGCTTCGGGAGAGCACGCCGATGAGCCGGTGCCGTTCGTCGACCACGGGAACCCGCTCTGCGTCCTCGGCCTCGAGAAAGCGGAAAGCCTCCTCAAGCGGGACGTCGGGACCGATCGTGTGGTCGGGCGTCTCCGCGATCCCGCCCAGCAAGGTCGCGCGCGGGTCGAGCCCGGCTGCCACAACCTCACGGACGAGCGTCTTTCGAGTCACGACGCCAACGAGCCGCTCGTCGTCGGTCACGTAGATGGCGCGTACCTCGGGTCGCCCCAGCAGCTCCCCCGCGACCTGTGCGGACGCGTCCGCTGAGAGCTGGCCCGGATGGGACACCATCGCATCACGCACAGTGTTCAAGGAAAGATCCCCCTGGCCTCGAGAGCATTCGAGACCTCACGGATCCCCGATACCAGGGCCGCCGTTCGCAGAGACACGTTGCGATCCTCCGCCAGGTCCCACACACGGTCGAACGCATCGGAGAGCTTCTCCGCGAGCTTCGCGCGGATCTCGTCACGCGTCCAGAAGAGGCGCCCCAGGTCCTGCACCCATTCGAAGTAGGAGACGGTCACGCCACCCGCGTTCGTAAGGATGTCCGGCAGGACGGGGATCCTTCGCTCTCCGAGAATCTTGTCCGCTGCGAGCGAGGTCGGGCCGTTCGCGCCTTCGGCGATCATCCGGGCCCGGACGCGCGACGCATTCTCGCCCGTGATCTGGTCTTCCCGCGCGGCGAGGACGAGGATGTCGCAGTCGAGCTCGAGCAGCTCCTCGTTCGTCACGCGGCGGCCCGCGGCGCAGCCTTCGAGCGAGCCGTGCAGGTGGGCGTACTCCTCGAGCGCGGGAATGTCGAGGCCCGCTTCCGAGTGGAGGCCACCGGACACATCCGAGACGGCGACCACTCTCGCGCCCAGAGCGTGGAGCTCGTGCGCGGCAATCCCGCCGACGTTGCCGAACCCCTGCACCACGCAGCGTTGCTCAGAGAGCCGCCAGCCCAGCTTGTCGCAGGCCCGGACGATGATCATGATCACACCGGCGCCGGTCGCCTCGTGCCGGAACACGGAACCCCCGATCGAGATCGGCTTTCCGGTCACGATCTCCGGGACCGCATAGCCGCGCTGCATCGAGTACGTGTCCATCATCCAGGCCATCGTCTGCTCGTTGGTGGCCATGTCGGGCGCGGGGATGTCCTCTTGGGGGCCGATGACCGGCAGGAGATCCGACGTGAAGCGACGCGTCAGCCGCTCCACCTCGGGAAGCGAGAGCGAGCGCGGATCGCAGCGGACGCCTCCCTTCGCGCCTCCGTAGGGCAGGCGGAGGAGCGCGCACTTCCACGTCATCCACATGGCGAGCGCCGCACACTCGCCGAGCGACACCTCGAGGTCGTAGCGGATCCCACCCTTCGTCGGCCCGAGAATGCTCGAGTGCTGGACGCGATACCCGGGAAAGACCACCCGGTGCCCCTCGTCCATGCGAACCGGGATGCTGACGATGGTCGAGCGCTCGGGATACCGGAGACGCTCGGCAATGTCGTCCGGTATGTCCGCGACCGGAACGGCCTGGTCGAACTGCGCGACCGCCATCCGGTACAGCGGCGTATCCCACTCGAGGGGGGCTTGGGCAAGCGCTTCTGGCAGGCTCGCCACGGCGCGCGGAGTGTATCGGGCGGTGGGATCTCTCCCTTGATAGATGTCGATTTCGTCGTTGACCGATCGTCTCATGGGCGAGAGTCTCCAACTCGAGCCCCTGAGAGGGCCACCACCGTGCGAGTGCGGGACGGCAAGACGCTGACAACAGACGGCCCGTTCGCCGAGACCAAGGAAGCGATCGGCGGCTACCTCCTGTTCGAGGCGGATGACCTCGACGCTGCGATCGAGCTTGCCTCGAGAATCCCGGCAGCTCGCATGGGAGGCGCAATCGAGGCCGCCCGATCGTGGAGTGGTAGCGCTCTCCCCCGGATGCCGGGGGCGGGAGTCGAACCCGCACGCCCCCAAAGGGACACCTGCTTTTAAGGCAGGCGCGTCTCACCCATTCCGCCACCCCGGCGGACGCAGTGTAGGAGGTCGGCGAGCGGGCAAGGCACGCGCGGGTCTTCTTGTGATCGACGGAGGCGACCCGTAGGATCGACGACGATGCGCTTTGCCCTCCCGCTCCTCGCGGCTCTGGCACTTCTCGCGCTAGCTGCCTGCGGCGGTGACGACGAGGCGGCGCCGGCAGAGCCTGCCGCGCTCGCGCAGCGGGTTGTCGCGGAAGAGGATGCGCCGGGCTCGAAAACCGATCCGGTCGAGAAACGTCAGACGACGGTCGACCTCGACGAGTTCATCGATGTCCTGAACAACGTGGCTATCGATCCGGATGCGGACGAGTTGAACGACGTCTTCTTGGAAGCCGGCTTCGAGGCGGCGATTCTCGACACGCGTTTCTACGGGGAGACGCACAATCCAGACGCGCCTCACATCACGTCGTCGGTCATTCAGCTCCAGTCCGAGCAGGGGGCGAAGGACGCGCTCGAGTGGATCGTCGCCGACGACAGGAAGCCCTGCCCGAAAACCTGCGCCGTTCGAATCAGCGAGTTCGACGTCAATGGCGTCCCAAACGCGCAGGGCGTCCATCGAAGCGCAAGCGCCGAGGACATCGAGGCGCTCGGAACCGAGGAGGACAGGCCGTTCGACTCCTATCGAATCGGCTTCACCGTCGATTCGTTCGTGTACACGGTCGATCTGCACGGGCCGCCCGGGTCCGTCACCGAGGATCAGGCGACGGACATTGCGCACGCTCTTCATGGGCGCGTCAGCGAGCTGTCGTCCTGACGGAAGTCAGACGCCGCTAGTTGTCGCCGGGAAGGAGCGAACCTGGCGGGAACCGCTCCGGGCCCTTGAACTGGAAGCCGTTGAAGAATGCAGAGAACGCCGCGTCGTCGAAGGCCGAGCACGTCGCCAGGTACCCCTTCTCTTCCCCATCCTCCGACACCCAGGCTCCCAGCGCGATCTCGTCTGCGAGATTCGGGTAGGGAGCCAGCAAGGTCCCTCGCTCATGGGAGTCGTAGAACTCTTGTAGCTCGGCCACTACGGCGTCCTGTACCTCGTCGCCGTAGAAGATGTAGATGCCGCCATGCTCGAGGTTGTGCACCACGCGGGCGGGTTGAAGTGGCTCCTCGTACGCGCCCCAGATCACCGTGCCGAGGTTCCCGGCATCGTCGAAGCCGAAGTGAGGCCCGCTCGTCGGAGGATCGGTGTTCCAGTCGGACGTCTCGTCGGGTCCGAGCGAGTGCTGACCACGCTGAGCTTTGACTGCTTGCAGCTCGCAACCTGCAGCCTCGAGGTCGGCGCGCACCTCTTCCGGGCTTGGATCGCCTCCTCCGAAGCCGGTCAGAAAGACCGCGGCCGCAAGCGCCCCGAGAGCCACCACGGCCCCGACGCCGTACAGCATCGTCCGGCGATTCCGGGCGGGATCGGCGGGTTTCGGAGTGGCGCGCTGCTTCGGCGCTCGCACGCGGGGCTTGTCGGCCATGGCCGCGGGCGAATGTAGCAGCACGCTCGGTTGCGACCGGGTTGCGCGTGCTCCGTCCGGCGAACGCTCTAGCGTTTGTCGACCTCATGGTCATTGTTGCCCTCCTCATCGGGATCGCGGCCGGCGCAGTTGGCGCCTTGGTTCTCGTGCGTCCCGCCCTGGTCGAGCGACGTCGCCGCGTCAGCGAGGTGATCGAGCTCAAAAGCGAGCTCGTAGAAGCACGTGCCGAGCTCTCGGCCGAGCGAAACGTGCTCGACGAACGGCTCGCCGCGGCGGTCAAGACGCTCTCTACCGAAGCGCTCGACGCGAACAGCGCTCGCTTCCTCGAGCTCGCCGACTCTCGCCTAGCCGGATACGTGCGCCCCCTCAAAGACTCGCTCGAGCGCATGGACCGGCAGCTTCAGAGCGTCGAGCGGATCCGGCACGAGGCCTATGGCAAGGTCACCGAGGGCCTCACGTTGCTGCGCGGCGACCAGGATCGGCTGCGAATAGAGACGGGGAACCTCGTCACCGCCCTGCGCGCGCCCCACGTGCGTGGTCGCTGGGGCGAGATCCAGCTCAAGCGAGTCATCGAGATGGCAGGAATGATCGAGCACTGCGACTTCGACGAGCAACGCTCGACCACCGACGGGGATGGCAATGTGCTCCGGCCCGACGTCATCGTGCGGCTGCCAGGAGAGAAGCAGGTCGTCATCGACTCGAAGGTGCCCCTCGTCGCATACCTCGATGCTGTACGCGAGGACGCGTCGGACGACGAACGCCGCGCGCGGCTCCTCGACCACGCGCGCCATGTTCGGGATCACATCCAGCGGCTCGGCCAGAAAGCGTATTGGCGGCAACTGCCTGCGACCCCAGAGTTCGTGGTGATGTTCCTCCCCGACGAGACGTTTCTGCGCGCCGCGCTCGAGCAGGACGGCTCGCTGATCGAGCTGGCGGTCTCCAACAACGTCATCCCCGCGTCGCCGACGAACCTCATCGGACTGCTTCGCGCGGTGCACTACGGATGGCAGCAGGAGACGATCGCCGAAAGCGCCCGCGAGGTGAGCGAGCTCGGGCGCGAGCTGTACAAGCGCCTCGCGACCATGGGCGCGCACATGGGAAGGCTCGGGAAGTCGCTCGACGGCGCGGTCAAGTCCTACAACGAGACGGTCGGCTCCCTCGAACGCCAGGTGCTCGTCCAGGCGAGACGGTTCGAGCGGCACGGAATCACCGGGATCGAGCAGCCGGAGCTGCAGCCGATCCAGCGCCAGACGCGGCCGCTGGTAGCAGCCGAGCTCGTCGATCCGGCGGCGACGTCGCTCGAAGTCGTCTCTGCCGGGTTCGACGCAGCCTGAGCTAGATGGTTGACCGGGAACACCGGGCGATGTCAGACCGTTTTCATCTGTAGCCCCGCGGTGCGGGGCTACCCTTCTGAATGGAGATGCATCTGTGAGCGACGTCCGCGACGTGGTCATCATCGGCGGCGGTCCTGCCGGCTACACCGCAGCCCTGTACACGGCTAGGGCCAATCTTCACCCCCTCGTGATCGAAGGGTTCAACTGGGGCGGCCAGCTGATGATCACGAGCGATGTCGAGAACTATCCGGGCTATGCGGACGGGATTCTGGGCCCGGCGATGATGGCCGACTTCCGACGGCAGTCAGAGCGTTTCGGGGCCGAATTCGTAACTGATGACGTCACCCGCGTCGACTTCTCTGAGCGTCCGTTTCGGGTCTTCGTGGGAAACGAGGAGCACCGAGCTGACGCCGTGATCGTCGCAACCGGGGCAAGCGCCAGGCAGATCGGACTGCCGTCGGAGCAGGTCCTCCAGGGGCGTGGCGTCTCCTACTGCGCCACCTGCGACGGCGCCTTCTTTCGCGAAAAGGTCGTGCTCGTCGTCGGCGGCGGAGACTCGGCCATGGAGGAGGCGACCTTCTTGACCCGTTTTGCAAGCAAGGTCGTGGTCGTGCATCGCCGCAGTGAGTTCCGCGCCTCACCGATCATGGTCGATCGCGCCCGCGAGAACCAGAAGATCGAGTTCGTCCTGAACGCCGTCGTCGACGAGGTGCTGGGCGAGGCGGATGGGCACGTGACCGGTGTACGGATCCAGGACACGACGACGGGCGAGAGGCGAGTGCTCGAAGCCGACGGCCTCTTCGTCGCGATCGGCCACGATCCGACGACTGCTCTCTTCCTCGACTGGCTCGACCACGACGAGCAGGGATACCTCGTGACCGAGGCGGGATCGACGCGTACCAACATCACGGGAGTCTTCGCTGCGGGCGACGTACAGGATCACACCTATCGCCAAGCGGTCACGGCCGCCGGCTCGGGCACGATGGCCGCGCTCGACGCTCAGCGCTTCCTCGAGGAGCAACAGCACCTTCCGGAAGTCGCCGCGACCTCCGTCTAGCCGTCTCGGTTCCGACCGCAGGCGTCGTTACGCTCACCCGTCGTGAGCGCCCGCTGGATCGACCTCCTCGATCCGACACAGGAGGAGCTTGCCCGCGCGCTGCCCGCCGGCGTCGATCCAACCGTTTCCGAGACGCTCGCGGCTCCGGCGGGCGGCGAGCACACCCGGCCGCTGCTCGAGGGTCACGGGTCGTACATTCTGGGAATCTTCCTCGACGGCCAGCCGGTACCGGATGCCGATCGCGTCGTGTACCGGGAGGTGGGCATCGTCGCGACTCCGGAGCTCCTCGTGACCGTTCGAAAGACCTCACAGGGCGCGGAGCCATGGGATCCTGAGCCCCTCGAGAACGCTTCTGCTCGCGGAGCGTCGGTGGGGGAGCTTCTCTTCCGGCTCCTCGACGACGTGGCCGCGTCCTTCCTGGACGTCGTCGTCGCCATCGACTCGGAGATCGACGAGCTGGAGGATCACATCGACGACTGGCCGAGCGAGACCGTACGCAGGCGCGTCAGCGGGCTCCGGCACGATCTCCTGCACGCACGGAGGACGGTGGGTGCGATGCGGGGAGCGGTGCGCCGCATCGTCGACAAGCGGCTGGACATCGGTGACGAGAGGCTCTTTCCTGAACCCGTCGAGCGAATGGTGGCGAACACCTACGAGACGCTGGTCGGTGCGGGCGAGGAACTGGAGGTCGCACGCGATCTCCTCTCGAGCGTCCGCGACTACCACCAATCGGTCATCGCGGAGAGACAGAACGACATCATCAAGACGCTAACGGTCATCGCTTCGCTGGTCTTCGTTCCGACCCTGATCGTCGGCTTTTATGGACAGAACTTCGCGCCAGCCTTCGACGAGGACTACTGGACGCTCACATTCTCGACAGCCCTCATTCTGGGATCGACCGTTCTCCAGCTCGCGCTCTTCCGCTGGCGCCGCTGGATCTAGCCACGTGCTTGGGGCGTCGTTCGAGCCGGATCTCTCAGCCTGGGATGCCTGGCATCCGAGCGACGTGGCGCGAAACCTGGCGGGCGTCGCTGCACCCTGGTACGTGACCGCCGGCTGGGCGCTAGACCTTTTCCAAGGTCGGCAGACACGCGACCACGACGACATCGAGATCTCGGTATCAGCCCATGGGTTTCCGGCGGTGCGCCGCGCGCTCTCGGAATTCGAGCTCTATGCCATCGGAGCCGGGCTCGCGCACCCGCTCACTCCGGAAACACTCGCCGCCACTCACCAGACGTGGGTGCGGGAGCCGGGGACCGCCCTCTGGCGACTCGACGTCATGCGCGAGCCGTGGGATGGAGACACGTGGGTCTTCCGTCGAGATTCGCGGGTTCGGCTACCTCGAACCCGAGTAATCGCCCACACCGAGGACGGCATCCCGTACGCGAACCCGGAGATCGCTCTTCTCTACAAGGCGAAAGCCGTCAGGGAGAAGGACGAGGCGGATTTCGCGACGGTGTTGCCCCTGCTCGGGTGCTCGCGGCGGAACTGGCTCTCGGATGCGCTAACGCTTGTCCATCCTGGGCATCGCTGGCTCGAGGCGCTGCGAGCCGGCTTGACGGACACAGCGACTCGATGACGCATTCCTCGCACAGCGGTCTTCGCGCGCCGCAGATGCGCCGTCCGTGCCAGATGAGGAGATGCGGGAAGCGAGCCCAATCGGGGCGCGGAACGATCTTCTGCAGATCCCGCTCGATCTTCACCGGATCCTCCTGGCGGGTCAGCCCCAGGCGTTGCGACAGGCGCCGAACGTGTGTGTCGACGACGATGCCTTGCGCGTTTCCCAGCTCGGCGGCGACGACGTTGGCTGTCTTGCGCGCGACACCAGGGAGCCTCACGAGCTCCTCGAGCCGCCGCGGAACCTCGCCGTCGAACTCCTCGAGCAGCACGCGCATGCTGCCGCGAATCGACTTCGCCTTCTGTCGGAAGAAACCGGTGGCGTATATGTCCCGCTCGAGCTCTTCCTGGGGTACAGCCAGGTAGTCCTCAGGCGCTCGATACTTCTCGAACAGCGGCCCCGAGACGCGATTGACGTTCACGTCCGTCGTCTGGGCCGAGAGCATCACCGAAACGAGGAGCTCGAGCGGGGAGCGGAAGCGAAGCGCAATCGTCGCGTCCGAGTGCTCCTCAGCGAGGCGCTCGACGATCGGCCCGCTGCGCTCGCGGCGGCGGCCGAGCCCCCGCCGCCGGGCCTCGCGAACGTAGCTACGTGCCACTCTGCGCCGAGCGCTGGCCTTCGAGGAGCTTGCTCGTCTCGTCCCGCTCGAAGCTCGACATCGGCAGGTTCTCGTAAACGGTGCTCAGCACAGGAACACACACCCTCCGAGGCTAGACGATCGCTTCGACCCCGAGAGCTGGTGGAAAGCCCAGTAGTAGTCTGGGCGGAGCGGTCGCACCGCTCGAGCGCGGGCGATTCGCGGACGTTCGTCAGTCGGAAGCTACGACCCTTCCCACGCGAGAAGCCTTGGGCCGGCGCACACGAGGTCGAGCGCAGGACAGTCTGAGCAGGCGAACTCGCTCGGAGTCGGCACGAACACGCCGGCGCGGACGCGGGTGATCGCGGCCGACAGCTCGGCCTCGAGCTCCGCGATATCGCCTGCCGAGAAGGTCGCCGAGACGACGGCGTCCGGCCGCTCCAGGAACTGGTAGGCGACCTCGGCCTCATCCGCGCCGTCTCGAAGGCAGGCGAGCGCGTACACGAGACGCTGAAGGCGATACTCGGCGTTCACCACGTCCAGCGGGTCAGCTTCGCCGAGGATGTTCGACTTGTAGTCGACGACGAGCGCCTTCCCGTTCTGCCGCCAGAGCACGTCCAGCCTGCCGTGCAGGAGAACTCCGTCGTGCTCGAAGGCGAAGGGCCTCTCGGGACGGGCTCCCTCGAGCCCAGCGATGCGCCGTGCGAGCTCCGACCGGCAGTACGCGTCGACGAGCCCCGAGACACGGTCGAGCTCGTCCTCGCTCACAAGCGGATACCAAGCGCGCACGCTCGCTTCGAGCTGCTCGCGAGCAGGCGAGACCGGAACGCTGAGAGGGATCTCCTCCAACAGCCGGTGGACGGCGTCGCCGATCTCGGTTCCCGCGAGGCCCGTGGCGCGAGCTTCAGCGTCGCCCCGCGCAGCAACCGGAGGCAGGCGCAGCACCCGCTCGGCGTAGTAGCGGTACGAGCAGCGTTCGAAAAGAGCGAGCGCGCTGTACGAGAGCCGGCGCACCTCGTGCACTGGAGGAATCGGCACAGCCGAGAGCGAGGGCAGCTCGAGCCCGACCGGAGTCGGGCCGAGGGGCAGTTCGGCGAACAGGGTGAGCTGGCCGACCTCGTCGTCGAGCGGGACACGTTCGAGCTCGCGCACCGGCTCAGGAAGGCTCTGCGTCCGGTTGACGCGGAGGACGAAGCGCGCCTCCCCCCTCTCGACCTCCACCGGATCCTCGCCTGCGGTCATCACGTCCTCGCGAGCTTCGAGCCGGTCGAGCACCCAGCCGATGGGAGTCTCACGATCGGCCGCGCGCTCCTGATCGATCGCCCCGGAGACGATCAGCCGGTCGATCGCCCGCGTCATGGCGACGTAGTAGAGCCGTAGCCGCTCCGCCCGCTCCTGCTCGCGCTCGGCCTCGCGCACCTGCTCGAAGTCGAAGACGGGTCGCCGCTCGCCGTGCGTCGGGTGCACCATGCGAAATCCAAAGCGACCGTCCGAGAGCGCGACGATCTCGCTCCCGCTGCGGGGCCCGCCGACATCTCTGCCTGCGTCCGCGACGATGACGACCTTGAACTCGAGACCCTTGGCGCCGTGGATCGTCAAGAGGCGGACGGCGTCGGCGCCCTCCTCCTCGGCGACAGCTTCCAGCTCCTTGGCCCCGAGCGCGTCTTGGTCGCGGACGAAGCGGACGAAGCCGGGAAGGTCCGTGCCGCGAATCGCTTCGTACTGCCGTGCCAGCCGCCCCAGCTTGCGAAGGTTCGCAAACCGCCGAGAGCCGTCCCAACGGGCGAGCACGGCGAGGTCGTAGTCGTGTGCGGCGAGGATCTCGTCGCACAATCGCTCCAACCCCACCCGGGCCGACGCCGAGACGAGCCTGTCGTAGCGCTGGAGAAACGCGCGTAGCAGCCTCTCGTCCTCTTCGGAAAGATTCTCTGGCAGCCCCTTCTCGAGCGCCGTAAAGAGCGGCCGGCGCGTCGCATTGCGACGAATCAGGACGAGCGAGTCGTTCGAGATCCCCACCAGCGGCGACGCGAGGACGGTGGCGAGCGCGACATCGTCGTAGCGGTTGTGCAGAAGTCTCAGATATGCAAGGAGGTCGACGACCTGCTGCTGGCCGAAGTAGCCACGGCCCGTGGCGCGGTAGGTCGGAAGGCCCTCGAAGCGAAGTGCTTCCTCGTACCGCTCGGCGTCCGTTCCGGCTGCGAAGAGCACCACGATCTCGCCCGGAAGAGCCTCTCCCGAGTCGACGAGCTCGCGCACGCGCGTCGCGATCGCGCGCGCTTCTCCGTGGCGCCAGTGCTCGCCCGAGCCGCGGTAGCTCACCTTGTCGGTGACCATGAGCTCGACGGGATGCCCGAAGACCGGGTCCGCGAACTCCGCCGACGCCGCAAGCGGCTGATACTCGTCGCCGAAGGCGCCGGCGAAGAGGAAGTTCACGGCGGCGAGCACCTGTGGGCGAGAGCGGTAGTTCGAGCGCAGCGTGAGCAGATTCGCCGCGCTCGCGCGACGCTCGCGGAACACCTCCACGTCGGCATGTCGGAATCCATAGATCGACTGGAACTCGTCGCCGACGGTGAAGACCTCGGTCAGCTCAGGATGAGCCGTCAGGTCGACGATCTCGCACTGGAGGCCGTTCGTGTCCTGAAACTCGTCGACCATGAGCAGGCGGAAGCGGAGGCGTACGGAGTCGCGCACCTCCTCCGAGTCGCGCAGAAGGTCTCGTGCGGCGAGCTGGAGATCCTCGAAGTCGACGACCGACTCGCGCCGCTTCGCCGCGTCGTACTCCGCTGCGAAACGCTCGAGCAGCTCCTGCAGCAGATCACGATCGTGCGCCGCCAGCTCCTCGAGCGACGAGCGCTCCACGGCTTTTCGTGCGAGCTCGTAGGACGCCGCGCGAGGCCCGCGTGCCTGCAGAGCCGAGAGATCGACGACGCGCACAGCCGGCGCGGAGTCGGTGACCGTTCGCAGGGCTTCGGTCGCGGCACCCCGTTGGCTCGCAGTCGCGGACTCGTCGGCTGCGAGGACCGCGGCTTCCTCGCGGAAGGCGGCAACCGCCCCCGCGAGCGGTGGGCGCTCGCCGAGTTCGAGCACGAGCGCGCGCCCGGCGGAACGCAGCGTCTCGTAGACACCGGTGAGCATCCGCCGAAGCCCGTCGGCCCGATACGTGGCGAGGAGGCGCAACCGCTCCTCGTCACCGCCGGCGCAGAACTCCCCGAGCGCACGCTCGAAGGCCTCGCCCCGCAAGACGGCGGCACCCGCTTCATCGAGCTCTCGAAATCTCGGATCGAGTCCGACGGCAAAGGGATGGGCCTTCAAGAGCCGGTTGCAGAAGCCGTGGATGGTGGAGATCCACGCCCCATCTAGCGCCCGGGCGAGATCCGGACGGTCACGCTCGACGAATGCGGCTCGGATCCGCGAGCGCAGCTCGCCGGCCGCCTTGCGCGTGTAGGTGATGACGAGGATGGAGTCGACGTCCAGGCCTCGCTCGCAGACTGCGCGCACGTAGCGCTCGACCAGCACCGACGTCTTGCCCGTGCCGGCTCCGGCCGACACGAAGACCGTGCCGACTGCTTCGACAGCGGCAAGCTGCTCCTCGTTGAGAGCAGTCGCGCGCTCGGCAACCGTCGTCATGCGCGCGGCACCCGGCAGATCGGCCAGAGGTCGCACCACGCCGGGCAGCCGTCGCCCTTCGGGTCATGCTGGACGTCACCCGAGCGGATGCGCTTGGCATGTGCGCCCGCACGCTCGCGCGCCGTCTCCACTTGCGCCCAGAACGCGTCCTCGTCCAGGTAGTCGTCCTTGGCAAAGCCCGGGAGGTCATCGCGGGCGGACTCGCGAAGCATCCCCCGCGTCAGCCGCTTGCCAGAGAGCGCGCGATAGATCCCGCCGAGAGGCTCGATACCGACGAGATCGCGGAGGGCGAGGACGTACAGCGGGATCTGCAGGCGAAGGTCGCGGTCGATGTCGCGCGCCGAATGCGCGCCCTTGCCCGACTTGTAGTCCTGGACGATCCCGCGAGTCGAGTACGGGTCGATGTCGATTCGGTCGATCTTGCCCGAGAGGCGGAGGCCGTCGCCGAGATCGAGCCCGCGCTGAAGCTCGGGCGCCGCGCGCTCGGAGCCGAAGGCGACCTCGAGCCGGCGGGGCACGAAGGTCATCTCGGAGGCGGCCTCGTCGCGCAAGAACCCGTCGAGGTCGGCGATCAGCGTCTGGCGAAGCTCCGCCGCCTGGAGCTCGGTGAGGTCGAGACGAACTCCGGACTCGAGCGCTGCGTCCAGACAGGTTCGCACGAGCGCGAGAGCGGCATCCAGGTTCTCCATCGTCACCCGCTCCGAGTCGAGCTCCTTCGGAAGCGCTGCGTAGAAGCGGTTCAACGTGGTGTGCACGACCTGTCCCCTGAGCATGGGGTCGGGCTCCGCGTCGATCGTCTTCGGGTCGACGACGCGCTCTACCAGCCAGGCCGAGGAGCAGTCGGCGAAGCGCTCGAGCTCCGTGGCCGAGAAAACCGTTCTGCTCGACATCGTCTCGAGGACGGCCGGGCTGGAAAGAGTCGTGGGACGCTCGAAGGCACGACGGGCGCGGTCGAGCCGTCGCGACCAGCCGTTCGCCGCAGCGAGCTCCTCGGCGCCCTCGGCGTCGGCGATCGTCAAGCGAGCCAAAGCGCGCAGCCGTTCCCGCTCGCTCGGTGCCGAGTCGAGAGTCCAGGTGAGGCTCGACAACGGTCGGCGGTGGGTCGCTCGGGAAACCTCTGCCGGCGCGTACAGCGCCCGCACGTCGTCCCAGAACGGACTCGGCTCGCGTGGAACGCCCTCGTCGCTGGCCGCCTCACGCACGAGAACGAGACCTCGAGTGGCTCGAGTACAGGCCGTGTAGAAGAGGTAGCGGTCGCGCGAGACCGCGTTCGGGCGCCCGAGCCGGCCGCCGAGCTCGCGTCGAGCGTCGTCGTCCAAGAGCGGAGTGGGCCGGTCACGCCGCGGAAGGCTCCCCTCCTCCAGACCGAGCAGGAAGACGACATCGAAGCTCCTGGTTCGCGCTCGACCGTAGTCGAGGACGGCCACTCGACCGGCGTCCGCGGCGGCCACCGATCGTACGCTGGTCCGCTCGAGAGCTGCGAAGACGTCATCGGGTGCAACTCCTCGATCGTCGAGCGCTGCGAAGTCCGCGAGCTCGTCGAGCGTGCCAGCCGCCGCCCGGTAGGCGCGGGCGTCGCCACGAGCGTCGTCTCCGACCGGAGGCGCACTCAGGCCCCACGCGTTCCGCAGCATCGTTCGCAGCAACGTGCGCGCCGCTGTGACCGGATCCGCGTCGGCTCGCAGCTGTACGAGGGCGGGAACGTGGCCGCCGCGCAGCTTCTCGCTTTCCTCCTCGACCCGATCCGGATCGGCGATCGCCCGCCCACGCAGGCGTCCTTCCACGAAGTCGACCGACCGCCGCTCGAGGCCCGAGAACGGAGAGCGGAGGAAGGAGAAGAGCTCCTCGCGACCGCGGCCGCGCCAGGCGTACCGGAGGAGGGCGAGCAATGCGTCCCCGAACGACGTCTCGCCGAGCCACGCTGACTGCTCGAAGGCATACGGGATGCCGAGAGGCCCGAGCACGGAGTCGAACGTGGCACGCCAGCGCTCGGGCGACTCGCAGACGATCCCGATGCGATCGGGTGAGGTACCCGCGCGGACGAGCCCGAGAAGCTCCGCGGCCAAGAGCTCGACCGTGCCGCGCGCTCCCGCACCCTCGAGGAACCGAAGCGCGCCCTCGAGTGACTCTTCCAAAACGCGTCCGTCGCCGAAGAGCTCGCGCTCGAGATGAGACAGCGCTTTGGGCACAGGGCGATCCTCGACGGGCGGCAGCTCCACCACCGCGCCCCGCGCGAGAGCGGCGAGATCGCTCACGGTCTCCTCGAGCGCTGCGAAGGCCGGTCGCCCTGGCTCGTACGGGATCGAGACAGTGACGTCTGCGCGCGCCGCGAGCGCTTCGACCAGCGCCCACTCCGCTCCGGTCAGATCCTCGAAGCCGTACGCGAAGACGGGCTCGCGGCCCCACGCCTCCAGGTCGCCCTGGATCCGCTCGGCGGCACGGCGCCGGAGTCCATCTCGATCCCAAAGCCCCAGCCGGTCGAGCTCGGCGCAGTACGCGCGCGCGAGGGCTCCCAGCTCTCCGCCGACGGCGCCCGGGTCGAGTAGCGCCGACTCGAGCTCTCCGAGCGCCGCCAGGAGCACCTCCGTGAACCCGCGCGAAACCGCCGAAGCACTGAGAGAATCGAGCGAGGTCTCCGAGATGGCGCGTCGCGCCGCAAGCGCGCGCTGCGCGTCACTCGCAACACTGCGTCTCTCTGGATGTGCGGCGGCAATGTGCTCGAAGAGATCGTCGAAGGTGCCGATGTGACCTGCGAGCAGTGCCGGGCGACGGCGCAGAAGCTCGCGCTCTGCCCACTCGACGTCTGCTCGGTTGGGCACGACGAGCCAGGGATCATGATCGAGCACGTCGAGGTAGCGGTCGAGGAGCAAGGCGACCTTGCCGGCGCGCGCCGGCCCGACCACGAGCGAGAGACCCATCGGTCCATGGTAATCCCGGCTTCCGACCGCATTTCGTACGCGGCGGTAGCTTGTGTGGAAAGAGCGAGAAACGCATGGTGACTGTCACCCGAGGTGACAGTCACCATGCGTGAAACTACGCGGCCGCTGTCGCCTTGGGCCTTCGTCCGCGCCGCGCGACTGCGTTGCCGGGCATGCCGCCGGCGCAGTCGTCACAGAGATCTGCCTGCTTCGAGCCACGGCGCGCGTCGGTGAAGTTGAGACGCATGAGCGCACCTCTGCCTTCGGCGACTTCCTTCGAGCACCGATCACACACGAGAATTGTTTTCCTTGCCACGATTCTTCCTCCTTAACGGCAGATTGAGTTCAACCTCCTTAACGGCAGGTTGAGGTCAGCACAGTACGAAATTCCGAATCGAAATGCAACTGCCAATGACGCATCTCATTTCGGATCAATAGACTCTAGTCCAGCGAGGATCAATAGACTCTAGTCCATGAAGACGATCGTGGTGCTCGAGGGCGACCAGACAGGTCAGGAGCTTCTCGAAGAATCGCTACGCGTGCTTGCCGCCGACGTTGTCGGGACCTCGCTCGAATTTCCGCGCTTCGATCTCTCGCTCGAGCATCGCCGGGCAACGGAGAACAAGGTGGTGCACGAGGCCGCCGAAGCGATCGTGGAGCACGGCTACGGCCTGAAAGCAGCAACGATCACCCCTGAGCGGGCGGGCGACGTCGGCTCTCCCAATCGCATGCTTCGCGAGGAGATCGGAGGGAAGGTCATCGTCAGAACCGGCCGGCGGATTCCGGGCGTCGTCCCATTCGGTGGCGTCCACTCGCCGATCTCGGTCGTGCGTATGGCGGTCGGCGACGCTTACGGAGCGAAGGAATGGCGGGAGGGCGAAGGCGACACGGAGGTCGCGCTTCGCACGGAGCGGATCGAGCGCGTGGTCTGCCGAGCCGTCGCGGAGTTCGCGTTCCGACAGGCCGAGCGCATGGACGCGAAGGTGTTCGGCGGGCCGAAGTACACCGTGAGCCCAGTGTACGAGGGCATGTTGAAGGAGGAGATGGACGCAGCCGCAGAACGGCATCCCGACGTCACCTATGAGCCGCAGTTGATCGATGCGACCTTCGCCTTGCTCATCTCCTCGAGCGGAGCGCCGATGGTGATTCCGGCCCTGAACCGCGACGGTGACATCCTGTCCGACCTCGTGCTTCCGCTCTTCGGCTCGATCGCAGGATCCGAGTCGCTCCTCGTGGCGTTCGGTGACGACTACGTTCCGAGCGCCCTTGTGGCGGAAGCCGCGCACGGCACCGCCCCGGCCCTCGAAGGAAAGGACATCGCGAACCCGCTCGCCATGATCCTCGCCGCAGCTGCCCTGCTATCGCACGCGGAGGAGGAGAACCTGCAGACAGCGGGTCGAGCGATCCGCGAGGCGTCTCTCGAGACCGTGGCCGAGGGACTGCGAACCGCCGACCTGGGTGGTCACGCAGGCACCACGGAGTTCACGGACGAGGTGATTCGCCGCACGAAGCAGAAGCTCGAGATCTGGGCAGCTCTCTAGCTGGCGCAGAGCAGAATCCGCTCCCGCAGATTCTGCTCGCGCAAATCCCTGAAGGCGTCCGCTTCGCGGCCGCGTGGCTGGCGCAGAGCAGAATCCGCTCCCGAGCTGGCGCAGAGCAGAATCCGCTCCCGCAGATTCTGCTCGCGCAAATCCCTGAAGGCGTCCGCTTCGCGGCCGCGTGCCTGTGGTCTTGACGTCAGCCTTGCCCTGTCCGGCCCAGGCGTGCCAGTTGCATGAACGAGCTCGTCTCTCCTCCCAATAGAGTCTCGTCCGGCATGCGAGTCGCGGTTCCGAGGGAGACGGCTCCCGGCGAGCGTCGCGTGGCGCTCGTTCCCGAGACGATTTCCAAGCTCCGCGAGGCGGGCTTCGAGATACGGGTCGAGCGCGGCGCGGGTGCAGCCGCGGGATTCCTCGACGAGAGCTATGCGGAAGCCGGGGCCGAGCTCACGGACGCAGGAGCGCTCCTCGACGGTACCCAGGGAGTCGTCCGCGTGGCTAGGCCCTCTCAGCAAGAAAGCGAGGCAATGCCGGCGGGCACCGTGCTCATCGGATTCTTGCAGCCGCTGACCGACGCAGAGGGAATCGCTCGCCTGCGGGAACGAGGCATCGACGCATTCGCGATGGAGTCGATCCCCCGCATCACGCGCGCGCAGGCGATGGACGCGCTCTCGTCCCAGGCCACAGTGTCGGGATACAAAGCGGTTCTTCTCGCCGCCGATCGCGTTCAAAAGCTCTTTCCTATGCTGATGACGGCCGCGGGCACGATTGCGCCTGTGCGGGCCCTCGTCATCGGGGCAGGCGTTGCGGGCTTGCAGGCGATCGCGACCGCGCGCCGCCTGGGCGCAGTCGTCTCCGGCTTCGACGTCCGTCCCGCGGTGCAGGAGCAGGTCGAGAGCCTCGGTGCGGCATTTCTCGACCTCGGAGTGACTGCCGAAGAGACAGCTGGTGGCTACGCAACCGAGCTCTCGGCCGAGCAACAGCAGCAACAGCAGGTGGCGCTGGCGGAGCGGATTCCCGACTTCGACGTCGTGATCACGACAGCAGCGGTTCCGGGACGCCTCGCGCCGAAGCTCATCCCCGCCTCCGCCGTGGAGCGCATGCGGCCCGGCTCGGTGATCGTCGACCTCGCGGCGGACACCGGCGGCAACTGTGAGCTGACCGTTCCCGATGAGGTCGTCGAGCACGGTGGCGTCTCGATCGTGGGAACGACGAACCTCCCCTCGCTCATGGCATACCACGCGAGCCAGCTCTACTCGCGCAACGTCGCCGCGCTGCTCCAGCATCTCGCGCCGAACGGCGAGCTCGAGCTCGACTGGGAGGACGAGATCACGGCCGGTGCGTGCGTGACGAGATCGAAGGACGCGAGCGCGTGACCGACCTGCCGCTCGTCATCGAGCTGACGATCCTCGTGCTGGCGGCGTTCCTCGGCTTCGAGGTGATCGCGAAGGTGCCGACGATGCTGCACACCCCGCTCATGTCCGGAGCCAACTTCATCCACGGGATCGTGATCGTCGGCGCGATCATCGTGCTCGGAACCGCGGACGACGCCTTCACGAAGGTGGTCGGCTTCGTCGCGCTGGTGCTCGCAACGGCCAACGTCGTCGGCGGCTGGTTCGTCACCGACCGGATGCTCGGGATGTTCAAACGTCGCCCTGAGCCCAAGCGTGAGGAGCCGCGCAAATGATCTCGGATCCCGACGTCGTCGCGATCCTCTACCTGGTCACGATCGCCTGCTTCGTCGTCTCCCTGAAGTTTCTCGCCTCCCCGCGCCATGCGCGCAAGGGGAACTGGATCGGCGGCCTGGGAATGCTCTTCGCGATCGGCACCACGCTTCTGCTCGAGGGGCTCGAGAACTGGCTGCTGATCGTCCTCGCACTCGTGATCGGCAGCGTCGTCGGCCTGATCGGCGCGCGGAGCGTCCGCATGACCGCGATGCCGCAGATGGTTGCGATCTTCAACGGAGTCGGCGGAGGAGCGGCCGCGCTGGTTGCGCTCTCCGAGTGGCACAACACGGCCGATCCTTTTCGGGAAGAGACCGTCTCGATCGTTCTCTCCGCGCTGATCGGCTCGATCTCGTTCGCCGGCTCGGTCGTCGCCTTCGCGAAGCTCCAGGAGCTGATCAGCGGGCGCCCGATCGTGTTTGCCGGCCAGAACCTCGTGAACATCGCAGTCCTGGGCGGAGGTGCTGCGCTCGGGGCGGCAGCGGTCGCGGGTCTCGAAGAGCAGTGGGTGCTCTACCTCCTGATCTCACTCGCGCTCTTCTTCGGAGTGATGTTCGTCCTCCCCATCGGTGGAGCCGACATGCCTGTGGTCATCTCGCTCTTGAACGCTTTCACTGGGCTCGCAGCATCGGCGACCGGGTTTGTACTGGACTCGACCGTCCTCATCGTCTCGGGGATGCTCGTCGGCGCCGCAGGGACGCTCTTGACGCTGTTGATGGCGAAGGCGATGAACCGCTCCGTGGCCAACGTGCTGTTCGGCGCGTTCGGGCAGGTGCAGGCCGGTACGTCAGCAGTTCGAGCCGACGACGGCAGAACGGTGCGCGCAACCTCGCCGGACGACGTGGCTGTTCAGCTCTCCTTTGCCCGCAAGGTCATCGTCGCCCCCGGCTACGGCATGGCGGTGGCGCAGGCGCAGCACGACGTCCGCCAGCTCGCAGACGTCCTCGAGGAGCGTGGAGTCGACGTCAAGTACGCCATCCACCCGGTTGCGGGCCGAATGCCAGGTCACATGAACGTGCTGCTCGCCGAGGCCAACGTTCCCTACACGCAGCTTCACGAGATGGACGAGATCAACCCCGACTTCCCGCAGACCGACGTCGTGCTCGTCATCGGCGCGAACGACGTGACCAACCCCGCGGCCCGTAGCGATCCCGGCAGCCCGATCTACGGCATGCCGATCCTCGACGTGGACAAGGCGGCGAGCATCGTCGTCCTCAAGCGCTCGATGAGTCCGGGGTTTGCGGGAATCGACAACGAGCTCTATCTCGACGCGAAGACGACGATGCTTTTCGGGGATGCCAAGGACTCGGTGCTCAAGCTGATCTCGGCCGTGAAGAACTCGTAGGGCGCCGTCCCTTGCTCGGTCGTATGCTGCCGGCTGTCCCCAGAGCAAGGAGGTAGCCCATGCCGGTCGTAGCCGTTTTTCAGGATCCGAGCTTCACGCAGGAGCTGTACGAGAAGTCGGTCGACAAGATCACGGGCGGTAAGAGCGCTCGACTCGCCGGCTGACTGGCCCGTCGAGGGCCTGCTCGTCCATGTTGCGGGACAAGGTGAGAGTGGCTTTCGCGTCGTCGACGTGTGGGAGTCCGAAGATGCGTTCCGCCGCTTCGGCGAGACGCTGATACCGGTCCTCCAAGAGATGGGCGTCGAGGCTCAGCCGGAGATCTATCCAGCGCATACGTTCGTCTCGCGCTGAGTCCGGTCACGATGTGAGGGTGAGGCTCGCCTCACCCTCACCGCCGAGCAGCCGCGCCGGGTCGAAGACATCGAGGAGCGGGTCGCGGTCGCCGAGGATCGCGCGCGCCACGAGTCGTCCGCACGCGAAGCCAAGGACGTTGCCGTGGCCGGAGTAGCCACCGGCGATCCAGACCCCGTCTTTGCCGGGCAACCTGCCGACGACGGGGAGGAAGTCGAAGATCATTCCGAAGATCCCGGCCCAGCGGTAGTCGACCCGCAGCGGTCGCCCGACGAGTGACGCGACGAACTCTTCGAGTGCGTGCTGAACGTTCGGCGTCACGACCTCGTCGGCTGTGAACTCCTCCTGGAGCGAGGCGTCGCGGAAACCGCCGGCGACGATCCGCCCGTCCACCGCCTGGTGCCAGTAGTCGTAGCCGTGGCGGCCGTAGTGCGGGACCTCGAAGAACCTCTGGGGGATCGGCTCGGTGGCGATCACCTGGCCTCTCGTGGGGATGATGAGACCTTCGAGCTCACCGGCGAGGCCGCTCGGATAGCCGTCCGTGGCGACGACGACCGTCTCCGCACCTGTCTCCTCCGGCGCGCCGATCCGCGCGTGCTCGTGGATCTCGACGCCGGCGGCGGCGGCACGAGCAGCAACACGCCGAACCATGCGCGCCGGTTGCAGCACCCCGTCCGGCGGATGGAAGATCGCGGCCGGGTACCGGTCTCTCAACGGAGCGGACAGCTCGTCACGCCATTCGACCGCGAATCCGTCGGCCTGGAGCGCCGCGTACTCCTCCTCGAGCTCCGCTCGCTCCTCGCCGTCGGCTGCGATGCGCAGGCTGCCGGTCGGGCGGAAGGCGTCGCCCGCGGCAAGCTCGAGCTCCTCCAGCTCACGCTCCGTCCAGCGCCAGAGCGCGGCAGCGCTTTCCCGGCCGATCGACTCGACCATGACGGGATATGGAGCCGCGCCGCCGCGCAGCGCGAATCCGCCGTTTCGCCCGCTCGCACCGCCCGCGATCTCCCGGGCCTCGTAGAGGCGGACCCGCAGCCCGGCCTCCGCGAGCGTGAGCGCGCACGAGCAGCCGGTGATCCCGCCGCCCACGACTGCCACGTCGGGCTTTCCGTCGAGCGATGCGCGCCGGGGCGCGTCGTGCGCCTCCTCCAACCAGTACGACCTCGTCGTCACGGCGTCTCCAGCAGCTCCACCGCGCCGGTGAGCCATCCCCTGGGCTCGTCCTCGAACCACCAGCGGTCGTCCGGCTCGAGCGCCTCGCTGATCCGCAGATAGCTGATCGCGTGATGCACGTGGGCAAGCGGAAGCGCGAGCTGGTACGCGGCCCGGAGCTCGTCGAGGGACGCGAGATCGGCCCAGGCGCCGAGGTACGCGTCGAGCATCGACCTTCGTGCACTTTCGTCGTCCGCGCGCTGGAGGAACGTCGGCAGATCGAAGAGCGGGTGCGTGACGCACGCGTCCGACCAGTCGAAGATTCGCAGGTCGTCTCCGTCGACCATGACGTTCCACGGATGGAGATCGCCGTGGACGAGCGTCTGCGGCAACGGCCCCTCGCCGAGCTCTTCGCAGCGGGTCTCGAGCTGCGACACGGCTCCATGGCTGCCTGCGAGTCCGACGGTCTCGAAGGCCCTTTCGATCTCGACTGTCAGCACAGCGAGCCTGCGATCTTGCGCGCCGAGCGCGAAGAGGTCACCGGTACGTCCCGACCACGCGCGATGGACTCCTGCGGCCGCGCGGAGGGCGTCGCTCCACTCTCTCACGTCCAGCTCCCCGATCTGCGTGCCGGGCAGCTCGCGCATGAGCATCCAACCGCGCGAGGCGTCCAGCGCGAGCACGTCGGGGACGAGCGTCGGATGCTCGGTCGCGAGTGAGCGGGTAAAGGCGGGCTCGTGGTGAAACGTCGAGAAGACCGCCTTCATGTAGACATGACCGTCCCGCGTTCCGCGCCGCAAGACCGATGAGAGCGGCCACTGCTCCACGACTTCGACCGGCCCCACAGGCTGCAGGCCGGCTTCGACCATGCTCTCCTCCATCCAGCCCGATGCCTCGGCGAGCCATCCGGATCGAGCCCAGGGAGGGCGCGCCTCGGGAATCGGCGCACCACCCGTGATCGCAAGCCAGCCCGCGACGCACGGCGCCAACCCCGGCAGCGAGAGCGCCTCCGGATCCGCGTTGTCGAGTCCCAGCCACTCCATCTCTGCTGGAGGCTCCCACTCCGCGTGCGGCGCGTCGAACTCGTAGAGCGCGACGCTCGTCTGCTTCGTCGTATCGTCCCGCAGAATCCTCGCCGGGCGAAGGTACGGCGCGTCCAGTGACCAAGTCTGCCTCAGCGCCTCAATGACGCCCGCTGCGCCGGATCGGCTACGCACGCACGGGAGCTTCTCTCCTGAAACGAGCAGGGCCGAGTGGCCGGCGTTCGGCACCAGCACGAAGCTTTCGCGCTCCGTCGACATCGAGCGGCGATCCTAGACGCACACGCGATACACCCCGTCCTCGAGAGCGACGCTCCGGGCCAGCTCGAGCTCAACGAGCGCGGCAGACGCCTGCGCTGGGTCGACGCCCGCCGACCGCACGAGCTCGTCGGCCGTCAGCGCCCCGTCGCGCAGTCGCTCGAGCAAGCTCTGCGCTGCCGGCCCGAAGGAAGCCGCTGCGGGCGCGGTAGGCTCGAGGTCGAATAGCTCTAGTACGTCCGCGGCGCAGGTCACCGGGACCGCGCCGAGACGAAGCAGCGCGTTCGTGCCTGCGGAGAGCGCGCTCGTGATCTCGCCGGGAACCGCGAGCACGTCTCTCCCCTCCTCCAACGCGAAGTCGGCCGTGATCAGGGCGCCACTCCGCTCGCGGGCCTCGACGACGACGGTCGCCTCGCAAAGCCCCGCGATGATCCGGTTCCGGGCTGGAAATCTCCAGGGCGCCGGCTCGATGCCAGGCTCGTATTCCGAGAGAATCAAGCCTTCCTCACATATGCGTCGCGCCAGCTCGGCATGCGCGGCGGGGTAGTCACGGTCGACTCCGCAACCGAGCACGGCGATGGTGATCCCGGCTTCGAGCGCGCCGCGGTGCACTTCTCCGTCGATTCCTCGTGCCATTCCACTTACGACGACGAGCCCCGCGGCGGCCAACTCACGCCCGAGAGAGCGGGCGACAGCGCGGCCGTAGGAGGAGCACGCCCGCGCTCCGACCACGGCGACTGCCCGCCGCAAGAGAAGTTCCTCGCCGCCGCTGCCTCGTGCGAAGAGCGACGGTGGCGGGTCATGGATCGCGGCCAACAGCCCTGGATATCCGGCATCACGACGCCGAAGCCGACGAATCTGCGTCATGCCGGCATCCGGTAGGACAGCGCCTCGGCGACGTGCGCGGGCTCGACCTCGTCAGCTCCTGCGAGTGCCGCGATCGTGCGCGCGACCCGAGCGACGCGCACCCTTCCGCGGCCTGAGAGCGGGAGCCGGTCGACCGCGCTCGAGAGAAGCTCCGAAGCGGCCTCGGTCCTGCGTGGAAGCAGGGTTCGGAGCCGTTCTCGAGCGACCTCGACCCGTTCGCGTACCCGCTCCGACGCCTCACCCGGAGCTGCCGCGAGCTCGGCCGCACGCGGGCGTGGCATCGCCACCGCGAGGTCGAAACGGTCGAGCAGTGCTCGGGAGAGCTTCTCGCGGTACGCGGTGAGCCGCTGCGGGCTGCAGGCACACTCGATCGCCGGGTCTCCACGAGCGCCGCAGGGACACATGTTCATGGTCCCGACGAGCTGGAAGCGGGCCGGAAAGAGCGCGTGGCCACCGACACGCGCGATGGCCACGACGCCGTCCTCGAGGGGCTGACGAAGCGCCTCCAAGACCGAGCGCGGAAACTCAGGCAGCTCGTCGAGCAAGAGCACGCCACGATGAGCGAGAGAGACTTCGCCGGGTCGCGGCCCCGGACCGCCCCCGACGACCGCGGGAGCCGACGCGCCGTGGTGCGGCGCACGAAACGGAGGCACGGTGATCAGCGGACGCTCCGCGGGCAGCAGGCCGCAAACCGAGTGGATCCTGGTCACCTCCAGCGCCTCTTGGCGCTCGAGTGGCGGGAGGATCCCCGGCAGCCGCCGGGCGAGCATCGTCTTCCCGGTTCCGGGAGGCCCCATCAGCAGGAGGTTGTGCTCGCCCGCGGCGGCAACCTCGAGCGCGCGCCGCGCGCGCTCCTGCCCGCGCACGTCCGCGAGATCGGGAACCGTTCCCTGCACGAGAGCATCGCCCACGTAGGGATCGAATCCGGGAGCGTCGATTTCGCCGCGGAGGTATGCAACCACCTCGGCGAGATGCCTCACGGGAATCGGCTCGACCCCGGCCAGCGCGACCTCGGGCGCCGACTCCGCGGCGCAGACGACGCGCTCCAGCCCCGCACGACGCGCGCCTTCCGCGACCGCCAGCGCCCCGGCGACCGGTCGCACGCGTCCGTCGAGCGCCAGTTCGCCGACCGCCGCATGCCCGGCGAGCCTCTCCGCAGGTATCTGCCTCGTCGCAGCGAGGATTGCTAGCGAAATCGGAAGGTCGAACCCGGATCCTTCCTTGCGCAAGGCAGCAGGAGCAAGGTTGACGGTGATCCTGCGGTTCAGCGGCCATTCGAGGGAGGCGGAGACGACACCACTCCGCACGCGGTGCTTCGCCTCCTGACAAGCCCGGTCAGCCAGTCCCACGATGGCGAAGCCCGGGACGCCCAGCTGCAGGTGGGCCTCGACCTCGACTTTCCGAGGCTCGAGCCCGACAAGAGCGTGGGTGACCGCGCAGGCGAGCACCTCGCCGACGGTAGGCGCGAAGGCGTCACACGTGGTGAACGCCTTCGCGCCAAAACGTCTACAAGTTGCTCAGCCGGTGAAACACAGCACGTGCACGGTGAAGTTGCTCGACTGCCCGGTGTCGTTGCCACCCACCGCCACGAAGCCGTTCACCTGATTCTGTGCGTTGAACAGCGGCTCGAGCTCCTGGGTGACGAGCTTGAGGTCCGAGCCGTCGTCTCCCCATGAGGTCCCCGCGGAGATCGCCCGCTCGTTTCCCTCGCATCGGCGTTCGATACGACCGGTGTTGAAGACGTTGTCGACCGTGCCGTCGACGACGGTCGTCGCCGCGGTTCGCACCGTGATCGCGCCGATGACGCCCGCGGATCCAGCGGCCCCCCCGGGGCCAGTCGGGCCGGCCGGCCCTTGCGGTCCCGTCGGTCCCGCCGGGACCTGTCCCGGCGCAAAGTCTGCCCGCAGGAGCGAGCGGTTCGCGACTTTCGACGAGTTGACCGCGTTCGATCTGATCTTCGGACCTGTAACCGCGGCGAACTGCAACTGCGCGGGTCCGACGCTGTTCCTCGCGAGCTGACTCACCGCTGCCACGCTCGTCCCTCCGAGCGCGATCAAGAGCGCGACGCACGCGACCACCATTGCCGGCGACGGCCGCCGGTTCCAGAGCTTTCTCATGTGTCCCCCTTTCAGGGTCTCTTGCGGGTCAGGCTACCCAGCACCTCGGCCGGGACCAGGCGACCCGCGCCAGTCTTTACATCTCTTACGACACGGCGCCGACGAGGCCTCGGGGGTGGATCCGCGAGTTTGGCAAGGTCGAGGTTGCCCCGGGCATCCCCGAAAATCACATGCGCATCTTCACGAATGCGGGCGACCTCCGAGGCTGCACGAGCCGTGATCAGACCGGAAAGGAATGCGGTCGTCCGGATCAGCCGCGCCCGAAAGTCGGCGACACCGCTCACGCGCTCCCAGAACTCATCTGACGCGAGGACGAGGATATTCGGGTCGGACTCGAGCGCTCGCGATGCACGCCGTCCGGACAGCACGGCGATGTACAGATCGACGCGGCGCTTGCTTGCTCGAATCGCGCCTGCGGCTCGGCGAAGTGCATCAACATCGGAGCGTCGACCTCCTGCGCTCTTTGTGTTGGGCGCGGACTGGATCGCGTAGAGCTCGAC
>Ga0183260_10000512_pt1 | contig 32818 bp, 38 predicted proteins | sample AntDrymUQ4972206_2_FD_129768 | JGI IMG/M metagenome (GOLD analysis project Ga0183260, IMG submission 129768) | Polar desert sand microbial communities from Dry Valleys, Antarctica - metaG UQ497 (22.06) (version 2) (version 2) | ecosystem: Environmental > Terrestrial > Soil > Desert | place...
CTACATCGAGGGCTGGTATAACCGGCGCCGGCCCCACGGCGGCGCCAAGGGCCGTCCGCCGCTGATCGCCTGGGACCAACAGATCGTCCAAAATGCTGTCTCACTTTCTTGACACACACCACGGAGCGACGCGGAGAAATGAATTTATGTATTTATGCACTCCAAAGAAACACCTCGGTCCGTTCAGCACGCTCGTACCCACCACAATGCGCCCCATCCGGGTTGGAGCCATGGTCCTCGCAAGGCACCGGATTGGACAGACGAAACGCGATTCTCGTTTCCGGGTTCAGCATCGGCGCGGTCCTGATCATGATTGAGTCACTGCACTGATTGGCGACGCATGGTCGTAGGGGCTGCTCCGAAGGGACTCGGCTAGTGAATGCCAAGACGTTCCGCCTGTGATTCCTACGCCCCAACCGCCTTTGCGTGAGTTCGGAACCAATTGGTCGCCTGCTCGTACTGGTGGGCGATGCGGCTGATTCCCAGTTCGTCGTCCGGCTTGCCAACAATCGAGAGCCCGATTGGCATCTCATCGGCATCGAACCCGCACGGTACGGAGATCACCGGTTGCCCCGTTGCATTCCACGGCATCGTCAACCGCGTCAGGGCGGGTCCAACCGCCTCAGTCCCATCCGGGAGATCCACGAAAAGGCAGTCGGCGCGAGGGGCAATCGCCGCCGTTGAAGGCGCCGCGATCGCATCGAGCCGGTATTCGGCGTAGATGCGGGCGATACTGTCGCGAGCCGCCTTCCGGGCCACCCTCGCCCGTCGCAACATGTCATCCGGCAGCAACGCCCCCGCCTCAAACCGCATCCGCGTTCCGCTGTCCAATTTGTCGGCCTCGTCGCCTCGGATATGATCCCGATGAATCGCGGCAGACTCCACGCGATTAATCACGGCGGCCACGGCCCGCGCCATCGCCGCGTCCCTCCAGTCGACGTCGATCAGTTCCGCGCCAAGCGACTCCAACGTCTCAATCGCAGCGATGAACGACGCCTTCACATCAGGCTGGATGTTCTCGGTGAAGAACGTGGCCGGTATGCCGATTCGGACGCGGTCTAGCTTCTTCGGTCCGAACGGCTCGAGCATTGCATCGATCCTGGCAATCTCGGCCGCTCGGTTCGCGATCGCGAGATAGAGCACAAGTGTGTCCGCAACGGAGCGCGCAATCGGTCCCACGGTGTCGAGGGCGGGCGAGAGCGGGTATACCCCCGTCACCGGCAACCGCTCAAAGGTTGGTTTCAGGCCCACCGTTCCGGTAACCGAGGCCGGAATCCGGATGCTGCCCCCGGTGTCGGAGCCCAACGCCCCGAGACAGGTTCCGATCGCGACCGAGGCCGCTGACCCTCCCGAGCTGCCGCCAGGAATTCGGTCCAAATCCCACGGGTTGCGACAGGGTGCGCTCACCACACCGGCGGCAAACTCCTGAGTCACCGTCTTGCCAATGAAGATCGCGCCGTCGCGCCGCAATCGGTGCACGACTTCGGCATCGTGGGTGGCAACCTCGACGTCCTGGCGCAGCGGCGACCCGCAGAGCGTTTTCCGGCCTGCTATGTCGAAGATGTCCTTGATCCCGATCGGCAACCCCATTAGTGGTCGGCGCACCTTGTGCTTTTCCCGCGCCCGATCGTGAACCAGCGCCGTTTGGAGCGCCTCTTCCTCGAAGACCTCGACGTAGGCATGGAGGTCCGGTTCGGTCGCGCGGGTTCGGAGCAAGGTTTCGCGGATCAACTCGAAGACGCTGAACTCACGGTGATTGAGACCTGAAATAGCCTCACGCAGGGAGATCGTTGCGAGGTCGAGCGTCATTCCGCAGTGTCCTTCTGGTCAATCGTGGGAAATGCGGGGTCAAACTGCGCCAGATCGGCTTCGATCAGGTCACTCGGCACGGGAGGGAACAGGTGGGCAAAGCCAAGCTGAGCATTGAGTTCTTCCAGCACCATTGGCGCCCGGTCCTCGGAGACGGTGAGACCGGCCTCCCTGAGCAGGGCACGAAATTGGTCCGCGTTGACGGATGCCGATGAACCGTCTCGATCGGGCATGGTTTGCGTATCCTCTGTCGAGCACGCGGACAGTGTCCCCATCGCTCGGATTGTGTTGGAGCCAGATTCATGCAACAACCTGAACAGCAGATTCTGAAACACCGGAGATGTGTGTCGAAGGAAGTGTCCCATGCTTGAGGAAAACGTTCGGCTCGACTTTGTCAAAGATCTTCGCTATCGCCAGCGCGGGAATGTCCACTTGGCCAGACGCTTTGCGCCAAAGCCGGGTCAACAGAGGCACATCGTTCGGGTCATGCACTGAGAAGCTCGATCGCTGGCGGCGTCGCCCCAAGCGTATTCCGCAACCATCGAACCCTGAGTGCATGGATCGGGGCGCAATCGCTCGCATTCGCCTCGCCCATCATGTTGCGCGCGGGGACAGACTTGACACCCTTAAGGTGCGCTCACGTCGCGCCGGATTTCGAGCACGGTGCGCAGGAGGTAGGTGATCAGGATCGGACTGCCGACCTTGAGGTCGGCGTCGAATTCGCTCTCCGCGAGTTGACATTGCGACACGGTTTCCGGATCGTCCAGGTGCGAATAGAACACCCGGGTGTACGGCACGCCGTGCAGCATAACGATCTGCTTGCCTTCGAGCCGCCCGTGGATTTCCATCGATGTTCGCCTCGTCACGTTGTCGTGTACGGTTGCGGACTTCGTGTTCGCCCGTGGTCGTGCAGGGCGGGCCTAGTTGACCGCCTATGCAACGTCATTCCGCTCGAACTCGATGCGTGCTTCTGCCTCGTCGGCATCGAGGCGGTCGTCGCGGCCGCGGGCATAAAGGTAAATTGCAATCGTCACAAGCAGCAACGGTCCGAGTCCGAAGCAGCCCAGAATGAACATCGTGCCCTGATCGTAGGTGTCCGACCGGACTATCACGACGAAGAGCAGGGCCACGAGCACCAGAATCAGCGCCAACGCGCCCAATGCCCCGGCTTGGGAAACACAGCCGCGCGCATTGGTGTTGATATCGGGCACTGTGGAAGGGCGCGGCGTTTCCGTGCTCGAGGCCAGCGCGGCAACTTCCTGGAGGCGGATGTATCCGAGCTTTCCCGAATCGAGCCGGACCCGAACGAAGTCCTCAACGGGGTCGCCGCCCTCCACCGTGTCCAATTCAGTCCCAGACGGGACGATCTCGATCAAACGGGAGGCTGAATCGGGTCGCTCGTAAACCCGAAGTCCCTCTGTCGCGTGAAAAGCATCGACCAGCGTTGTTCCGCACGCGGCGCAAAAGTGGTTGCTGGCGGGATTCAACGCGCCGCACATGCCGCAGAAGATGAGCGGTCTGCGGTCGTTTTGGGCAGGCTGCTCCGGTTCGTGCGACGCCGAGGCGTCGGGTTGAGTGCTCACGTGGTTCGGGACCTCCGCTTCGTTTCCCGGATGTTTGGACCCCATGGCGCCGCCTGCATTGACACCGGGACGCCATCAAGAGCCGGATAAGCCGGGCAGTACGCTGCGATCCGCTGGAAGTTGTATATCATAGCCAGCGAGAGGGATCATTGCCTGGTGACCAACCGCCAGTTTGTCCGTTACTGCACGAGCTGAGGCCTGGACCGATGTCAGACTCCGAACAGCCAACTCCTGAAGACGCAAATCCTTGCGGCAACTGCGGCGCCCTGACGCAGTTGGTCGACGTGACCTGCCCTTCCTGCGGTGTATTGCTTGCCGCCTACTTGGCTCCGAGGGGAGCGACGGGAGCCAGCCTTGCTCCCGCGACCTCCGCTACGGTCACCACTGCAGGCGACACCTCGGCAACCCACGACGTTCCGTCGCCATCGATGACCGCCGATCCAGCCGGGGGAAACACGACCGTCGCGCCCATGTACTCAACGCCGTCGTTCACGACGCCCGCACTCGAGTCGTCGCCACTCCATCAACCGAAATCGCGGAGCCCGATGAGCGACGCCTTGCAGGGCCTCGGGGATCGTCTTGGGTCCGGAAGTGACGCTGTTGGGACCGATGAACTCGCCAAGATGGCGGACCGCAAAGACGAACTCTCGCACATGGCGTCCGGCTCCGATGAACTCGCGGAGATGGCTGCTGGCGGCGGCGCCTCCCTGTCGAAGCAGATCGAGGCCGAGCTCGCTGGCGCAAGAGTCACCTTTGTTGGAGCCGAGCCGGTCATTGATAGTTACCAGGTCGCAATCACCCAAACTCCTGGCAGCGAGCCGTCGGTCGTCGAGACCAGGACTGGTGGCAATCGGGTTCCCGGCGTAGACGAGGTCACATCGTCTCAATTAGCCGAGAGACGTGGAGTTTACGATCAGACCATAAGGAGCGCTATAGGTGATTCGGATCAGCGAGGATCGTCGTCTGGACACGCCAGTGGTTTTGACCCCAATGCGGTTGTACGATGGCTCCCGTTCGTCCTGATCGGTCTGTTCATTCTGGGGTTCGGCCGGTCCCTGCCCGGTATGGGTGGCGTGATCGGCTTCGTTCTCGTTGCTGGTCTCATCTATCTCTTGCTGAAATGGACTGCGGCATCCAGCCGCAAGACTACCTCAATGCCCCGCGACGAAAGCTGGAACCGCAAAAAACGCCGCTAAGCACGACGTCATTTCGAACGTATTCGAGCAATCTGGCGCCAAGGGACCTAGTCCTTGCGTCCTCCCGGTCGGTTTGGTCAATCGGTGATCCCGCGCATCCCGCTCATCCGCGTGGGACGCAACCGGCAAACCACTTCGCCGGGGACACCGTTGCGTTTGCCGAACTCCTCGGCGCGGCCCTCGCCCATATACTTGGCTCCAAGCTTCGTGGCCCAGATTCGGCTTTGCGCGGGATCGGGATCGATTGTCACCGTACCCTCGATCGCGATGTACGACGAACCGTCGCTCATGTCATCGACCGAGACAGCGGCCTGACTGGCGCGAGTCAGGTTGCGGCCCTTAACTGAGGTATGCCAGGTGGTGAACACGATCTCCTCGCCGTCGCGGACGATCCAGATCGTGGAGACGTGTGGGCGGCCGTCCTCGCGAACGGTGGCGAGGCGCGCCGTTCGCGGTTTCTCGTCAATGTATGCCAGAATCTCCTCAGAGATCATCTTTGTGGGCATTCACAACTCTTTTCGACGTTAGCTCGTTACAGTGGACTATGGATACCAGTAGGTAACGAGCCAACTGCATATAGCGAAAGTCGCGACGGATGCCATGATCGATGACGCAACGATAGCAGCAATCGCCACCCCCGCCGGCGAGGGCGGGATCGGGGTGGTTCGGATCAGCGGAAGTGACGCCGCGGCAATCGCCGCGTGCGTCTTCCGTCGAGGTGGTCGGCGGTCAGCGACCATCGACCTGGCTGCCACCGAAAGTCATCGCCTGCTGTACGGCAAAGTCATCGACCCGTCCACCGGCGCGACGATCGACGAGGTGCTGCTTGGCTGGATGGCCGCCCCTAACACCTATACGAAGGAAGATACGGTCGAGTTCTCATGCCACGGTGGGCTGATTCCCCTCCAGGAAACCTTGCGTGTCGTGCTCAAGGCCGGGGCGCGCCATGCCGAACCGGGCGAATTCACGCTGCGAGCGTTCCTCCACGGCCGACTCGACCTCACCCAGGCTGAGGCCGTGCTCAATGTGATCGGGGCGCGCACGGCGGAGAGCCTGAGCCTGGCAGTCTCCGATCTGGGCGGCGACCTCACTCGCCGCCTTGTCCCAGCCAACGCCGCCCTGATCAGCCTGCTCGCATATCTCGACGCTTCGGCAGACTTCCCCGACGACGAGATCGACACCTCCGACATCGACCATGGCCTGACCGTCGCCGAAGAGGCGCTGGCCGACGTCGTGGCAGGATCCAAGGCGGGGATGTTGCTTCGGGATGGGGCAAGTATCGCCCTTATCGGTCGGCCTAATGTCGGCAAGAGCAGCTTGCTCAATGCCTTGCTCCGTGCCGACCGCGCGATCGTCACTCCGATTGCCGGCACCACTCGCGATGTAATCGCCGAAACGATCTCATTGAAAGGCATCCCGGTGACGCTGCTGGATACCGCCGGGATCGTGGAGTCGGAGCACCTTGTCGAGAAGATCGGTGTGGAACGGAGCCGCAAGGCGCTGTCCACCGCGGCCGCAATTGCCCTCGTGATCGACGGATCGGTGGCTCCAGCGGATGGCGATTTCGCGGTCACCCGGTTGCTGGCGCAACGGGCGGTCGACGAGCGGACGCCGGTGGTGATCGTCCGCAACAAGCGCGATTTGGCGGGTCAGGTCGATCAGGCGGCCATCGCCGATTTGTTGGACGAGGCGCCGGTGGTCTCCGTGTCAGCCACCACCGGCGAGGGACTTGGCAATCTGGAAGCGGTCCTCGCCGAGACCCTGCGCGGAGGAGTATCGAGTGAGGCGAGACCGTCCCTGATTTCGGCCCGGCAGCGAGCGGCGGTCGACCGCGCACTGCGGCACATCCGCGATGCCCAGGAGGCACGGGCAACGGGTTTTCCGCAGGATCTTCTGGCGACTTCGGTTCGCGCCGCGCTCCACGCCGTCGGCGAAGTCACCGGCGAGGACGTCGACGAATCAGTCCTGGACGAAATCTTCAGCCGCTTTTGCATCGGCAAATAGGGGTCGACCTGGTCCGTACTGAACCCATCGAGTTGGCGCCGACTCGAACAACACAGTCATTCGCCGTCGTCTGCAAGAACACGAACGCATCGAGCGCGAAATGATGCTCGATCTCATCGACGAAGCGCATGTGGTCACCTCGCCCTGATCCGCACGCATCGCCGGGCGCCCGCGGATCCGCTCACGATGTCGGCGGGGCTGACGATGCTCCGATCGCTGGCCTGATTCCCGACGATCAGATGCTCTGCCCGGTATCGGGGTCAACCCCGGAGGCGCCGGTACCCCGCGGTTGTACGCCTCCCGCGGTGGGATAGCCGGTGAGAGGCCGGAACGTTTTGGCGGGTGCTGCGTTATCAATGGGACAGCCAGAGGGCATCTCAGCTCGCCACCGGTCATGGAATTAAAAAGAAGGATCACGATCGCGATGCGAACACAACACAAAATGCCAGTCATGCTGGCCATGGTTCTGCTGGCCCTCTCCTTGTGCGCGGGCACAGGAGTTGATGCCCAGGACGCGACACCCGACGTTCTCCAACCCGATGATCTGGAGGGGTTGCAGCACTCCGTTGTTCGTGCTTATACGATCGACTACAGCACGATGTTCGAAACCGCGGCCACGCCGGGCGCTGAGATGCAGATGCCGGCCGGGATTTACGTACTGGGCGCAACCATCCTCGAGTTCGACAATGCCGGGAACGCCGAATCCGCGCTCTTCAGGCTGGCTGACGACACGGAAGCCCAGGACGAAATGAACAGGAACGAGGGGGCTGAGGTGTCTGATCTCAATCTCGATCTCGGCGACAACAACGTCTCGTACACCAGCGTCGAGGATGTTGAGGGTGTGGAAACGGAAACGGTCGTGAGCCTGGTTCAGGGCGGCAACTACGTCTATTTCCTCGTCGCCGGCGGCAATGACACGGACGTGCAGAGAACCGTCGTCGAGTTCGCTACCGTCCTGATCGAGAACGATGGCGGCGGCGAGGGCGAGTTCAACGAAGACGGCACATCGAGCGGTGGGCTGTGGGAGAAGTTTCCAGCCGCTGACGACGCGCTATTCGCCGGCCTGGTCCCCTACGACCAGGTGCTCTACCCGGAACCGACCGGCACCCCAGGGGTCTGACCCCAATACGCGGTTCCACGATCGAGCAACCCCGGCGGGGCATGCGCCGGGGCGACCTGGTTTCTGAATCTATTCCTGGGGCGGCCGGCGTCGTTGCGATGGACGTTGCGGCGCGTTAGGGTCGTTCGGATCGTATAGCTGTGGGCGTTGCCGCTGCCGCGGAGCCGGTTGCGTGGGAGGCAACGGTTCATCGTCGTACAGTGTGGGTGGCGGAATATCCTGATCGTAGGCGGGTTGTCGTGGTGGTGGTCGCTGCCGCCGTGGTGGACGCTCATCGAGATCGGTGTCGACCGGGCCAGGTTGACGTCGTTGTTGCTGCTGTGGACGCTGACGTCTCTGTTCGCGGGGAGGAGCTCTCTCCGGACCGGGGCGATCTTCGGCCCAACCTTCGGGTCCGCGGACGAACTCGTAGGCCACGGCGCCGATCACGCCGCCGATGAACGGCGCCGTCAGGTAGATCCAGAGATCGGCGAAGGTCCCGGAGGCAAGGGCCGGACCTAGCGATCTCGCCGGGTTTACCGAACCGCCGGAGACTACGGCGAAGACCTGGATCACAAGGAGTGTGCTGCCAATGGCGAGTCCGACAGCGGCGGCGGGAACACGTTTGTCCGTGGCGACCGCGACGATGATGAAGACGAAGACAGCCGTCGCCACCAGTTCCACGAGGAAGCCGTCGAGATTGCTGAACCCCTCCGCAACGGCATTGGACCCAAGATTTTCAACATTTCCGTAGATGAGCCTCAGAAAGAGTGAGGCCAGCACGGCGCCAACGATCTGCGACCCAATGTAGTACGGAACGTGCGGCATCGGGAATCGGCCGACGGCCGCCAAGCCGATCGTCACCGCGGGATTAACATGCGCCCCAGAGATATGCCCGATCGCAAAGACGATGCCGATGAGTGCGAAACCGAACGCGAGGGGATAATTGCCGCCTAAAATGACGGCGCCGGTGCCGGCAAGGACCAGGATGAATGTCCCGATCGCCTCGGCGGCCATCTTCCGGATCAAGACTTCAGGTACCGCCATCGCCAAAATCCCCTCCCGCGCTCAAACGAATCCAGTTCTGGACTTACGTGTCGATCCGGCGAGACCCCCTGCCAACATTGCCCAATCCCCAACCCGCAATAGACAGCGCGGGCGCAGGCATTCATTGTACCGATTCGGGCCTCCTTACGAGCAGGCAGCTGCCGATCAGACCGTTGAATGCGACGATTCTGAGTTGCCCGAAACCTTGCCGGCACGAACGATGCCAAACGAAGCAAGTCCCACGACCAATGCCAATCCCCAGAACACCGGCGTATATCCTCCCCAGGCCGCCACCAGCAAACTGACGGCCAGCGGTCCCGCCCCCGCGGCGACTTGGGTGGCGAACGCGATTGAACCGCTGATTCCGCCATAGGCCCGAAGACCGAAGACATCGACGACCAGGCTGGCGCGCATCAGGGTGAGTGCGCCGTTTCCGGCGCTGAAGAGGGCGATGAAGAGGAAGAGGCCGCTCCTTGAATCGGCCATCGCCAGGACCGCAATTGATGTGGCGTGGAGACCGAAGACCAGAAACGCCACAGTACGGCGCCCGAACCGATCGGCCACCGGCGCGAAAATCACGCGGCCTGGAAGTTTCAACAACCCGATCGCTCCCGCGGTCGTGGCGGCGAACGCCGGTGAGTAGCCTTCGTCCTGGAGATAGGGGATGAGGTGAATCTGAACTGCCACGGAGCATCCCCAGATTGTCGCGAACGAGAGGGCCATCCACCAGAAGGAGGGCGTGTGGAGGGCGCCCCTGAGCGTAGCATCCCTCACGTCGAACGTTGGCTGGTTCCGGTCGCCAAAGGCGCCGGAGGGTTCGCGCAACCCTTCGACCCGCTGGGCGCCATCCGGTTCCAGGCTGAGGTCCGACGGCCGATGTCGCACAAACATTGCGTGCGGCAAGATGGTTGTGGCCGCCAAAATTATCGCAAGCGCCACCAGCGCGTCACGCCAACCCAAGCCTTCGACGAGCCAGTTCGTGAGCGGCAGGAAGACGACGCTCGCTAGCCCACCGACAAATGTGAGAACGGCCAGGGCGCGGTTACGATCGCGTCGGAACCAGGTAGCCACAATCACGAATGTTGGTTCGTAGAGCACCGTCGCCATTGTCAAGCCGATTCCTGCCCAGATCAGGAAGAATATGGGCAAGGTTTGCACCGTTGACCACGCCAGAATCAGCAGCGAGGCGGCGATCGAGCCAGCCGTCATCAGGGCGCGGGCGCCGTGGCGGTCGACCCAACGTCCGACCGGGATGCCGAAAAGCCCGGAGATCAGCACTCCAACGGAGAAGGCGGCGGTCATCTCCACCCGTGACCAACCGAGATCGTTGCCCATGGGGACGATCAGCACCGAAAAGGCGTAGTAGAGGATTCCCCAGGAGACGAGCTCGGTGAACGACACGACCCAGACCTGGATCCAGCCGTAATACAAACGCCCACCGGAGAAGAGTGGGCGCCTGGCCGTTGGAGTGGGCACGATCTCGGCCGGAAGTGACATCGTACTTCTCGTCGGGTCGGGGTAGGCAGGAGGGGTCGACCGAGCCTGCACTGAGCGCAGCGAATGTGTGTCGACCCGATCCGGATCATCGCAGCCATTTTCCGGGCGCGCAAGGGACGGATCGGGTCGATCCCTACGCGAGGTTGATCACCACCGCCGTCGCGGTCCGGGACCACTCGTTGGGAAGCGGCGCGTCGCCATCGGGGTCGAAGTGGTGGTACTTGGCAGCGACCACGCGTCGCACGCGAGCATCGAGGACATTGTCCTCGACCCACCGGGCGGTCCCTTCAACCCAGACATCACCGACCCGGAATCTCACGTCAGGCGTCTTTCGAAAATTGCGGATCCAATCCTTATTGAGGCCGTCGCCGGAGAGGATGTAGATCATCCCATTTTCGTACCCGAACCAGATTTCGGTCTGCCTTGGCTGGCCGCTGACGCGACCGATCGTTTCAAGATAGCCGAGTGGAGTCTTCGGATCGAACGGCCGCTGTTCGGATGCGGTCATGCATGATGCTCCTGTACGGCGCTTCGTCGGCAGCATCCGTCCCTTGTGATGGCGGCCACGGCGTCAGTCGGTGGCGATGGGAGCCGGAATCGGATTCCCGGACCAATCGACCACCGCCTCCATCAACTCCAGACAATTGCCATCGGGGTCGTCGATATACAGCGAACGGTTGCCGTCGTCGAAATCGAACCGGAAAACCACGTGTCCAAACGTTTCGAGCCGTTGCCGCACGGCGTCGATGCTGCCCTCCGGTATGCGCAAGGCGAAATGCACGTGCGCCCCGCCCCGGCCATTTGCGAGGGCGCCGATTGCGGCTCTTGCCGTCCACAGGCCGAGCGCGGCGGTATCGCCCAGGTCGAACCAGACTGCTGGCCGGTCTTCCCCCCAGCGTTGCACGATCCGCAGGCCTATCACCTCTTTATAGAACCGCGTCGATGCTTCAAGATCGGCGACCTCCAGGACCATTTCAAGTAATCCAAGTGGACGGCATATCGGTTTGGACGAGGGACCGGTCATCGGGTACTCCTCCGCTGAGGCTGCGAACGGGGGTCGTAGTCCGGGGGCGCCAGACCGGTGACCACCCGGACGACGGGTGGTTTCAGGGGTGATGCTCAGCCATCCGAGGCGATTTGAGGCGCTTCCGATGTCCGTCCCCGCAGTTGCCCCGCAAACGAGACGAGCTCGGCAACCATCAAGTCGAGCCGGTGATCGATCTTTCCGCTGTTGAGTCGCACGCGTTCGCGGTCGATCGTGTCTTCCGGCACCGCAACGTGCGTGGGCACTGATATGCCCTTTAACCCGCGAACGCAGTTCGTGAGCGTGTGCAGGACACCCATTGCGGTCATCCCGCCATAGGCCATCAGCCCAACCGGTTTGCCGCCCAGGTAGGGTGGGTTGTCCTTGCCCAGAAAGATCAGCAGGTCGAGAACATTCTTGATCGCGCCGGAAACGGTGCCGTGATACGTCGGCGAGCAGATGATGATGCCGTCCGCCCGACGCACCTCATCGAGCAGCCACGACAATGTCGGCGGATAATCTTCAAGCCGCCATTCCGTGTGGAGGAGCGGCAAATTCAGGTCGTACACGGTCGCAAGGCTTGTTTCACACCCGAGCGCTTCGGCCTTGCGCAGGGCTTCCTGAAGCGGCACGAGGCTCCATGATTTGGCGCTGGTGGCGCCGCCAATCCCGAGAATCCGGACCGGCTCCGATCCAGATCGACTCCCCGCCGCAGGCCGTAATGGAATCAGCTCGGCCGGCTTGGAAGCTGGAAGGTCGGTCATTGCGGAGGCGCCTTTCGTGGCATGATTCCTGACGTGGACTCGTGTAATTTGCGTGTCGAATGCGTCAGCGAGGTCGTCACGCTGCGCCGATCACGATAGATCTCTGGAGAGAGCGCATCGGAAAACAACGCCTGGAAAGACGTTCGTGAGGCTCATCGCAGATGCCTGACCGGTGTCCACCACCACAGGTAGGGGACATAACCGAGAATAAGGATACCGTTGATGGCCACTGCCCATTGGACGTTGATCAGCGTTGCCAGGAATCCGGCGAGCAATCCGCCGATTGGCGTCAGCCCCCAAAGCATCGATTGGACCGATACAACGCGACCTCGATAGTCCTCATCGACGTTGGTCTGGACCAGGGTGTCGCCCATCGTCGAATAAATCGCCCACACCATGCCGATGAGGAATGCAACAGGAAACGAGATCCACGGATGCGACGAGATTCCGAACGCCGCAACCATGACGCCAAATGCGGCCACGGCAGCGATCACGATCTTTCCGCGATGCCGCGCGCCGGCAAGCAGGGCAACGGCGATCGTTCCGATCAGCGAACCGACACCCACGGCCCCCAACAGCCAGCCAAGCCCTCCATCTGGCAGATCCAAGACGTCCTGGGCAATTGCGGGGGCCATCGTCGAGTAGCTCATGCCGAGGGCGATTGGAATGATGTCGACCGAGAGAAGCCCGCGAATCCTTGGCGTGCGCCAGATGTAGCGATAGCCTTCCTTGAGCATCGTCAGCGGTTTAGCCGCGTCTGCCGCGTGGGCGACGCGCGGCCGAACGACGGTGAGCGTCATCACGATCAGCAGCATTGGCAAAATCGCGATCGTGGTGAAGGCAAAACAGGCGGCGACTCCCAAACCAGCGATGGTCCAGCCGGCAATCGTCGGACCGATGATGCGGGCGCCATTGAACCCTGCCATGTTGAGGGCAATAGCGCTTTGCAACTCTCTCCGTGGCACGAGCGAGGGCACGAGCGCCAGCCGCGCCGGCCAGTCAAAGCCGGCGACAAGGCCAAGCAGCGCGCCGATCGTCAACAGGTGCCAGAACTCAACGGTCTCGGCAAATACGAGCACGGTCAGAAGCGCGGTGGCAACCAGGGCAAGGAGTTGGGTGGCGACGATCACCTTGCGGCGATCGACGCGGTCGAGATAGGCGCCCGCAATTGGTCCGGCGATCAACTCCGGAACCGCCTGGGCAAAACTCATCAGCCCCAGTTTGAACGGGTCGCCGGTGAGGTCGTAGACGAGCACCCCCATCGCCGTGATCCGGACCCAGGCGCCGGTCATCGAGATCGTGAAGGTGGACCAGAACCTGACGTAGTTGGAGTTCTTCAGCGCCTCCATCGGCCCCGAGCGGTCGTCATCAAACGAAGAAAGCGCGAATTCGTCGGGCTCAACGGTCTCCACGGCGCGAGGTTGCCCCGATTCGGTTTCGGGGATCACGGACACCGCCGTCATCCCCAATTCCTGGAGAAAGATTGTTCGGCCTCATCGTCCGGGGTTGCCTGAAACACGCGGTTTCCCTCTAGATCGATCACGACGGTGTCTGCGGGCCACGATAACAGAGGGGATTGAATAAAACAAGCATCGCGTTGGTTTATTCAACCCCCAGATGGTATAGGGCCAGACCAACCGATGCGGGCAACTGGAACATGGATCGTTCCTACTGTTTCAGGAGAGGACGGTGTCCACCGCACGAGCGCTCCGCGCGACAGGCGGCGGCGCCGGATCCGTTCTACTCGGGCCGATACAAGATCGGCCCCTACGAGGCAGGCTCCAGGTCCGGGGCCCTATTACGCCGAGGTGAGTTTGGCGACGATCTCCTCGTCCCAGTTCAGGTGATCTTCGGTTTCGGCGGCGAGAGTTGTTTCGCCGGTGCGATCGTGATTCACGCCACGTTCCCAGTCGCGCAACGTGAGGTTCACCAGTAGTGAGATCAGCTCGCTGCGGTCGTGACCGAACGTCGCCAATTCCGCTTCGGGGGTGGGATCGCCGGTCGCTGGTCGCAGGGCGCGGATTTCCGGCTCATCTTCCATCGCCAGCAGCAGGACGGGTTCGTGACGCATGATTGCTTGCAACCGGCGCAGGTTGACGGCCTCGCGCACGCGCAACTCGAGCAAAAGATTCCCGATCTCCGGGGAGACACTTTCGGGCACAGGATCGCCGAGGGCGGCCCGCAGCGTAGAGGGGGTTTCGAGAAGTCCATCGATCAGGTCGCGATAACTGTCGAGCATGGGGGTTTATTCCTTGCGTGCAATTGGGGACAAGGCGCGGGCGGACACAAGCGCCTGTCCAGAGCGGAGCGTGTGATCCGCAACCCTACTAGACGGGTTACAAATTTGGGCGGATACCCCAGACGACGCCGAAGGGATCGCGGAACGAGAAGGCGGGACCCGCGGCAGTCAGCAGCGTGTAACCGCGCATCAGGACCAACGCCTTGACCCGAGCCGCCGCTTCACTGGTCATGGCCACGCCGATCTGGTTGTTGATGCCTGCGTAGTCCAGCCGCGCGGCGCGTCCCGCCCGCGCCAGCGCGACGTGGAGTGGTCCGTTCCGCATGAACGAAACATCGGCTTCAGTGTTGTCGCGGGCGGCGCCGACGTGGTCGTAGTCCGGACCGATTTCTTCCCAGGCATCGTCCTCGTTCTGTCGCATCCGCTGTGCGAGCGCGAGTTCGAAAATCTCGCCGTACAGGCGCTCGGCGGGGGCAAGTTCGTGAACCTGGATCACGGCGTAATTGCGACCGCCGATCGAAAGTTCGTCCTCGGCGTCAACCAGGTTGACAGCGGTGATCGAAGACCTGGGAGCAGCGTCACGAGTGGACAGCGATGCGGCATCCGGATCGTTGGTGTTGAGTCCGCCGACGGTCTCGCGTTCGTGATCGCCGATCCGGGGCACGGAATGCTCGACCCACGGCTGGTCACGACGAATCGCCGACACCAGGCCGGGGGCATCGGTGTCGTGGAGACCGATCCGCTGACCACTGTGCAGCACGACGCCGATCTGGAAGCGGCTATCCGGTCGGGTCGCGCCGATTTCGCCTGCCCAGCCATAGAGCGTATTGACGACCCGCAGCGAGTGGGCGGCCACGGTCAGGTTGGCGTAGCGGTCGTCGAACCCGAGACCGTGAGCGGCGCGATCGACGAGCACCTGGGCATCGCCTGCAGTGGCGACAGCCACATTCGCATCGGCCGACAATGATGCGGGCACTTCGAGCAGGAACCGGTACGCCATTCCGCGATTTTCTCCTGGATGCTGTCGCTTCCAATGTGCGCACCGTGGAACTCACGATTTCTGGTGGTGAGTATACCAACGATTTCGGCGCGTCAGCGGCCGGCGGAACCCCAGGCAGCGGGCTCCCGACGGACGCTCCAGCGGGCCGGGACCAAGGCGTGCGGGCGTGGAACCAGCGGACCTGATCGCCTGCGCATGGCGCAGGTTCCAGGTCCGCTAGCGCGAAAGAACGCAGAGTTCCCTAGCTCTCGGGGGTCGCGACCGGAGTACCCGACTCCTCACCATCGGCCGAGACCAGTTGCCAGACCGTGCCCGTTGCATTCTCGAACGGGTTGTAGTCACGGCTGAACTCGCAGGTGCAGGCCGTGACGTAGAGCTCACCGTCCTCGCCTTGACCGGCTCCCGTCACCAGCAGGTCGGTATCGAGCAATTGCTCGAACTGCCAGGCGCCGGCGTCGTCCTGCGCCAGGCCCCAGAATATGCCGGAACAGAAATCGGAGGCGAAATAGATGCCGTCGAGATCCGGCGAAGTTGAGCCGCGATAGACCCCGATTCCGGTAATCGAGCAACCGTTCTCACCATGATCAAATTCCGCGACCGGCAGCACGCCAAACGACCCGCAGGCCTCGCTGTCGTCAGGCGGGTAGCAGTGGGCGCCTTCCATGAAGTCCCAACCGTAGTTTTGGCCGCCCGGCTCATCGGCTGCTTTGAAGTTGATTTCTTCCCAGACGACCTGGCCAACATCGGCGATGTAGAGATCGCCGGTCTCCTGATCGAAGCTGAACTGCCACGCGTTCCGTAACCCGTAGACATAGATTTCAGGCCGTGCATCTGGATGGTAGTCGCCAGTCTGGGCCACCTCGTTGGCGATCGCTGACTGCTGCACGCCGCCCGGCGCGAACGGATTATCCTCAGGAATCGCGTATGGGACGCTGCTGTCGGTATCGACATCGAGCCGGAGAATCTTGCCAAGCAAGTTTCCGAGATTCTGGGCATTACGGTACGGGTCACCGGCCAGGCCGCCATCCCCGATCACCACGTAGAGATACCCATCGGGACCGAAATGAATCGTACCGCCGTTATGGTTCACGTACGGATCGTCGACGGTCAGGATCACCCGGCCGCTCTCGGGATCGGCCACGTTCGGATCGTCTGCCGAAACGCTGTATTCGACGACGAATTGCATTCCGTTCGTTCGATAGTCAATGTAGTAGACGAAGAACCGGCCGTTGTTGGCGTAGTCCGGGTGAAACGCAAGACCAAGCAAGCCCTGCTCAAGAAAGTCGATCTTGACCTCGGAAGTGATATCGAGGAAGGGGTCCTCGACCAACTGATCATCCTCGATGATGCGGACTGTGCCTGTTCGCTCGAGAACGAAGAGGCGACCCGAACCGTCGCGTGGGCTGGAGACGTTGACCGGATCGATCAGGCCCTCGGCAACCTGCACAAGTTCAAGGGTCGGATCGCCCGGCAGGTCGCCACCTGGTTGGGCGACGGTTGCCTCCTGATCCTGGGCGAGCGTGCCGAGCGCGCTGAACGAACCGCTAACCGCAATCAGCACAGCGATAAAGATAAATGCAGTACGCCGGGGAGTACGCATGATAGCCCTCCTTGAGCCACGTAAACGACCGTGCCTGCCCCAGGGTGGGAACCGCGGGGCATTGGCTGAAGTTGCATCCTATTACTGAAACCAAAATGCGTCAACGCTCGTTTGGCACTTCGTGGTAGACCCTGCCCCGCAGACGTTGCTCGAAAGGAGATTGGCGCCTCAGTCGGCGCGAGTGTCCCCATCGGCGGGGTGGATGGCGCCCGCCCGCCCAGTCGTTGTCCGGCCGTTCGCCTCACCAGTATTCCGCTCGGCGCCCGCAGCGTGGCCACCACCGCGAGCGCCAGCACGTGAATTGAAAAACGCCGGTTGACGGGTTGGCCGCCCTACTTATGCCCGTCCGGCCAGGCGCCCACCACCTGGCGCAGGATCGCGAATTCGCCGGTGTGGTAGGCGTTGTGGTCGGCGAGGACGAGACTTTCGCGAAGCAAGGTGTGATTCTGGTTTGCCCTGGCATTCATGACGACTCCGAGGAGATCGCGGTCGGGCTCGGCGACGAGCGCCCGGAGCGTCGCCATGTCGCGGCGAAATGACTCGATCGTGGCGTTCCAGCCTGCCGCGTCGGTCGTCGCGTCCGTGGCTGGCCAGCTCTCGTCCGGCCATGTCAATTCACGATAGTGCGGATTTTGGACATAATCCAGGATGTCGCGGGCGGTAATCCGGATGTGTTCCAGCACGTGCCAGAACGAGTAGGGAACGTTTGGCGGTTTGGTGTTGTAGTTCTCCGGAGGAAAGTTGGCAACGGCCTCGTCGAACGTCATGGAGGCCTGGCCGCCGTCGATCGAACCCAACACGGCGTTGCGGACAGCGCTTTCGTTCATGGGGTCGCTGGTCTCCAGTTTCGGTCGACGGGCGTTCATGCAGCGCGCACCGGTCCGGCAAAAGTGAGTTGGTCAAAGGCGTTGAAACGACCAGAACACGCCGTCCTGGCCGTTTCGAACGTGGGGCCGGCGTCTAGTCGGTCGAGAAGGCGTAGACTGTGGTCGAGGTGAATTCCTCATCGGGGCGTAGTTCCGTCGTCGGGAAGTCCGGCTGATTTGGCGAATCGGGGAAGTGCTGCGTTTCGAGGCAGAACCCATCTCCCTGGCGGTACGCCACGCCACTCGGGCCGCCAAACGCGCCATTCAGGAAGTTGCCCGAGTAAAACTGAACGCCGGGCTCGGTCGTCGTCACTGTCATCACCCGGCCACTCGCCGGGTCCGTGACCCGCGCCGCCTCGATCATCGACGTGTCGTCCGGCCCCTCCCGATCCAGGACGAAGTTGTGGTCGTAACCAAGCCCTATCATGATTTGCTCATCGGACGCATCACGAATGCCTTCGCCGATGGGGCGCTGGCTGGTGAAGTCGAAGGCGGTTCCGGCGACCGGGGCGATTTCGCCAGTTGGGATCAGCGTCTCGTCAACCGGGGTGAAATTGCTCGTATTGAGTTGGAGCTCGTGATCGTAGACATTCCCCGAACCCTCGCCGGCAAGGTTGAAATACGTGTGATTGGAGAGATTGACGACCGTCGGCGCATCGGTCGTCGCGGTGTAATCGATCCTGAGCTCATTGTTCCCGGTCAGCGTATACGTGACCGATACTTCGAGTGTACCGGGATACCCTTCCTCGCCATCGGGACTTGTGTAGCTGAGCTGCAGGGCAGGACCGTCCTCGTTTTCCACCTCGGTCGCCGCCCAAATTTGCTTGTCGAACCCCTTGTTCCCGCCGTGGAGGGTGTTTGGCTCGTTGTTGATCGCCAACTCGTACGTTTCGCCTTCGAGTGTGAACTGACCGTTGGCGATCCGGTTCGCGTACCGACCGACAATCGATCCGAAATAGGGGCTTCTCGTTACATAGTCGTCGAGATTGTCGAAGCCAAGCGCGACATTTGCGATCGTGCCATCGCGGTCGGGCGCCATGATCGATTGGACTGTTGCGCCATAGGTCAGGATCGACACCTGCATGCCGTTCGCGTTGGTGAGCGTGTAGCGCTCTACCGGCTGACCGTCCGACTCGCCGAATGGCTCGCTGGAGATGCCCGCGCCAGCAACCGGTGTGGCGCCAGGCAACGGCGTGGCATCGGACTGCGCCGTCGCGAGCGAGACCGTGGATGTAAACACCATTGCCGCCACCAGGAGCACCCGGGCGCCCCGGGGGACTGAGATCTGTGTCGAACTGCGATAAGCGGGATGCATCGTGACTCCCTTCGGTATGAGGATGCGCTGGATTCGGCGCCGCATCCATCTGCAACCATTCACCGTGAAACATGTGACGCCACTTTAGCACTGTTGATCAAGCATGCTGACTTGAAGGGGCTAGGCGAGAGGCGTCACAAACCTCCGCTACCTGACGGCAATCGCCCCAAGGCGGTGAATGCTCTCCCGCGTATGCTGGTAGAGGTCGAGATAGACCACGTATAGCTCGTCATAGAGCGAGGCGAGAGCGGGGTTCGGTTCGACCTGGCCAACGATCCGAACCCAGTCGCGGTCGAGCGCTCCGAGATCTTGAATCAACCCGCAGCCAAACCCCGCCATAAACGCGTCGCCCAAGGCGGCCCCGACCGTGCGCTCGGGAAGTTGCTGGCTGATGCCGGTAACGTCGCTGACGACCTGCATCCAGAGCGGATTTTTCGTTCCGCCGCCAACCGCAACCAGCTTCTCCGGCGTGGCCCACATTTCCCGCATCACCTCAAGATTGTGCCGCGCGCCGAACGCGATGCCCTCAAGCACAGCTCGGAACAAGTGGGCACGGGTGTGGTGAAGGGTGAGGCCGGCAAACATGCCGCGAGCGCCTGGATCTTGGATCGGTGAACGCTCGCCGGCGAAGTAGGGCAGGCAAATCAGGCCATCGGCCCCGGCCGGGGTGGCGGTCGCCCCGGCGATCAGGGTCTCGAATGCCGTATTTCGCTCGTTCTGGCGAACGCTGCCGAAAACCAGGTCGGTGAACCACGTCGTCAGCAAACCGGAGGTCGCCATCCCGCAGGTGATCGCCCGACGGTCAGGAAGCGGATGGTCCGTGGTCCACATTCGCGGATCGGGTCTGGGTTGCTCGACTGTTCCCAACAAGAACATCGTGCTTCCGTACATGAGCATCGTGTCACCGGGGATGTACACACCGACGCCAACCGCCTCGGCGGCGGCATCGATTGTCCCGAACGTCACCGGAGTTCCGATCGGCAGGCCAGTTTCCGCGCTCGCCGTGGCCGAGACGCCTCCCGCGATGTCGGTGGCGCCGCCGAGGCGGGGGAGCCGATCCAGTTCAATCACCGCATCGGCAAACCTGCCATCCCACTGGAGAGTCTCAATGTTGAACAGCGGCGCGAAGTAAGATGCCGTGTGGCGATCGACGACGTGTTCTCCGGTGAGTTTGAAGACGACATAATCGCTGGATGAATGGATCATGGCCGTCCGCTCGAACAACTCGGGTTCGTTTCGCTCGAGCCAGAGAATCTTGGGTCCGATCGACTGCGAAGTCAGGGCCATGCCGGAGAGCGAAAAGATTGCATTGCTCCCGATCTGCTCGTTGAGGAGGTCGATTTCGGCTGTCGCTCGCGTGTCGATGCCGTAGAGGATGGCGGGCCGGAGCGGTTTGCCGTCGTGATCAAGCGGGACCATGCAGGGACCGATTGCGCTCACCGCCACGGCGCCAATATCGGCGCCCGTGCACCTTCCGGAGATGAGCTCGCGGGTAACCGCCACGAACTCCGCCCACCACAGAGAGTCGGCGTCGTGCTCGGCCCAACCCGTTCGCGGAAAGCTGGTCTCGTGCTCGATCATCGCAGTGGCGAGGATCGCGCCATCCGGGGAGCAGACGACGCCCTTGGCGCCTGATGTCCCAATATCGACCCCGAGCAGTAAAGAACCGGACACGATTGGGCTCCCCCGTGACGGACACGTCGGATAATTTCGGGAACAATCCTACCGGGAACGTGCCGAGGGCGCCCGGTGAGACTGTCGAGGAATGGTCGCCGACCTGGCGCCGGGTGAAGCGCGGATGACCAGAACCATACCGTCAGGAATCCCAGACAATACGGAATACCGTAATACGCATTCGTCAGCGCCCGGCATGGCGCATCGGGTTATTCTATTAACGATATGTTAATAGTCAATGCCTTCTTGTCGGGCCGATAGTGCGCCGTCGGTTCCTCAGACAGCGAAGAACGGAGCAGCGCCAGGATGCCGGATATTGATATGGATTGGGCTTGGGCGATCGATGCGGGATGGGGCCAATTGGGGATGTGGGATCTTCTGTTGCGGCTCTTCATGGCCACCTTCCTCGGTGGCCTCATCGGTCTCGAACGAGAGCGGCTCGAACGCGCGGCGGGTCTCCGCACGCACGCGCTGGTGAGCGTGGCCTCGGCGCTGATCATGATCGTCTCCACCTACGGATTTCCGCTTCCCCCGGAGGGAGTCGATGCGCAGTTCGATCCGGGTAGGCTCGCCGCTCAAGTGGTGAGCGGAATCGGGTTCCTTGGCGCCGGAATGATCATCTTTCGCGAGAACACGATTCGTGGGCTCACCACTGCGGCTACGGTCTGGTCGGTGGCCGGAGTGGGTCTCGCCGCCGGCAGCGGATTGTACGCGGCCGCGATTGTAGGGACGGGCTTCATGCTGTTGATCCTGGCTGGGTTGAAGCCATTGGAGCGACGGATGTTCCCCAGGCATGCCCGGCAACATCGGGTGGTGCTGGAGGTCGAGCATGGGGAAAACGCGCTCGAGGGAATTCACTTTGCCACAACTGAGACACCGGTTCGCCTGCGCTCATTGCAGTTCGATCACGATGCCAGCGGTGACTCCGATACGGTCGAGCTCACGCTGATGGCCGAGAGTCAGCAGGACATCCTGAACCTCGTTTCCAAATTGCGAGCGCTGGATAATGTCCGTCACATCCGTTATCAACGTGGATCGTCGATCGTACGCAAACGCGAACGGGCGATCGCCACGGACGATGATGACGATGAGGAAATCGGCAACCTACCCATGTAGGGTTGCGGACCTCGGGCTTGCCTTGGGCGCCATCCAACAGGTTCCCCGTTCACGAGATTACCGATGAAGGGTTGCGGTTGGGCGGCACTCTAGGGGCGGCAAGGGTGAAACCGGAGGAGATCATTCCGGCCGCTGGCCCTGGAGGTTGAGACGCCAGTAGTCGAGCGTCCAGGCCGGATCGTCGGCGCGGCCGAGTTCCACCATCTCGTCGATGAATGCAGCCTGGAGCGTTGCATCCGGAATCCGGGCGAGGTGGTCGCCGAGCACGACGGTTGAGAGGAACTCGCGGTAGGCGGCTTCGTCATCCATGGTCACCGCGGCATTGATCATCTCTGCCTCGGCGTGCATAAAGCCGGCCGAACCTAGCCGCGCCACGGTGTCTTGGGCACCCGCGAAGCACCACGGACCGTCCCACGGTCCCACAACGCTCGCGAATGGATCGTGGCGCAGGATCGCCAGCGCCCGGTTCGCGATGACGGCGATGTTTGGACCGCCGCCGCACTGGGCAATCAGCCATCCTCCCGGTTTGAGCGCCGCATGAAGACGAGCGAAGAGGGCGGGATGATTCTTCACCCAATGGAAGGTCGCCGTGCTGAAGACAGCGTCGGCCTCTCGCTCGAAAGTCATCGTCAGCAGGTCGCCCCGAACGTAGCGTACGCGTCTACCGAACCGAGGCGAGAGAAACGCCCTGGCTTGTTCGAGCATGTTTGCCGATTGATCGAGAGCAATCACCTTCCCCTCCGGCAACCGATCCAGAAGCCGTTCCGTGAGCCGACCAGTGCCACAGCCGGCATCGATCACCGTCTCGTCGCCATGGAGGGGGAGTCGCGCCAGCACCGCATCCCCCCAATCGACGTGAGGATTGGAGACCCGGTGGTAGCTGGTGGCGTCCCATTCCCTCGTTTCGGTGATCGAGGATAAGACCCTCGGGGTCTTTGTCATGGAATGCGTTCTCGTCTCGTCAAGCGAAGAGAATCGTCTGGTACAGTCCGGATGATACGCTCAAGAGGGCTCGTGGGAAGGGTGGATGGCGGGATGCGCGCATGAGCGATTTGTTCAGGGATGAGCAGCGGGACCGGGACGACGCCCGGCGGATGGCCGCGATTCAACGTGAGAATCGCGTCAACCTGAAGGCGCTGTTCTTGACATTGGCGATCGTGATCGCGCCGTTTCTCGCCCTCCTGCTCAGCCTCGAACTTGCGTTGTTCGTCCTCGCCGCGGGTTTGCTGTTCAGTACGGTGCTGACCTGGGTTGGCGCGAAACAGGTGGGCCCTGTGGCGCGATCGCGGTTCCGCACCACGGCGGTCATGAATTTTGGAGTATTCCTGATGGTGGTCCTGGTCCTCGTGCTGCGAGTGATGGCTGACTGAGAGGTCAGACGCGGATGCGCGTTGTGGGGGATGAACCACCTGCGCTCCGCTGCTTTCTCATTCGGATCCCGTGACGACCCACTCCGTAATAGTCACGTGCCGTTCCGTTTCGCGAGTACCCTGCACTCTCATACAACGCCTGGGCTCCGGTGTTCCACTCCTCAACCATGAGCGCGATGTCAGTGGTGGGAACTGCCACTTCGACGCTGCGCAGGAGCGCCGACGCGACACCCTGGCGGCGGGCGGAGGGGTCAACGGCCAGGTTCATGATCCGGAGGTGGCCGCGATGACGATCACCAATGATGCTGCCCGCCTCCTGGACGGCATCGGTATGGGCCACCAGGAACAGGACTCCAGGGAACATCTTCAGGACGGCGAGCGCGGACAGGCTGTAGGCCAATCCGGGCCGAAACGACGCTTTCTGGATTGCGGCAAGGGCTCGCAGGCCCCGCCAGTCCGCGGGACCGACCCGGACTCCGGACGCGCGTTCTCCGGTTGTGGCCCGTTCGTGATCCTCCATCTGGTTCCATTCGTCGCAATAGCCGCATGCCGGGAATGGCGCCTTACGCCTCACGTGAGCTCATTAATTATCCAGCGAAAACCAGCTTCGGTCGCTTTCGTCGAACGATATCAGGGGGTCGACGTACATGACCAAGGAGTCGGCGTCGGCGCTTTTGATTTGCCAGCAGACATTGAACGAAACTGTGCCGCCAGGAAAGACATCACCGCTATTCAAGGACGAATCCGGTATCACGCCACACGTGTTGTCGAACTCGTTGTATCCGGTGCTGCTGTCGCCAACCGCCTGGAAGCTGAGGTCGAGCCAGGGGAGCGTGACCTCTGTCCCCACATTCGTTGCGGCCAGGTTTGCCATGAAGAACTGGTTTCCGGCGACCGGTTGTTCGTTGAACTCATGTTCGGTGAGGATAAACTCGTCGGCGAACGGCAAGATCTCCGTCACCGTGATTTCGAAATCGCCCACCCGACCGGTCGAGCCAACGGGAATAGGATCGTCGCGACTGCTGGCGGCGACAACCTCGGCGTCCTCCCCGACCGTCCTCGGGCCGTCGAACGGAGTCGAGGGAGATACGCTTGAGTCGCCGCCGAGCGAGAACCAGACGGGATCGCCATCAACGTCGATCACTTCGTCGACGTACATGGTTAGAGACGCCGCATCTCCGGTGGCGATCTGCCAGCAGATGTTGAACTCGGCCGAACCCCCTTCAAAGAGGTCGTTCGTACCGATGAAATCGTCGGGTATCACGCCGCACGAGTTGGTGAAAATCGCGTAGCCTACATTGGAATCGCCGACGGCGCCGAAGTTGAGATCAAGCCATGGGGTTCCGTTTTCGGCACCGATGTACGTGACCGCAATCAGCGCAATGAAGAACTGATTGCCATCTGCCGGTGGATCGTTGAACTGATTTTGTGCAAGTATGGCATCAGTGGCGTCCGGGGTGACATCGAGCACAGTCAACTCATATTCGCCGACGTTTCCTACCTCCCCGATGGAGATTTGATTCTCGCGGGAGCCGCCGTCACCCTCCTGGAGGGCAAGCGCGACGGGCATCGCGGTCATTCCAGCGAGCAACCCACATCCAAGCGCGAGCCAGATCAACGTCCGTCCACTCCTGAACCTGAACATGGTCGATACCCCTGAAAGATACAAACACGCTCCGTCGGAGCCGTCCGACCGCTTCACTGAATTGAGTTTAGAGCCAACCCTGCCGCTCGTTCGCGGTTAGGCCACGGCGGCCTGAGCACGGACGGGTGAATCAGCCGCCAGCCGAGTCATGTATTCACTGGTGGCGACGGTCACCCACTGTTGTCGGCAGGCCCCAGTGCGGCGACGAAGAAGGGATCGGTGGTTGGCGCCGGGCTGCCAATCGGTCCCGGCTCGACCGTGATCGCAAAGGTGGCATAGTCGTCCCGGTTCGCCGCCACGGCGACGCTCGAGTCATTCCTGGCCATCATGCCCACCGGTGTGGGGCCATCTGCGTCGATGAGCCAGATCTGGTAAATCTGCCCTTCCGGGGCGTCCGGCATATTCTCGGTTTCGAGCACGAAGAGTTGGCGGTCCGGGTCGTACGTCAGCTCGGCGCTGAGGTCAGGCGGCGGCGCCGGAAGGGTAAGCTCGTAAGCGATTGTTTGGCGACCGTCGAGATCGTCATCGGTTTCCTGGAGGAAGATCCGATCGAGCATAACCCCAGCCAACACCGCAATCAGGAGCGAAGCGGCCGCGGCCCAGATGTAGTTTCGCCACCCCGGCGCCTTGGAGATTGGTGTGGGTGACGGCTGACTGCTGATTTCAAGCGGCCGCACGCTCCCGCTGCCGGTAGTGGGAGCCAGCGGGGCGGCTACCTGTCGCCGACCGGCCCGGGACCCAGCCATGATTGCCTGTTCGATCCTGCGGCGGACGTCAGGCGAGGGCTCCCTCTCGTCAACGAGCAATGAAAGATCGCCCGCAATGATGCGGAGCTGCGCAAGCTCGGCGCGGGCCACTTCTGAGGTCGCCAGGTACGCCTGGAGTTCTCTTCCTTCCTCCGCTGAGAGCGTGCCGAAGGCGGCGGCTCCCAGGAGCGATCCGTAGTGCATGTCGTCGCGCTCATTTTCGGTTGAATCCTCCGGATTCATCTCATCCCACCTCCGTTCGGAAGTGGCCGCGATCGGCGTCGTGTTCGTATCCGTCTGGCGCCGCATGCTGATCGACCAACACCGTTCGCAGTTTCCTGAGACCCAGTCGCATCCGGCCCTTGATCGTGCCCAGTGGGGTCTGTTCCTGTTCCGCAATTTCGCCGTGGGAGAGTCCTTCAAAAAAGGCGAGTTCTATCGCACGTCGTTGATCCTGGGGCAGCGTCGCCACCGCGGAGCGCATCGTCTCCTGGGTCAGACTGGCGGACACATCGCGCCAGACATCGGGCACGGAAAGCCGATGCTCAGCGTCCTCAAGCGGGACGTGGGCCGGCTTGTGATCGATATCACGTCTTCGTATGTCGATTGAGCGATTGTGCACGATAGTCATCAGCCATCCGCGAACATTGCTGCCGCGTGAAACGTCGAACGAGGAGGCGCGATTCCAAACCTGTAGGTAGGCGTCCTGCACGGCCTCTTCAGCAAATGATGGGTTTCCCAGAATGCGGTACGCAAGACCGAATGCCAACCGGTTATACCGGTCGTACAGCGACATCAACGCATCGGCGTCGCCTTGCGCTGCTGCCTGAATCAGGTCAATGTCGTTCAGTTCCGTCACCGGGTTCCAGACTCTCCAACACACGGTTAGACGTGCAACCGCTGCTGATTGGATCATTACCGGTGGAAACCGCGCTCCCGCACCGGCCGATCCTCAATGATCGAACTGTGGCTTGATCGAAGTCTAGCGGCGATGTGGCCCCGTGCATGGCCTGAGTGACCGGATCCACGGTTGCCATGTTGCCATGTCGCCGCGAATCGCGAACAACCTCGCCCATCCCTTACTCGTGGCAGCGCTAGGCCTCGCCTTCGACAATCTGGTCATGAGATGCGCCGCTGTGCACCGAGCCCGTGCTCAACTTGCCGAGCGTGCAAACGACCGTCGTGTAGACCCCGCCCTGGCCATCTGGCGTCACGGTCACGTCACGGACGCGCAGGTTGGAATAGGGGGAGCCGGAGCGATCCTTGCCCAACCACGAGTTGACGGCATCCATTGCACCGCCCGCATCGCGCGCCGAATCGACGGAGTGGAAGAGGAAGACACGCGTATCCGCCGGAGAAAGATCAAACGCCATACAAAATAACCCTTTCGGCGCCGACCCACGATTTGGGGACCGGCTGACTTGCAATGAGCGACTTAGGGCGAACGGACCGTCAAGCTCGCTTACGTATGAGTATACGGCGATGCACCCTCCCATGCCGCATCCCAACCACTGCCCTGTACCATGCAAGCATCGAGGATCGGTTGGATGCGACGTTGGAGGCAGTGTCAGGTGACGGCTCGGATATTGGTCGTAGGCCGGGGCGGACGCGAGCATGCAATTGTCTGGTCCCTGGCGCGCAGCGCCCGGGTCGACGAGATTCTCTGTGCGCCGGGGAACCCAGGTATTGCCGAACTCGCCGATTGCGTGCCAGTGCCTGTCGCCGATCTCGACCGCATCGTCCGTCTGGCCGTCGATCTCCAGGTCGATCTAGTGGTGGTCGGTCCCGAGGATCCATTGGCGGCTGGGCTTGGCGACTTGCTCGATGCGGCCGGCGTTCCGGTGTTGGGTCATACGGCCGCGGCGGCACGGATTGAAAGCAGCAAGTCGTGGTCGAAGGACGTGATGGCCTCTGCCGGAATACCCACCGCGCGCACGATCGTGGCCGCCGACCTCGAATCCGGGCGGAACGCGATCGCCGAAATCGGCGGCGGCGGCCCGGTCGTGGTCAAGGCCGACGGTCTGGCCGCGGGCAAGGGCGTCGTCGTCGCGGATGACCGCGCTGGCGCCGAGGCGGCCCTGATCTCATTCATGACCGATGAGGCATTTGGCGAGGCCGGGGCCACCGTAGTGATCGAGGAACGGCTATCCGGGCTCGAAGTGTCGATCATGCTCCTGACCGACGGCGCGGACGTTCGCATCCTTGCCCCATCGTGCGATCACAAGCGAGCGTTCGATGGCGACCTGGGTCCGAACACCGGCGGAATGGGGGTGTATACGCCGACGGCCATGGTTGACGAGGCATTGATGACCCTGATCGAGCAAACCATTGTGCTGCCCGCCGTGCGTGAGATGGCGCGTCGCGGGACGCCGTTGCGAGGCGTGCTCTATCCCGGTCTCATGCTCACCGACAACGGTCCCAAGGTGATCGAGTTCAATTGCCGCTTCGGCGATCCGGAAACCCAGGTCGTGTTGTCAACGACCCTCGGGGACCTCGGCGAGTGGGCGATGGCCGCGGCAGATGGGACGCTGGGCCAAACGCCGCTTCCCGCGAGTTCCGGGTCGGCGGTGGGCGTCGTCCTGGCCTCGCGGGGTTATCCCGGACCATTCGATGTCGGGTTCCCGATTCATGGATTGGAGGCGGCTGCCGGCGATCCCGACGTGATTGTCTTTCATTCTGGAACAGCACGATCCGATCGCGGTGAGATCGTCACGGCCGGTGGCCGGGTGTTGACGGTGGTTGGGTTGGGACCGGATCAAGCGAGCGCCAGGGCCAAGGCGTACGACGCCGCTGGCCAGGTATCTTTCGAGGGAAGCTGGATGAGGAGGGATATCGCACTAAACGTCATTCCGCCGGGAGCGCCCCGCGCGACCAGAGGAATCTCCTCACCGCGGTGAGTAATTATCGCTGCGCTGTTACGACGTATCCAGCTGAGCCGGCCGAGGCGTCTCCAGCTTCGCTCGATACGAGGCAGGACATTGCAGCTGCGGCAGGAGATTCCTTCACTCGCTGTCGCTCGCTACGGAATGACAGTGAAGGAACGCCGCGGTGGCCGATCTCGTAGATGGCGGGTAGTGGGAGGCGCCAGCCGGATTCGAACCGGCGATCAGGGTTTTGCAGACCCATGCCTTACCGCTTGGCTATGGCGCCGGGCAACCGCGCGGCCACCGGGCGCCGGCATGCTGAGGCCAGAGTGTACCACGATGAGCGGGGGTATTTCGGCTAATTCCCCCGCCCACAAAGAGGTCTCATTCTGTGTCGTTAATCACCGGTCCCAATAGATCCCTGGCGAATCAAAACGCTGGCTCACCTGTCCTCGAATCGCTTCGCCAACGTGAATGAGATGGGTTCCAACCCGGCGTTTGAGGTGATCGAAGACGAGTTGTCCCTGGTACGCCTCGTGCCGGTATCGAACCTGCTTGTCGCGAATTGCCACCGCGAGCACTTCCGGATTCTCCATCAAAGTGTCCTTTCCTGTGTGACAGCGAGTCCCGCAATCACTTCGTCGTGGCTCGCCAGCGCTGACGTGGTGTTCGGGTACAGCAGCCAGGGCAGAGACGCGTTGATCAGGGCGACGCTGATGTCCGCTGGAATCGCCACACCGTCGAATTCCCGGTCGCTCGTGGTGTGCGCATCGCTTACGAGCGTGAGGTCGTAACCCTTGGCCAGCGCAGCCTGGCTTGTGGCGCGGATACAAGCGTCGGATTGGGCATCGGCGATGATCAGGCGTCCTATTCCCAGCTTCTTGAGAGTTCCGCCCAGGGTGGTATCGGCAAATGAGTCGGGATACCGCTTGGGGACGACCGGCTCGCCAGCGATTGGCTCCACTTCTGACCGGATCCGCCAGCCTTCCGTGCCCTCCGCCAAGTAGTCGTCCTCATGCTGCACATAGATGACCGGAACACTCGCTGTGCGTGCCGCGTTGACGACCTTGGCGATTCTGTCAACGACTGCCTGGCTTTCAAAACCGTCTTCAACCACGTTGTTCTGCACGTCGATCACGAGCAGCGCCGTCTTGCCTCCGCGATCCTGAAGTTCCTGTTTCATCCTGATCATTCTCCCTTTGAACTCTGCCAACCAGTTCTCTCTGCACGTAGAATATTGGGCAGTGAGGACAGAATCGGTCCTCTTTCCGCCTGCATCCCAAGTTGTGCGGGGTTGCGGAGCTTGGGTCTGCCCGCCGTGGAGTCGAACCCGATGGTGATAGAAGCCACCAAACCGGCAAGCCGGATTCTGGCGATGCTGGAACTTCTGCAGGACCGACCGGGAATGACCGGTCCCGACCTGTCCGCGGCGCTGGGTGTAACGACGCGTACGATCCGCCGGTACGTCGCAACCCTCCAGGATATGGGGATTCCGGTGGAGCCGACTGCTGGCCGGATTGGAGGGTATTGGCTTCGACCCGGTTATCGCATGCCGCCCCTGATGTTCAGCGCCGATGAGGCGATCGGTCTAGCCGTGGCCCTGCTCACAACCCGCATTTCGGGACAGGATGACCTGCCGGCTCCGGTTGCGAGCGCGCTTGCCAAGATCGAGCGCGCGTTGCCGCAAGAACTTTCAAAGAGGATCGAGACGATTCGCGTTGGATTTCGGACGGCGCGGAATCCATGGCCAGAGACCGGCGTCTTTCCCCAACCCGAGGTCCTCGCCCTCTTGATTCAGGCGTCGCTCGCGCATCGGCGGTGCTGGATTCGGTATGGCAGCGCGGAGGGCAACCAAACCTCACGCGACGTCGATCCCTATGGCGTGCTGTTTCTGGATGGCCGTTGGTATGCACATGGCTGGTGTCATTTGCGCAATGACACTCGAACGTTCAGGATTGACCGGATCCGGCGGATGGATCTGATGCCTGGCACATTCGAGCCGCCGGCCGCCTTCGATATTGAGGAGGCGGTGATGCGATCGATCGCGATGACGCGGACGGGCGGTGAGTTCGAAGTTCTGGTGAAGGCGCCACTGGAACGCATCCTCGCCTACCTGCCGCCGCCGATCGCGTTGCATGAGGCGATTGACCAGTCGCAAACCCGAATCTACGGCACGACGGATAATCCCTATTGGCTCGCATCCAGGATAGGCGCCTTGCCCTTCGCGGTGCAGGTCGTCAAACCGGATTCGCTGAGGGTGGCGATGCGGGAAATCGGCGAGCGGATGATTGCCGCCGGAAACTGAAGTCGAGCCTGGCCATTGCCCGCGCCGACAGTATGGATGTTGGCGCCTTCTGGAAATCGAATGAGCCTGGGCGCCAGGAGTTGGAGATTACACATATCAATGACCATTCCGTCCCCGCCGGAAGAACGACCTAAAGCGTCGGGCATCGACCCCGAGGAGGAAATGCCATCGGCCATTCCCCAATCGGTGATGACCGTGATTTCGGTGGTCCTCGTGGTCGCCCTTATCGTCGGCAGCGCCAGCGCCGTACTCGCCTTCACGGGTTGGGGAAACACTGCCGCCGCCTTGCTGGGGCTCATAATCGCCGCCGCGCTGATTCTTGCCTGGATGCGGATGCCAAAGCGTGGCCCGAGCGACTAGGACGGCGTTAGGGGAAACTGTGCATACAGAGAGAACGTCTACCATAGAGCGGGAACGATCACAGCGCCACGCGATAGGCTGGGGCGCCGGCGCCTTTCTCGGCCTCGGAATAGGCGGCGCACTGGCTTTCGCCCTCAAAGACTGGCAAACAGGCATCATCGTTGCAGTCGTGATCACGCTCACGGTCGCCGGAACCTACCTGTTGGCTGGGCATGCGACGGCGGAGCGCCGCGCAGCCCAGATCGTCGCCCGGGAAGACCTGGCCGAGGACGATGAGGACGACGACGGCACGTATTGATGGCTGGAGAACCGAGAAGGATAGTCACCCGGTCGGCAGGCTCAGGTTCACGGTTGTACGTGGCGGAATCCGTAGGCGTCAATCTGCGCCGGCACAACGTGCAGCGAATGTGTATTGACCCGACGCAACTTAGCGGAGCGGCATTCTGAACTGGAGTGGACCCGCGGCAAATCGGACACCTTCAGGAGTCTCCCTGGATTCCCCAAGAGTTGACATCGAAATCCGGTTTGTGGGATACATGACTCCTCTACCCCATGGGCTTTCGATTCCGCGCTGACGTGGAACGCGTCAGGCGTTGGCAATCGTTCCCGGTAGACCCGCTCCGGTGTGATTGGGCCGGACCCGCTGCTTTTCGCGCAGGCCGATAGACAAGGGCGTTTCAGGCTAAAACGTCCGGTCGGCGCTCCTCGTTCGTTTTACACCCACGATGCCTGCAGGTCGTAAGGCCACTGCGTGCCGGACGCCCCGCATCGATACTGGGGAAGGGGTACTTCACCGTGTTTCGTCCATTCACATTTACGCGCCGGCCAGAAGTGGCTGGATGGAAACGCATGCTGATCGCGGGTATGGCGCTTGCGATTGTTTTCAGCACCTTTGCGTCCCTGCCGGCCAACGTTGGCGCCGCGCCGTTCACCGCCACCGCGAACCTGAATATCCGGTCGGGACCGGATACTTCGTTTCCTGTGGTCGGCGGCATTCCCAGCGGCGGTGCCGTTGAGGTCACTGGTGATGTTCAGGGCAATTACTACCCGGTCGCCTATGACGGCATCAGCGGCTTCGCGTCTGCCGACTTCCTCACGGCCGGGAACGGCGGCGATGAAGAAGAGACGGCCGCTGGTCCCACTGGCACACGCTATGTGAGGGACGGTCGGCTCAACCTTCGGACTGGTCCCAGCACCTCGAACGGAGTCATCGCCGTCATGCCCGATGGCGCCGAAGTCCAACTTGGAGGCAATATCGCCAACGGTTTTTCGGAAGTGACCTGGAACGGAACGATTGGTTGGGCAGCTACCGCTTTCCTGAGCACGGATGGCGGATTTGACGAACCGACTCCGGAACCCGCCACGCCGGTTACGCCTCCGTCCGATGTTCCGTCAATTGGCGATACGCCGATCGGGACCGCCGTGGTCACCTCAGGGGGGTCCTCGCTTAACATGCGCTCGGGCCCGGCCACCAACTTCGGGGTTATCCGCAGTCTCCCGAGAGGGGCCTAGGTCGATATCATGGGCGCGGCACAGGGGGATTTCCGGCCGGTGCGCTATCAGGGGACCAAGGGGTGGGCATCGTCAACCTTCCTGAGGATCGGCGTCGCCAATGCTCCAACGGAAACAGCAACACCGACTCCTACCGCAACCGCGACCAGCACGCCGGAAGTTGGAACGATCGGCGATACCGTC
>Ga0183260_10000513_pt1 | contig 32811 bp, 36 predicted proteins | sample AntDrymUQ4972206_2_FD_129768 | JGI IMG/M metagenome (GOLD analysis project Ga0183260, IMG submission 129768) | Polar desert sand microbial communities from Dry Valleys, Antarctica - metaG UQ497 (22.06) (version 2) (version 2) | ecosystem: Environmental > Terrestrial > Soil > Desert | place...
ATTTCGGTGGCCATAGCGACAGGGTCACACCCGTTCCCATCCCGAACACGGAAGTTAAGCCTGTCAGCGCCGATGGTACTTGGGGGAAATCCCCCTGGGAGAGTAGGACGCCGCCGGATTTCGAAACCACAGGCCGTCCCCGGATCCCGGGGACGGCCCTGTGGCGTTTTCGGGGCCGTCCCGGCGGCCCGGGCGAGCCGTAGGCTCGTCGGGATGTCCGCCGACCGCTCGCCACCGTCCTCGCGCCGGCCGGGTGGTGGCGGGCGCGGTCCGCGACCCCCCGGGGGACGGCCTGTCGGCCGTGGCGAGCGCCGCCCGAGCGGCCGCCCGGCCCCGCGCCGAGTCCCGACGGCCGCCGAACGACGGGCGGCCGAGGTCAACGCGCGGCGCGCCGACCGCGCCCCGCGCGACGAAGCGGCCGAGCGAGCGAAGATCGAGGGGCGCGTCCTCGAGGAGTGGATCGACGACGGTGATCTGCGGGTCGAGGCGGCGCAGGCGACGACCCGGGCGCAGGGCGCGACCGGTGCGAGCGGCCGGCCGACCCGCCGGTCGACCCCCCGGGACGTCGCCCCCGACGACGCCGCCGACATCGCCGGTGCCGCTCGTGACCGCCGCCGCGCTGGCGTGCTGCAAGACCTCCTCGTCGCCGCGCAGCAGGCGCTTGATCGCGACCGCGTCGACGACGCCCGGCGCATCGCCCAACCGCTGGCCCGGGAGCTGCCGGGGGTCGCCGCCGTTCATGAGGTCCTCGGGCTCGCCGCCTACCGCTCGGGTCGCTGGAAGCAGGCGGTCAGCGAGTTGGCGTTCGCCCAGGAGCTGCGCCCGAACGTCGAGCTGCTGCCGGTGCTGGCCGATGCCCACCGGGCGCTGCGGCACTGGCGCGAGGTAGACCAGCTGTGGGCGGAGATTCGAGCGGTCTCACCGGCGGCCGACGTCCTGGCCGAGGCCCGCATCGTCGCCGCCGGGGCGCTCGCCGACCAGGGCGACCTGAGCGGCGCGCTGCGGACCATGGGCAAGGCGACCACGGCGCCCAAGCGGGTCCGGGACCATCACCTGCGCCAGTGGTACGTGCTCGGCGACCTCCATGACCGCGCTGGCGACCCGCTGGAGGCGGCCCGCTGGTTCGAGCAGATCGCTCGTCACGATCGCGACTTCGTCGACGTCGTCGATCGCCTGCGCGCCCTCGGGCGCTGACGCCCGCCGGGGCCAACACCGTCCACCGATAACTTCGATCCGTGCCCTTCCGTCACTTCCGTGCCGGCGTCGTGATCGTCGTCCGCCGCCCCGACGGTCAGGTGATGGCGTTCGAGCGCCTCGACGTCCCAGGGCAGTGGCAGCTGCCACAAGGCGGTCTGGAAGCGGCGGAGCACCCCGAAGCGGCGGCCTGGCGGGAGCTAGCCGAAGAAGCCGGACTTGGTCCCGAGCACGTCGCCCTCGTCGGTGAACACCCCGGGTGGACGGTGTACGAATGGCCGCGCGACGTCGTCGCCGGCGGCGCCCGGCTCGGCCAGGTCCACCGGTGGTTCTTCTTCGAGCCGCTCGCCGACTCCATTGCGGCGACCCCTGACGGGCGTGAGTTCGGGGCGTGGAAGTGGGTGGAGCCGTCGTGGCTGATCACCCAGATCGTGCCGTTCCGTCGCCTCAGCTACGAGCAGGTGCTCGGCGGGCGAGCATGAGCGAGCCTGCAGGGCGAGACCTCTTCTCGGCGGCGGCCGCCGACCGGTTGCGGCGCCAGGCCCCGCTGGCCGCCCGCCTCCGGCCGCGCACGATCGACGAGGTCGTCGGCCAGGCCCACCTCCTGGGCCCGGGCCGGCCTTTGCGGCGTCTGGTCGAGATCGACCGGCTGTCCAGCGTGTTGCTGTGGGGGCCGCCGGGAACCGGCAAGACGACGCTCGCCCTCGCCATGGCCGGCAGCACGGCCCGCGCCTTCGAGCAGCTGTCGGCCGTGACGGCCGGCGTCAAGGACGTGCGCGAGGTGATCGAGCGGGCCCGCCAGCGCCTCGGTGAGCGCGACCAGGGCACGATCCTGTTCCTCGACGAGATCCATCGCTTCAACAAGGCGCAGCAGGACGCGCTGCTCCCGGCCGTGGAGGACGGCACGCTCGTCCTCATCGGGGCGACGACCGAGAACCCGTTCTTCGAGGTCAACCCGCCCCTGCGCAGCCGCTCGACGCTGTTCCGGCTCGACCCGCTGTCGCCTGAGGACCAGCGGGTGCTCGTGACCCGCGGCCTGGAGGCCCTCGGCCAGTCGGCCGACGACGACGCCGTCGAGTTGCTCGTCGCCCGTGGCGGCGGCGACGGGCGGCAGGTCCTGACGTCGCTCGAGGTGGCCGCGGCCCTGGCCCATCCCGGCCCGATCACGCTCGCTCACGCCGAGTTTGCCCTGAGCACGAGTGCCGTGCGCTACGGGCGCGACGACCACTACGACGTCGTCAGCGCGTTCATCAAGTCGATGCGCGGCTCGGACCCGGACGCAGCCGTCTACTGGCTGGCGCGCATGCTGGAGGCGGGTGAGGACGCCCGCTTCATCGCCCGGCGGATCGTCATCTTCGCCAGCGAGGACGTCGGGCTGGCCGACCCCCAGGCCCTCGTCGTGGCGACGGCTGCCGCCCACGCGCTCGAGCTGGTCGGGCTGCCGGAGGCCCAGCTCAACCTGGCCCAGGCCGTGATCCACCTGGCCACGGCGCGCAAGAGCAACCGCAGCGCGCTGGCGATCTGGAACGCCCGGGCCGATGTCGCCGCCGGCGCCCTCGGCGAGGTCCCGGCCCACCTCCGCGACGCGCACTACCAGGGGGCGGCGGTGATCGGCCACGGCGCGAGCTACGAGTACCCTCACGGGCACGACCACGAAGAACTCGGTGGCTGGGTGAACCAGCAGTACCTGCCCGATGAGCTCGTCGGGCGACGGTGGTACCGGCCCGGCCGCCACGGCTACGAACAGGAGGTCGCCGAGCGCATGGAGACCCGGACGACCACGGCCCCGACGGACGGCGACGCATGACGGTCGCGCTGGTGGTGCTCGCGGCCGCCGCCGTCGTCGGACTGGCTGGCGTCGTCGTCGGCATCGCCGCGGTCCGTCGCGACGTCCGGGCCGTGCAGCGCGACGTCGCCGTGCTGGCTACCCGTTCGACCGAACTGCCAGCGGCGACCATCGAGGCCCTCGGCGACGAGCTGGCGGCTCGGGTGGGCGACCGCACAGCACGGCCGATCGCGGCGTGGGCGCGATCGCCCGAGAACGAAGGGGCACCGCCACGGGCGATCGTTCCGCGCATCAAAGTGGCCGGGCTGGCCGCCGGCGCCTCCGAAGCGGCGCGGCGCTTGCGGCGAGGCGCGTGATGAAGCGCACGGTCTGGTTCGTGACCGGATTGGCGACGGGCGCCGCCGGGGCCGGCTACACCAAACGCAGGGTCACGACGGTCGCCCAGCGACTGGCGCCCGTCGCCGTGGCCCGCAACGCCGCGGACGGCGTACGCCGCTCCGGACAACGCGTCGTCGCGGCCGTCCGGGCCGGCCGGGACGCCGCCCGGATCCGAGAGCGGGAGCTGCTGGCCGAGCGCGACGGTCGCGTCGTGCGCTTGTCGGAGCACCTGCAGCCCGGTGACGAGGTGCTCGTCGACGGTGCTCCGGTCGAGTCAGCCCGCGTGATCCTCATGCGCCGCCGGCCGACGGGGCCGTGACGACGGCACTGGTCGCCGCGCTCCGGGCCGCGCTGGGCCCTGATCGGGTGCGCGACAACCCGACCGAGCTGTCGCTGTACCGCCACGACGCATCGCACATGGAGGGGGCGGCCGTCGTCGTGTGCTTCCCGACGTCGACGGCGGAGGTGCAGGCGTGCGTCCGCCTCGCCGTGGAGCACGATCGGCCGTTCGTGGCGCGCGGGTCCGGAACGGGCCTCGCCGGCGGGGCCGTGCCGCCGAATGGTGCCGTCGTGATCGTGACCACGAAGATGAACCGGGTCCTGTCGGTCGACGCGGCCGTGCGCCAGGCCTGGGTCGAGCCGGGCGTGCTCAACCTCGATCTGAGCCGGACCGTGCTGCCCGCCGGCCTGCATTTCGCCCCCGACCCGAGCAGCCAACAGACGTGCTCGATCGGCGGGAACGTGGCCAACAATGCCGGTGGACCGCACTGCCTGGCCGAAGGCGTGACCAACGCCCACATCCTGGCCCTCGAGGTGGTACTGCCCGACGGTTCGGTGACGGTGCTCGGCGGGGAGGACCCGGAGCCGGCCGGGTACGACCTGCGCGGCGTCTTCGTCGGCAGCGAGGGAATGTTCGGCGTGGCCACCAAGATCCTCGTCCGCCTCACTCCGAACCCGCCGGCCGTCTCCACGATGCTGATGGACTTCGCCCGCGTCGAGGACGGCGCCAACACCGTCAGCGCCGTCATCGCCTCTGGCATCGTGCCCGCGGCGCTGGAGATGATGGACCAGTTGTGCCTCGAAGCGGTCGAGGCCTACATCCATGCCGGCCTGCCCGTCGACGCCGCGGCGGCGCTCCTCGTCGAGGTGGTCGGCTTGCCCCACGGCGTCGCCGCGGACGCGGAGGCGATCACCCGCATCGCCGGCGACCACGGCGTCCGTACCGTGCGCGTCGCCGCCGACGACGCCGAACGGGCGCTGCTGTGGAAGGGCCGCAAGTCGGCGTTCGGCGCGATCGCCCGGATCAAGCCGAACTACTACCTCCACGACACGGTCGTTCCGCGGCGCCAGCTGCCGGCCGTGTTGCGGCAGGTGTACGAGATCGTCGCTCGCCACGAGCTGCTCGTACTGAACGTGTTCCACGCCGGCGACGGCAACCTCCATCCGCTGATCGTGTTCGACGGCCGCGAACCCGGGATCCTCGAACGGGTCCACGCCGCCGGGGAGGAGATCGTGCGGGCATCGGTCGAGGCTGGTGGGGTGCTCAGCGGCGAGCACGGGATCGGCCTCGAAAAGCGCGACCTGATGCCTCTGATGTTCTCGGCCGTCGACCTCGCCGCCCAGGCCGCGCTGCGGGACGCCTTCGACCCGGCCGGTCGGGCGAATCCGGGCAAGGTGCTGCCAAGTCCGGCGACGTGCGGTGACCTGCAGCGCGTACCGGAGGGTGCGTGGATCTGAGCGACTTCGCGGCGGCGGTCGGCACCGACGATCCGGTGACGATTTCCGGCGCCGGTTCGCGCGGCGGCCCGGTGGCCGGCGTCCGCGCTGTCGTCGCCCCGTCCGGAATCGAGCGGGTCGAGCCGGCGGAGATGACCGTGAGCTGTGGCGCCGGAACGCCGGTGGCCGAGCTGGACGAGGCGCTCGTGCCGTTCAGCCAGGCCGTCGCCATCCCGCCGTCGGGCACCGTCGGTGGCGCGCTGGCCGTCGGACAGAGCGGCCTGCGTCGGCTCGGCTACGGCCCGGTGCGCGACGTCCTGCTGCAGGCCCACTACGTGTCAGCCGCCGGCGACATCGTCAAGGCCGGCGGCCCGACGGTCAAGAACGTCTCGGGCTTCGACCTGTGCCGGCTCCTCGTCGGCTCGCACGGGACGCTCGGCTTCCTCGGCGACGTGATCGTGCGGACCCGCCCGCGGGCGCGCTACGAACAGTGGTTCCGTGGCACCGTCGCTCCCGACGAGGCGCTGGCGCGGCTGTACCGTCCGACGTCGGTGCTCTGGGACGGGACCCGAACGTGGGTACTTCTCGAGGGCGACGAGCGTGACGTCGAGGCCCAGGCGACGACGCTCGGCTTCGACGCCGTCGCCGGTCCGCCGGGGTTGCCGCGCGGGGGTCGCTGGTCGATCCCGCCGTCTCAGTGGGCGGCCGTGCGCGGGGAGTACGTCGTCGAGGTCGGCGTCGGCATCGTCCATCACGCCGAGCCGGGCCCACCGGTTGCCGTCGACCCGGCGGCGCGGTCGTTGCACCAGCGGATCAAGGCGAACTTCGACCCGACGGGGCGGCTGAACCCGGGCCTCGACGTGCTCGACCCGGCCCGCCGTTGACCGCCGGGGTCCGACCGTTCGTCGACGCCCCGGCCGGACCGCCGGGCGTCACCGGACCCGCCGCCGCCGTCGCCGCCGAGCGGTGGGGGTTGGCTTCACCCGTGCTCGTGCGAACCGGCATGAACGCCATCTATGTTGCCGAGGACGTCGTGTTGCGGGTGGCGGCGACGACGGCGCCGGCTGAGGCTGCGCTCGAGCTGGCGGCCGTGCTGACGGCGGCCGGGGTGCGGGTGCCGGCCGCTCGACGACCCGACGTCGTGCGCCACGGCCGCCTCTCCGTGACGGCGTGGGAGCGGCTGCATCCGGCGGTCGGTGCCGACGACTGGCGGGCCGTGGGCGCGATGGTCCGACGCGTCCACGAGCTGGCCGACGACGAACTGCCCACCGCCTACCCGCGGCCGCCGGCGGCGGCCTTCCCGTGGTGGCAGTTCGAGACGTTGCTGACCGCCGTGTCCGACGAGCTCGACGGCGCCGCCCGGAGTGGCCTCGAGACGGCCATCGACCGACACAGGTGGTGGACCGCCGCCGAGTCCCCCCTCACCACGTGCCACGGGGACGTGCACCCGGGCAACGTGATGGCGACTGTCGCCGGCCCGGTGCTGCTCGACTGGGATCTGCTGTGCCGGGCACCGGCCGCCTGGGACCACGCCATGCTCGTACGCGCCGAACGGTGGGCCGGCTGTGACCCGGCGTGGTACGACGCCTTCGCCGCCGGGTACGGCTGGTGCGGCCGCGACGACCCGTTGCTCGCCGCCATCAGCGAGTTGCGCCTGGCGGCGGCGACGCTGATGCGCCTCGTCGCCGGCCGGGCCGACCCGGCGGCGACGGTCGAAGCACGCCGCCGCCTGGCCTACTGGCGCGGCGACCCCGACGCGCCCCGCTGGACCGCCGTGTAAGTCATGCCCACCCGAGTGTTGGCGTCGACCCGAGTGTCCTCCGAGACCACGGGTCTCCGAGGACACTCGGGGCCGCCGGTAGCGTCGGCGGCGATGGCGATGCTCGACCTGCGCCTCGACGACGACGAGCTGTCGTCGTGCGTGCAATGCGGGCTGTGCCTGCCGCACTGCCCGACGTTCCGGGCGACAGGGGAGGAAGGGCTGTCGCCGCGCGGACGAATCGACGCCATGCGCGGCGTGCAGTGGCGGGGGCAGGCACCCGATGACGACTTCGTCCGCCTGATGGAGACATGTGTGCAGTGCCGGGGCTGTGAGCCGGCCTGCCCGAGCGGGGTGCCGTTCGGTCATCTGATGGAAGGCACCCGCCACGCCCTCGCCGACGCCCACCTCGTCGCGCCCCGATCGCTGCGCGTCGGTCTTTCGGTGCTGGGTCGACCGCGGTTGCTACGCGCCGGTTCGACGCTGCTCGCCCTCGCCCAGCGCCTCCATCTCGTGCCTCGCCGCGCCGGTCTGGCGCGGCTGCCGATTCGGCGGGGGCCGCCGCTCGTCGGAACCGGCGCCGACGTGTGGGTGTTCACCGGTTGCGTGATGGACGCCTGGCAGCGCGCCACCCACCGGGCGACGGCGGCGCTGATTACGGCCACTGGAGCCACCTACGCCGTCCCGCCGGCCGCCGGCAGCTGCTGCGGTGCGCTGCACGCCCACGCCGGGCTGCACGACGATGCCGTGCGGCGCGCCGAGGCGACGATGGCGGCGATGCCCGGGTCGGCTCCAGTCGTCGTCAACTCGGCCGGGTGCGGGGCGGCGATGAAGGAGTACGGGCGTCTCGTCGGGACACCGGCGGCGGTGACGTTCGCGGCGCGCGTGGTCGACGTTCACGAGTGGCTGGCCGCCCGCCTCGATCAGCTGCCCACCCCGGAGGCCGGACCGCGACCGAAGGTCGTCGTGCAGGATCCGTGCCACCTCCGCCACGTGCAGCGAGCCCACCTGCCGGTACGGGCCGTCCTCGGCCACGTGGCCGACGTCGTCGAGCTGGACGACGACGGTCTGTGCTGCGGCGCCGGGGGCGCCTACGCCGCATTGCAGCCGGCGCTGGCGGGCGAGATCCGCGACCGCAAGGTGGCCGTCATCGCCGACGCCATGGCCGCCAGCGGCGCGACGGTCGTCGCCAGCGCCAATCCCGGATGCGTGATGCACCTGGCCGCGGCGGGAATCCCGATGCGCCATCCCGCCGACATCCTCGCCGAGCAGCTCGGCTTGACATGAGCGGGCGTGGGGACGATCTGGCCGAGCGGCTGCAGGCCGTCGTCGAGGAGCTCGACGAGTGGGCCTTCACCGACCTGCAGGAAGCCGTCGCCGACGGAGCCACCAGCCGGCCGGCGTCGGACAAGACGCTGACCCAAGCTCGCCGCGCCATCGAAAAGGCGGTCCATCTTCTGCGCTCGCTCGGCTAGCTCGGAGTTCCAACCGTCGGATCGAGGTGGTTGACGGCGTCGACGAGGGCGCGGATGTCGCTGCTGCGATGGCGGTTGATGGCGAAACGCAGGCGCGGCAGTTCGGGATGGTCGCCGTGGCGGCGTTCGACCGCCATCGGGCCGGTCCGCTCGATCGCCCCGCGGGCCACGAGGTAGTCGAAGCGAGCGTTGAGGTCGGCCAGATCGGCGTCGGTGGGCTCGCGTCGCAGCCGCACGATCAGGTCGTCGCCGACATAGCGGATCGAGTGGAAGTTGCGGTAGAAGCGGGCGATCTCGGCCGCTGCCTCCTCACAGGAGTCGGTCACGAGGTACAGGTGAGTGTCCTCCTCCGACACGAGCCCCCGCCGCAGCAGCTGGTCGCGGACCATCTCGTCGATCGACTCCCAGAACGGGTCGCCGGGCGAGTCGAGCAGCACGATCGGCACGGGCAGTCCCTTGCCCGTCTGCGTCAACGTCAGCAGCTCGAACGTCTCGTCCAGCGTGCCGAAGCCGCCGGGCAGGCAGACGAACGCCCGACTCTCCTTGACCAGCATCAGCTTGCGGGTGAAGAAGTACTTCATCGAGACGAACTTCTCGTCGCCGGCGATGACCGGGTTGGCGCCCTGCTCGAACGGCAGGCGGATCGACACCCCGATGCTCTGGTCGCGCCCGGCGCCTTCCATCGCCGCCTGCATGATCCCCGGGCCGGCGCCGGTCACCACCATCCAGCCCTGCTCGGCCAGCAGCCGGGCGATGTCGGTGGCCTGGGTGTACAGCGGGTCGTCGGTGCGCACCCGGGCCGAACCGAACACCGTCACCTTGGGCACGTCCTCGAACGGCCCGAATACCCGGAAGGCCTGACGCATCTCCGTCATCGCCGCGGCGGCGATCTTCAGGTCGAGCGGATCCGGGTTGTCGCCGACCAGCCCGAGCGCACTCTCCAGCAACTCACGGGCCAAGCGCCGGTCGGACCCGGCGTACAGCTCGGCCACGAGGGCGGCGGCGCGCTCGGCCACATCGGCCGGTACGGGGGGCTCGACCGGTTCGAGCTCGGGCACGGGTCGCGGCCCATTCAGGCCGAGCGCAGCTCGGCGGCCTTCGTCTCGAGCGCCTCGATCAACTCGTCGAAGCTCTTCTCGAAACTCGCCACGCCCTCGCGCTCGAGCACGGCGGCGACGTCGTCCATGTCGACACCGACCTCGGCCAGCTTGGCCCAGACCGTGTCGGCTTCGTCGACGTCGGCGTCGACCCGGCGAACCAACGTCCCGTGATCGCCGAAGGCTTCGATGGTCGCGTCCGGCATGGTGTTGACCGTGTCGGGCCCGATCAGCTCGTCGACGTACATCGTGTCCGGGTAGTCCGGGTTCTTCGTCGACGTGCTGGCCCACAGCGGCCGCTGGACCCGGGCACCGCGCGCCGCCAGCGCCTCCCAGCGCTCACCGCCGAACGTTCCGCGGAACTGGCGGTAGGCCAACTTGCCCTGGGCGACGGCGGCTTTGCCGCACAGGGCGAGCGCCTCGGGTGTGCCGAGCGCCTCCAGGCGGCGGTCGACCTCAGTGTCGACGCGGGAGATGAAGAAGCTGGCCACGCTGGCCACCGTCGACAGGTCGGCATCGGCATCGGCCGCCAACGCCTCGAGACCGGAGATGTAGGCCTCCATCACCGCGGCGTAGCGGTCGAGTCCGAAGATCAGCGTGACGTTGATGTTGCGGCCCTCGGCGATCATCTGCTCGATCGGCGCCAACCCGGCCTCGGTGCCGGGGATCTTGACCATCAGGTTGCGCTTGGCGATGCGCTCGTGCAACTCGCGGGCGGCCGCTTCGGTCCCGGCACTGTCGTCGGCCAGGCTCGGCGCCACCTCGACGCTGACGAAACCGTCGCCTCCGTCGCTCGACTCGAAGACGGGGTCGAGCAGGTCGCAGGCGGCCTCGATGTCGTGGACGACGAGCGACCAGTAGTCGTCGAGCATGGGTCCCTCGTCGGCGCCGATCGCGCGGAACTGGTCGTCGTAGTCGTTCGATCCGGAGATCGCCTTCTGGAAGATCGTCGGGTTGGAGGTGAGGCCGCGGATCCCGCCGTCGCGCAGCTCGGCCAGCTGGCCCGACGTGAGATAGCCCCGCTGCAGGTTGTCGAGCCAGGGGCTCTGGCCGAAGTCTTCGTAGAGGCGGATCAGGCGTTCCATCGGGGCGGGTCCTTCGTGTCGTGAGTGATCCAGGCTATGGGCGAGTCCTCAGGGCTGGGTCAGAGCGCGGGCTCGTTCGACGACGTGCTCGACGTTGATGCCGAGACGGTCCAACACCACGTCCCCCGGGGCGCTGGCCCCGAAACGGTCGATGCCGACGGCGTCGTCGGCATAGCGCTCCCACCCGAACGTGGTCGCCGCCTCGACGGACAACACCCGCACGCCGGGCGGCAGGATCTCGTCGCGGTAGTCGAGCCCGGCGGCGGCGAAGCGATCCCAGCTGGGCAGGCTGACGACGCGGGTGGCGATGCCGTCGGCCGACAGCTGTTCCGCCGCCTCGAGGGCCAGCGCCACCTCGGACCCCGTCCCGACAATGACAAGGGCGGGATCGCCACCGGTGTCGCGCACGATGCCGGCCCCCCGTTCGACGGCCGACCCGTCGGTGCACACGGGGATGCCCTGGCGGGACAGGATCAGCGCCGTCGGGCCGTCGTGGTCGAGGGCGGCGCGCACGGCCGAGATGGTCTCGTTGGCGTCGGCCGGGCGGATCACCTGCAGCTGCGGGGTCGCCCGCAGCATCGCCAACTGCTCGACCGGCTGGTGCGTCGGACCGTCCTCGCCGACGCCGACGGAGTCGTGGCTGAACACGAACAGGACCTTGGCGTGGGAGATCGCGGCCAGGCGCACGGGCGGGCGCATGTAGTCGAGGAAGACGAAGAACGTGCCGGTGACGGGCAGGATGCCGCCGTGCTTGGCCATCCCGACGGCGGCGGCGCCCATCGCATGCTCGCGGATGCCGTAGTAGACCTGCCGTCCGCCGGGGTCGTCGGCGGTCTGGACCTCGGTGCTGGCTGGGAGCTTGACGCCGGTGTTGCCGGTGAGGTCGGCGGCACCGGAGACGAGGCCGGGGAGGTGCTCGACGCACGCGTCCAACACCTGGGCCAGCGCCTGGCGGGTGGCGATCTTCTCGCCCCGCTCGAACGACGGCAGGTCCTTGTCCCACCCGTCGGTTCCCCGCCCGGCCCACGCCGCATCCCAGTCGGCCCGCACGTCAGCGGCGAGCCCGTCGAACGCCTCGTTCCAACGGCGGTTCGCGTCGACGGCCCGCTCGGCCATCGTCCGCCGGTACACCTCGACCAGCTCAGCCGGGGCGTAGAACGGCTCGTCGGGGATGCCCATCACCGCCTTGGTGCGGGTGATGTCCGCGGCCGTGAACGGGTTGCCGTGGGCCTCGTGGTCGTCGGTGTGGTCGGGGGACGGGTGGCCGATGTGACTGCGCAACACGAGCAGCGTCGGCTGATCGCGATCGGCCTGCTTGGCCCCGAGCAGGGCCGTCTCCAGGGCGGCCATGTCGTCGGCGATCTCGCCGAGGTGCTCGACGTGCCAGCCGTAGGCGCCGAAGCGGTCGGCGACGTCGTCGCTGTTGCTCAGGCCGGTGGCCCCGTCGATCGTGATGCGGTTGTCGTCGAACACGCAGATCAGGCGGCCGAGGCCGAGGTGACCGGCGAGGGATGCCGCCTCGTGGCTCACGCCTTCCATGAAGCAGCCGTCGCCGGCGATGACCCAGGTGTGGTGGTCGACGACGTCGGCGCCGAACCTGGCTCGCAGCACGCGCTCGGCGATGGCCATGCCGACGGCGTCGCCGAAGCCCTGGCCCAACGGGCCGGTCGTCACCTCGACCGCCTTGGTGTGACCGGCCTCGGGGTGGCCGGGCGTCTTCGACTCGAACGAGCGGAACGCCTTGAGGTCGTCGAGCTCGAGGCCGGCTCCGGCCAGGTACAGCATCGAGTACTGCAGAATCGAGGCGTGGCCGTTGGACAGGATGAAGCGGTCACGGTCGGGCCATTCGGTGTCCGCCGGGTCGTACTTCATGACCCGGCTGAACAGCACGTGGGCTAGTGGGGCCAGCGCCATCGCCGTGCCCTGGTGGCCGCTCTTGGCGTGGAACGGGGCGTCCATGGCGAAGCCTCGGATGACGGACACGGCGAGGTCGTCGAGCTCGGGCGTCAGGGTGGAAGACATCGGGAGCGACCTTAGAGGGCTCGTGGCAGAGCGACCATGGCTCTCACACCGGGGCGAGCAGGGTGAAGGGCACGACCGTCCACGGTCCGTGGCCGATGCGGCAGTGGGCGAAGATCTGCCCGTAGTCAGGGAACTCGAGCTCACCGCGCACGAGGCGGTAGGTGAACTTGCCGGGCTCGACCGTGAACGGGCTGACGTTGCGGGCGACCTGATCGCCCTCGGTCTCGGGGGCGTCGGGGTCGTCGGTGCGGCGGAACACGACCTCGAAGACGCCGTCGCCGGCCCCCCCGGACGGGCAGTAGATGAGCGCGACGAGGTGCGGTGTAATGGTGACCGGTGCCGGCTCCGGTGCGGCCATCGAGAACATCGCCCCGGTGAGGTCGATGCGCGTCGAGGGTCCCGGCGCCTGGCGCAGCTCGAAGTTCTCGACGAACAGGGCCGACACGATGTGCATGGCGCCGAGGGTACCGACGGCGTCCCGGCCCGCTGAGGTGGCGCCGCCGGTTTGGACCGGCTATGCCATGGGGACACACAATCCGTTCACCCACCGAGTCTTCGGAAGGACCCCACGATGGCTTTCACCCTGCCCGAGCTGCCCTACGACACGAGCGCGCTGGAGCCGCATCTGTCGGCCGAAACGTTCGAGTACCACCACGGCAAGCACCACAAGGCGTACGTCGACACGCTGAACCAGCTCGTCGAGGGCACCGATCAGGCCGACGCCAGCCTCGAGGACATCATCATGAGCTCCGAGGGCAAGCTGTTCAACCAGGCCGCCCAGGTGTGGAACCACACGCTGTACTGGAACTCGATGGCCCCCGACGGGGGCGGGGCGCCGAGCGGCGCCGCCGGCGACGCCGTCACCGAGGCGTTCGGCGGCTTCGACAAGTTCAAGGAAGAGTTCAAGACGGCGGCGACCGGCCAGTTCGGGTCCGGCTGGGCGTGGCTGACGCTCGACGGCGGCAAGCTCGCCATCTCGGCGACGAGCAACGCCGACCTGCCGATGAAGCATGGCCAGACCGCCGTGTTGACGTGCGACGTCTGGGAGCACGCCTACTACATCGATTACCGCAACAAGCGGCCCGACTACGTCGGCGTCTTCCTCGACCACCTGATCAACTGGAAGCTCCTCGACGACGCGCTCTGAGGTTTCGCGGTCGCAACCCGAGGTTGCTCGGCGAGTTCTAGGCGGCGTCGGCGGTAGCGGCGGCGGCGGCGGCGGGGGTCAGGCGCAGCTCCTTGAGGCGGAGCTGGGCCTGGCGCGTCCACACCAACACCTTGATCACATACCAGGCGGGGTCGATCTCGTGCCAGCGGTGGCTGAGGCGGGCCGACGTCGGCGCGGCGTGGTGGTTGTTGTGAAGGCCCTCGCCGGCAGTCATGAACGCCAGCCACTGCAGGTTTCCGGCGCCATTGGCATAGGGGCGTCGACCGAAGTGGTGGCCGATGGCGTTCACCGCCGCCGAACCGCCCAGGTAGATGTTGACGTGGACGAAGGCGGCGAGCAGGCCGACCTGCCATCCGAACAGGGCGACGGCGGCGGCGACCCCGAGACTGAGCCCGACCAGGGCGTGGTCGTAGAGCAGCCGGTCGAGCGGCGTCGGCGGCAGGTCCTTGGCGTAGCGGGCGATCGTCGCCGGGTCGCCGGCCTCACGCCGGTACATCGCCACGTTCAGCAGCTGCACCTTGACCCAGCCGTGGAGCACGGGGGAGTGGGGATCGCCCTCGACGTCGGTGTAGGCGTGGTGCTTGCGGTGCACGGCGACCCACTGGCGGGGCCGGATGCCGGTCGACACCCAGACGACGAAGCGGAAGACCTCGCGCGCCGGCCGGCTGAGCGTGAGCGCCCGGTGGGACAGCGAACGGTGGAGGTAGATCGTCGTCGCCAGGTTGGCCAGGAAGGAGATGGCGAACCCGAGGGCGAGGGCGACGAGGCCGGTGCGCATCGTCGAAAACGGTATCACGGGCTACCTACCGGTCGGTAGGGACCTCGGCGATAGGGTGCGGTCGTGACGAACGAACCCCCGGTTGAGGGACGCGAGGTCCTCACCGTGGCCGCCGGGCCGCCACGGATCGTCGCCAAGGCGACGCGAGAGCTGATCCTCGACGAGGCCGTGCACTGCTTCGCCACCACCGGTTACGAGGGCACGTCGCTGAACGACATCGCCGCCGGCGTCGGCATCCGCCGTCCCAGCCTGTTGCACCACTTTCTGTCGAAGGAAGCGTTGTACGGCGAGGTCTTCGAACGACTCCTCTCGGACTGGTTCCGCCGGCTCGACGTCGCCATCGCCGTCGATCAGCAGGGCTGGCCGAAAGTCGAGCTGGTGCTGCAGGCCGGGTTCGCCTACTTCGCCGACAATCCGGCGTACGTGCGCATCGTGCGCCGGGAGGCCATCGACGGCGGCGTCCACCTCGGCATCGATCTGTCGGCGGTGCTCAAGCCGATGTTCGACCACGCCGTGGCCTACTTCCAGCGGGAGATGGACGCCGGCCGGTTCCGCCCGCAGGACGCCGAGCAGTTGGTCATCACCGGCTACGGCGCGCTGCTCAGCTACTTCTCCGACGCCCCGTTCCTCGGCGGCCTCCTCGAGCTCGATCCGCTGGATCCGCGGGCCCTCGAACAGCGTCGCGATCACGTGCTGGCGTTCTTCCGCGCCGCCCTCGAACCCTGAGCCGCGCGGCACCGGTCGCCGGGCGGGGAACCGGGACGTATCTGGCGGCGTCGGTACGGATCACGAACGTGATGCCGTCCGACACGAGTGGAACCGCGATGACCGACCTTGCCCCGAAGCCTGCGCCCAACCCCGCCCCGCCGACCGCCACCGACTTCGAGACGCTGGTCCGCCGGGCCATCGTCGTCAGCATCCACCGCCTGCGCCGGGCGGCCCACCGAAGCGCGGGGAACGATCGCCGCCACGTTGCCCTCGACCGCTGGTTCGCCGGCTTTGCCGCCGAGGTGCGCGGCCACCTCGAGCTGGCCCAGTCAGGCCTGCTCCCGATGCTCGCCGCTCGCGGCGCGCTGGACGAGCGGGCGCTCGACGCCATCGCCGCCGACCACGGCTGGGTCGACCACCTGCTGGGCGAGCTGGGCGACGCGCTCGGCGTGCTCGCCTTCGCCTTCGGCGACGAGGCCACCTGGTCGGCCCGCAGTGCCACGATCGCCGACGAGCTCGACCTCGTCGTCGGCGGCGTCCTCGCTCGCGAGGTGCGCCTGCTCGTCCCGCTGGCGCTGTCGTACCTGGACGCCGACGAACGGGCCGAGCTGGAACGGATCCGCCGCCGCGATCTCGTCGTGCACCGAGCGCCGTTCTCGCTGGCCTGGCTGGGCGAGACGTTGGGTGACGCCACCGAGGCCCGCATCCTGGCCGGTGTGCCCGGGCCGGTCCGTCTGATGATGCGCACCCGCCGCCGCGCCTACGCCCGCACCGTCGACGCTGCCCTCGCGTGATCGTCGCGGTGTTCGTTCTGCTCAATGCAGAACGGCTTCGGGATGGCGTGGCGTCACTACGGTGAGGCGGGATGGCCGCTCGCACCCTGTCCGAGTCTGCGTCGAAGGAGCTGCTCGCCGGCCACGGGGTGCCGATCGCCCCCGAGCGCATCGTCGCCACCGAGGACGAGGCCGTCGCTGCCGCGACCGAGCTCGGTTTCCCGGTCGTCGCCAAGCTCAACGGCGACGGCATCGCCCACAAGACCGAGCGCGGCCTGGTGCGCCTCGGCCTCGGCGACGGCGACGCCGTCCGCCGGGCGGCCGAGGAACTGCTGGCGGCGGCGACACCGGCCGACGGCGACGTCGGCGTGCTCGTGGCGCCGATGGTCCGGGGGAACCGGGAGCTGATCGCCGGCGTCCTGCGCGATCCGCAGTTCGGCCCGACGGTGATGCTCGGCGTCGGCGGCGTGCTGGCCGAGGCCGTGGCCGACGTCGTGTTCCGGCCGGCGCCACTCGACGACACCACGGCGGCTGAGATGATCGACGGACTGGCGACGCGACGCCTGCTCGGCGAGTTCCGTGGCGAGCAGGCGGTCGACCGTGACGCGCTGGCCGGACTCCTCGTCGGCCTCGGACGACTGATCGCCGAGCGCGACGACATCGCCACCATCGACGTCAACCCGGTGATCATCGACTTCCAGGGCCGCCCGGTCGCCGTCGATGCGCTCGTCGAGCTGCACGACTCCGACCACGTTGGCGGGGCGGCGGCCGCCCGGCGACCCCGCCCGACCGACGAGCAGTTCCAGGCCCTGTTCGAGCCGGCCGGCGTGCTCGTGACGGGCGCCTCCAGCCACCCCGGCAAGTTCGGCTTCGTTTCTGTCCACAACCTGCTCGCCAGCGGCTACCAAGGCCAGGTCTTCGGGACAAACCTCAGCAGCGAGGAGGTGCTCGGCGTCCAGACGGTGGCCGATATCGCCGACCTGCCCGGCGGCGCCATCGACCTCGTGTTCGTGTGCACGCCGGCCAGCGCCAACCCCGACTTGTTGAAGGAGGTGGCGGCCAAGGGAGCGCGCGCCGCCTTCTTGACGTCGGCCGGCTACGGCGAGGCCGGCGAGGAGGGGCAGCGGGCCGAGGACGAACTGGTCGCCCTGGCCGACGAGCTCGGCATCCTGCTGGCCGGGCCGAACGGGCAGGGGATCGTGTCCACGCCGGTCGGCCTGTGCGCCCAGATCGTGGCGCCGTATCCGCCGCGGGGCCACATCGGTGTCGCCAGCCAGAGCGGCAACTTCGTGTCCAGCTTCCTCAACTACGCGCGGGCCACCGGCGTCGGGATCAGCCGAGCGGTGTCGGCCGGCAACGCCGCCGCCGTGACCGTCGCCGACTACCTCGACTACTACGCCGACGACGTCGAGACCACCGTCGGTCTGGCCTACGTCGAAGGGATCCGCGACGGGCGCGGACTGTTCGACCAGCTGGCGGCCGCCGCCGCCCGCAAGCCGCTCGTGCTCGTCAAGGGCGGCGCCACCGAGAGCGGCGCCCGCGCCGCCGCCAGCCACACCGGTGCGCTGGCCGCCGACGACAAGGTCTTCGACGGCGAGTGCCGCGCCGCCGGCATCACCCGCGCCGCCACCGTGGAAGAGGCATTCGAGGCGGCGGCGACGTTCGCCACCCAGCCGGCGCCGGCCGGACCCAACGTCGTCGTGTTGACGACGGCCGGGGGGTGGGGCGTGGTGACGTCGGACGCCATCGCCGGCGATGGGGATCTCGTCCTGCTGGCCCTGCCCGACGATCTGCGAGCGTCGATCGACGAGCTGTTGCCGCCGCGCTGGAGCCGCAACAACCCGGTCGACTGCGCCGGGGGCGAGACCCGAGACACGATCCCCGAGATTCTTCGCCTCATCGCCGAGCACCCGGCTGTGCACGCCGTCGTCTACCTCGGCATCGGCATCCAGTCGAACCAGGCGCGCATGATGCGCGACGGACCCTTCTACCCCGACCACGGGTTGGAACGAATCGTCGCCTATCACGAGCGCCAGGACGCCCGCTTCGCCGGGGCTGCCGCCGAACTGATCGGGACGACCGGCAAGCCGATCCTCGTCGCCACCGAGTTGGCCGTCACCGACCCCGCCAATGCCGGGCCTCGGGCAGTGCGGGCCAGTGGCCGTCTGTGCTACCCGAGCGGTAACCGGGCCGTGACCGCCCTCGGCCATCTCTACCGCGACGCCCGCTACCGCCAGCGCCGCTCATCGTGAGCGAGCGACAGCGAGCGAACCATCGGGCATCGTCTTCGGTTCGTTGGTGCACCCCCGCTGAGCCAAACGTGTCGCACAACGTCAGGGTGCACCAATGAACGCCGAACTCAGGAACCGGCGGCGCGCCCCCCCGTCCGGGCCGGTGGTGGTGCTCGCCATGATCGCCCTCGTGCCGGCGCTCGTCCTGTTCGCCGTCTGGCGGTGGGCGGTTGGGCAGGCGTCGACGACCGACCCCCCGCCGGCGACGTCGACGAGCGTCGCCCCGGCGCCACCGGCGCCGGCGCTGGCGACGCCGTTGCTGTCCTATCGCCGGGCCCCGGCCGTGCTCGCCCGCGACGTCAACCTGGCCGGGTTCGAACAGGCGGTGGCCGAGTACGCCGGGACGCTCGACGCGACGTCGTGCGTGGCCGTGTCCCTCGACGGCGTCGCCGTCGGCGCCGCCCACGCCGACCTGCCGTTGATTCCGGCGAGCAACCAGAAGCTGCTGACGGGCGCCGTCGCTTTGGACGTGCTCGGTCCCGAGTACCGCTACACGACCGAGTTGCGGGGTCCGGCGCCCGCCGAGGGTGTCGTGGGCGGCGACGTCTACCTCGTCGGTGGCGGCGATCCGCTGCTGACCAGCTCGACCTATCCGGTGCAGAACGACAAGTACCCCGTCACCGACCCGACGTCACTCGACGCCCTCGCCGACACGTTGGTGGCCGCCGGCGTGACCCGCATCGACGGGGCCGTGCTCGGCGACGGTTCGCGCTACGACGACGAGTACTTCGCCCCGAGTTGGAGCGAGGACCTTCACGGCATCGAGGCCGGGCCCTACGACGCGCTCCTCGTCAACGACGGCCGCGTCACCGGTGACGACCAACGTGTCGGCGAGCCTTCGCAGGGCGCCGCCCGCGAGCTCGTGCTCCTCTTGCAGGCCCGCGGCGTCACCGTCGCCGGCGGTCCCGGCACCGGGACGGCACCGGCCGGCAGCGAGCTGCTCGGCCAGGTGCAGTCGGCACCGATGAGCGCGATCGTCGCCGAGATGATGGCGGCCAGCGACAACAACACCGCCGAACTGGTCGTCAAGGAGCTCGGCCATCACGCCGGGGGCGGCGGCACGCGCGAGGCCGGACTGGCCGTGATGAGCGACACGCTGACGGCGTGGGGCCTCCCCGGGTCGGTGCTGGCCGACGGCTCCGGCCTCTCCAACGACAACCGGGCCAGCTGCGCGACGTTGCTCGGCGTCCTCGCCCGGCACACGCCGATCGACGCCCTCGGTGTCGGCCTGCCCGTCGCCGGGGAGTCCGGCACGATGGAGGACGTGTTCGCCGATCGCCCGGTGGCTGGTCGGCTGCGGGCGAAGACGGGCACGCTCGGCAACCTGCCGTTCAACCAGGACCCGCCGGCGGTGAAGTCACTCTCGGGCTACCTGCCGGTCGACGGCGGCGGAACGATCACGTTCGCGCTGATCCTCAACGGCAGCGGACCGCTCAACGACCAGAGCACCTACCGGCCGATCTGGAACGCGCTGGCCGACGCCCTGGCCTCCTATCCGGCCGGGCCGTCGCCGGCGGCGCTGGCGCCGCGCTGAGGATTCGAGCGGACTGGTCGCCGATCGTGGCCCGGATTGCGATGTTCCCGCTGGGGACCGTGCTGCTGCCCGGGGCCGGGTTGCCCCTGCACGTGTTCGAGCCGCGCTACCGCCAGCTCGTCGTCGACATCCTCGCCGCCGATGGCGAGCCGGAGTTCGGCGTCGTGCTGATCGAGCGGGGCTCCGAGGTGGGCGGGGGCGAGTCCCGCACCGCCGTCGGCACCGTCGCCCGTCTGCTCGATGCCCATGTCTCGGCCGATGGCCGCTACGGGTTGATGACGGCCGGAATCCGCCGCATTCGGGTGGTCTCCTGGCTGGCCGATGACCCGTATCCGCGCGCCGACGTCGAGGACTGGCCCGACGTCGTCGATCGGCGCGACGAACGGCACCTCGGCGATCGGTTAGCGGCGCTGAGCCAGCGGCTCGACGAGGTGTGGGCGCTGGCCCGACGGACCAGCGACGGTCTCGACGAGCGCGCCGACCAGGACATCAGCGACGATCCCGTCCTCGCGTCGTACCACCTCACCGCGCTGGCACCGATCGGCCCGGCCGACCGTCAACGCGCCCTCGCCGCCCCCGGGCCGCGGGAACGACTCGACCTCCTAACCGCCAGCCTCGACGACGTCGAGGCGCTGCTGCGCTTCCGCCTCGGCGAGTCCTGACGCGCCGGGGCCGTCGACCGTCGGCCGGGTTTCGGAGCATCGGGTGATAGAAACTCCGCCGTGACGGCAGACCACGATCAGCACCTCGAGGTGGCTGAGCCGGCGTCCATCGGCGACGTCGTCGACCTCGTCAAGACCTACGCCAAGCAGGAGACGCTCGGTCCCGTCAAGGGTGCCGGCCGGTGGCTGGCGATGGGGGCGGCCGGTGCGGCCACGCTCGGGATCGGCGGCATCCTGGTGCTCCTTGGCCTGCTGCGCCTCGTGCAGACGGAGTGGGATCGCTCGGCCCGGGGCTCGTTGTCGTGGCTGGCGTACCTCATCGTGCTGGTCGTCGCCGGGGCCGCCATCGCCCTCGCCGTCAGCCGCATCAAGCAGGACTCTCTCGACAAGCACCGAAAGTGACGGCGCCGACGACCATGGCCAAGCAGACGATCACCGGTTCCGCCAAGATCACCCGCTCCGACCTCGAGCGCAACTTCCGTTCGCTCCAGCAGGGCGTGCAGGGCAAGGTCGACGACTCCAAGCCGACGCTGATCACGGCCGCCGCCGGCGTCGGCGTTGTCGTCGCCCTGCTGCTGTTCCTCCTCGGCCGGCGCAGCGGGAAGAAGAAGACGACGCTCGTCGAGATCCGCCGGTTCTGAGCGATGGCGCCCCGCAAGCGTCGGCCGGGCTTCCTGTCGCCGGCCTACCTGTTGCGCAGCCAGGCGATCAAGAAGGGCGTCTTCGGCAACGATCCGCTGTGGCGGGGGATCGCCGCGTTCATCTTCGGGCGCCGCTTCCTCAAGAAGACGTTCGGCCGCCAGCCCGAGGTCCTCGTCAACGAGACGCTGCAACCGGGCGAGTCGATGACGATCCGCACCATCGAGCCGCCAACGGCGAAGGAGTCACGCCGGGGACGCCGGCGGCGGTGAGGGCGGGAGCGCGGTGAGCACGGCGCTGCGGGTGGGGGAGCGAGTACTCCTGCTCGACCAGAAGCGCCGCCGCTACCTCGTCGCGTTGCGCGAGGGCGGCGAGTTTCACAGCCACGCCGGCTTCGTCGCTCACGAGCTGTTGATCGGCCAGCCCGAGGGGGCCATGGTCACGTCGACCCGCGGGGCCGAGTACACGGCGCTGCGGCCGACGTTGGAGGACTTCGTCGTCGAGATGCCGCGCGGTGCGCAGGTCATCTATCCGAAGGACTTGGCGCCGATCTGCATGCTGGCCGACATCGGGCCGGGCGTGACGGTGTTCGAGTCGGGGGTTGGCTCGGGGGCGCTGTCGATGACGATGCTGCGCTACGGCGCCGACATCGTCGGCTACGAGCTGCGCGACGACTTCGCCGCCCGCGCCCGCAACAACGTGGGCGAGTTCCTCGGCCAGGACGCGCTGGCTCGCTACCGGGTCGAGTCACGCGACAGCTACGCCGGCATCGACCCGGGCGACGGCCCGTTCGATCGGGTCGTGCTCGATCTGCCCGAACCGTGGCAGGTCATCCCCCACGCTGAGACGGTGCTGCGCGCCGGCGGGCTGCTCGTCGCGTACACGCCGTCGATCACCCAGGCGGCCCAGGCGCGGGCCGAGCTGAGGGGGCGGTGGATCGACGCCCGCACCCTCGAAGTGCTCCACCGCACCTGGCACATCGAAGGCCAGTCGGTGCGCCCCGACCACCGCATGGTCGCCCACACCGGCTTCCTCACGGTCGCCAGATTCCTCGGCCAGGGCCGGCGCCGGCCCGACGCGGCGGAGAGCCGCCAAGGGAGGGGAGTGTGAGGACCCCGAGCGGGGACCCGGTGCGCGGTCTCGTCGTCGAAGCGGTCGACGCCGCCGCCGCACTGATCGCGACCGACGAGGTGTCGGCGCGCTGGGATGAGCCGAGCGCCCTGTCGGGCATGACCGTCGGCGCGCTCGCCGCCCACCTCGTCCGGGCCGCCGGCGCGACGCTCGCCTACCTCGACCGCACCGACGCGGCGACTCGCCCGGACGGCGCCCTGCTGACACCGGCGACGTACTTCCACGCCGCCATCGAGTCCCCGATCCACGAACGCATCAAGGAAGTGTCGGCGTCGGAGGCCGCTGCCGGCCCCAACGAGGTCGCCGCCCACTGTGCGCGAGTGGCGTCTGAGATGCGCAGCCGCCTCGCCGCCGAACCGGCGGATCGACTCGTCGGCGCCCTCGGCGGGCGCATGCTCTCGCTTGACGACTTCTGTCGAACCCGGCTGATCGAGGTGCTGTTGCACCTCGACGATCTCGCCGCCAGCGTCGGCATCCCGTGCCCGGAGACGAGCGTCGAGGGTCGCACCGTCGTCGTCGACATCCTTGTCGGCGTAGCCCGCATGCAGCATGGTGACTGGGAGGTGCTTCGCGCCCTCGCCCGCGACGAGCGCCGCACCGCCGACGTGTTTCCGGTGTTCTGAGCGCCGCGCTCGGGGCCGTTCAGGCTTCGATGTAGATGCATTCGCCGGGGCACTCCTCGGCGGATTCGATCACGGCGTCGAGCTGGCCTTCGGGGATGGTGGCCATCCCGGCGGCACCCTGCGGGTTGCCCTTGGCCTCGGCGTAGACCGTGGCCCCCTCCTTGACGTAGGCCAAGCCGTCGTCGAGCAGCGTGAAGACGTCCGGGCAGATCTCCTCACAGAGGCCATCGCCGGTGCACAGATCCTGGTCGATCCAGACCTTCATCGTGGGCAGCTCCTTCATTGGACCGGGTGCGGTGAGAACGGTAGTCGTGACTTTACCCGGCGAGAGTCGTGGAAACGGCGACCGTGACGTCGGCCACGCCCGCCACCGTCATCCGCGGCCGATCCCCCGAATGGTGCCGCACCGCGAACCAGGGGCCCGTATAACGTCGCCTCGACGACCACCACAGCCGACGAGCCCACCCGACGACCCCACGACGAAAGGGAGCGCGGTGACCGAATCAACCGATCGTGACGACCGGGAACCCACGGAGCTCGGCGAGAGCGAGCTCACGCAGCTGGCGGCGCTGGCCGAGGAGGTCGCCCACCTGCGCACGCGGCTGGCCGATGCGCCCAAGCGGGTGCGCGCCCTCGAAGAGCGCCTGCTCGAGACGAAGGGCCAGCTGGCCCAGGCCGTGGCCCAGAACGAGAAGCTCAGCTACACGCTGCGCGAGGCGCGTGAGCACATCGCGACTTTGCGCGACGAGGTCGACAAGCTGACCCAACCGCCGTCGGCCTACGGCGTGCTCGTCGGCAAGAACGACGACGACACCGTCGACATCCTCACCGGCGGCCGCAAGATGAAGGTCGCCACCCATCCCGAGATCGATATGGAGACGCTCGACCTCGGCGCCGAGGTCGTCCTCAACGAGAGCTTCAACGTCGTGTCGGCCCGCCGGCCCGACACCACCGGCGAAGTCGTCACGATCAAGGAGATCCTCGACGATGGCGTGCGCGCCCTCGTCGTCGGCCGCGCCGACGAGGAGCGGGTGTGCGAGCTCGCCGACGCCGTCCGCGGCATGCACCTGCGCCCGGGCGACTCGATGCGGCTCGACACCCGCTCGAACCTGCTGCTGGAGAAGCTGCCCCGACCAGAGGTCGAGGACCTCCTGCTGGAGGAGGTGCCCGACATCTCCTACGGCGACATCGGTGGCCTCGACGACCAGATCGAGCAGATCGCCGACGCCGTCGAGCTGCCATTCCTCTATCAGGAGCTGTTCGCCGAGCACCGCCTGCCGGCCCCGAAGGGAATCCTCCTCTACGGCCCGCCGGGGTGCGGCAAGACGCTGATCGCCAAGGCCGTGGCCAACAGCCTGGCCAAGAAGGTGGCGGCCAAGACGGGCGACGAGAAGGGCCGCAGCTACTTCATCAACATCAAGGGCCCCGAACTGCTCAACAAGTACGTCGGCGAGACAGAACGCCAGATCCGCCTGGTGTTCCAACGAGCCCGGGAAAAGAGCGAGGAGGGCTGGCCGGTCATCGTCTTCTTCGACGAGATGGACTCGATGTTCCGCACCCGCGGCTCCGGGATCAGCTCCGACATGGAGTCGACGATCGTGCCCCAGTTGCTCGCCGAGATCGACGGCGTCGAAGGGTTGCGCAACGTCATCGTCATCGGGGCCACAAACCGCGAGGACCTGATCGACCCGGCCATCCTGCGGCCCGGCCGCCTCGACGTGAAGATCAAGATCGAACGGCCCAATCAGGACGCCGCCCGCCAGATCTTCGCCCAGTACCTGACCGACGAGATCCCGATCACCCCCGGCGTCGGCGTGCCCGACATGATCGAGGCCACGGTCGACGAGATGTACCGCGGCGACGAGTCCAACCGCTTCCTCGAGGTCACCTACGCCAACGGCGACAAGGAGATCCTCTACTACAAGGACTTCGCCTCGGGGGCGATGATCGAGAACATCGTGCGCCGGGCCAAGAAGCTGGCCATCAAGCGGGTGATCAAGGGTGGGGAGCGGGGCGTGCGAACCGAGGACCTGCTGGCGTCGATCAAGCAGGAGTACAAGGAGCACGAGGACCTGCCCAACACCACCAACCCCGACGACTGGGCGAAGATCTCCGGCAAGAAGGGCGAGCGGATCGTGTTCATCCGCACGCTCGTCAACGAGGGCGACCAGGCCGACGACCCGACCGGTGGACGGGCGATCGAACGGGTCGCCACCGGTCAATACCTGTAATGAGGCTGCGCCGACCGGCAAAGCCGGATCGGCGCTCGCCCACCTTCGTCGGCGTTCGGGCTGCGCCGGACCTTGTGACCACCGCGGTCGTCGTCGGCAGCGGACCGAACGGACTCGCCGCCGCCGTCCACCTCGCCCAGCGCGGCGTCACCGTCACCGTGCTGGAAGCGGCCGACCGACCCGGCGGCGGGCTCCGCTCGAGCGTGCGCGACGGCGTGGTCCACGACGACTGTTCGGCGTTCCATCCGATGGGCGTGGGCTCACCGTTCCTGCGGTCGCTCGACCTGACCGCCCACGGCCTGACGTGGCGGTGGCCCGAGGTGCAGCTCGCCCACCCGCTCGATGACGGGTCGGCGGCGGCGTTGTGGCGATCGGTCGACGACACCGCCCGCGCGCTCGGCGCCGACGAGGAGTCGTGGCGGCGAACGTTCGAGCCGCTCGTCGCCGGCATCGACGAACTCGTCGCCGACGCGCTCGGGCCGCTACTGCGCTGGCCCGACCATCCCGTCGCCATGGCCCGATTCGGTCTCCGCGCGGTGGCGCCGGCGACGTGGATGGCGCGGCGCTTCGAGACGGCGGCCGGTCGGGCGCTGCTCGGGGGGATCGCGGCCCACTCCTTTCGACCGCTGACGGCGCCGCTGACGTCATCGGTGGCGTTGCTCCTCGGCGCGGCCGGACACGCCTACGGCTGGCCGGTGGCCGAGGGCGGCTCCCAAGCGATCGCCGATGCCCTGATCGCCTTGCTCGGGGCACACGGCGGAACGATCGAGACCGGCCGGCGCGTCGAGTCCCTCGCCGAGCTCGAACCGACCGACCTCGTCCTGCTCGACGTCGCTCCGCCGGCGGTCGCCGAGATCGCCGGCGACCGATTGCCGGCCCGGGTGGCGCGGGCCTACCGGCGGTACCGCTTCGGCCCGGCGGCGTTCAAGGTCGATCTCGCGGTAGACGGTGACGTCCCATGGACGGCGGCGGAGGCTCATCGGGCCGGCACCGTGCACCTCGGTGGCTCGTTCGAGGAGATCGCCACCGCCGAGGCGGCGGTCAGCCGCGGGCACATGCCGGCGCGCCCGTTCGTGCTGGTCGGCCAGCAGTACCTCGCCGACCCCAGCCGCTCGGCTGGGTCGATCAACCCCGTCTGGGCCTACGCCCACGTGCCGGCCGGCTTCGACGGCGACGCCACCTCCGCCGTCCTCGACCAGCTCGAGCGTTTCGCCCCCGGCACCCGCGAACGCATCGTCGGCGTGCACACTCGCCGGCCGGCCGACCTGGCCACCGCCAACCCCAACTTCGTCGGAGGCGACATCAGCTGCGGGGCCAACACCGCGCGCCAACTGCTCGCCCGTCCTCGGCTGACCCGCCACCCGTACGCCACCGGCATTCCCGGCGTCTTCATGTGCTCGGCCGCCACGCCGCCGGGTGCCGGTGTCCACGGCCTCGGCGGATTCCACGCCGCCGAAGCCGCCCTCGCGAGCCTGAGCTGAAGGAGGTGGCGATGCCGGCGCCAGGCGTAGGTGCCACCGCTAGGGTCCGGCCATGGCGCTGACGAAGGTCTGCGGGATCGAGACCGAGTACGGCATCCTCGTGCACGGCGGCGAGAACAACCCCGTCTCGGCCTCCTCGCTGCTGATCAACGCCTACGTCGCCGCCACCAGTACGAGGGGTCGCGGGCGCGTCGGGTGGGACTTCGACGACGAGCGGCCGGCCAACGACGCGCGGGGCTTTTCCCTCGACGATGTCGTCGCCCCGGAGATCGACACGAATCTCGTCAATGCCGTGTTGACCAACGGCGCCCGCTACTACGTCGACCACGCCCACCCGGAGATCTCGACGCCCGAGGTCTCGACGGCGCTGGAGGCCGTCCGCTACGACCGCGCCGCCGAGGAGATCGTGCGCCGCTCGATGGAGCACGCCAACGCCAAGCTGGCGACGATGTCGGCGGGGACACCCGAGGTGATCGTCCACAAGAACAACTCCGACGGCAAGGGCAACAGCTACGGCTGCCACGAGAACTACCTCCTCGCCCGCGACGTGCCGTTCGGCCGCATCGTGGCCCAGGTGACTCCCCACTTCGTCACCCGGCAGGTGTTCTGCGGCTCCGGCAAAGTCGGCTGCGAGCTGCCGGGGACGCCGACCGACGAGGTGCCCTACCAGCTGAGTCAGCGGGCTGACTTCTTCGAGGAGGAGGTCGGCCTGGAGACGACGTTGAAGCGCCCGATCGTCAATACCCGCGACGAGCCGCACTGCGATGCCCAGAAGTATCGCCGCCTCCACGTGATCGTCGGCGATGCCAACATGAGCGAGGTCGCCACCTACCTGAAGGTCGGCACCACCGCCGTCGTGCTGGCGATGATCGAGGACGACGCGCTCGGCGACGAGTGGCTGTTGGCCAACCCGGTGCCGGCCATCCGCCAGGTCAGCCACGACCCGACCCTGCGGCGCACCGTGTTGCTGCGCGACGGACGGCGGGCGACGGCGCTGGAGGTCCAGTGGGGCTTGCTGGAGCGGGCCCGCAAGTACGAGCGGTCGCACGGTCTCGCGGCCGTCGACGACGCCATCGGCCAGGACGTCTTGCGACGGTGGGAGCAGGTGCTGACGACGCTCGAGGTCAACCCGTCCGGGGCCGCCGCCTGGGTCGACTGGGTGGCCAAACAGCGTCTCGTGGACGGCTACGCAGTCCGCCACGGGTTGGCGCCCGGCTCGGCCCGGCTGAAGGCGATCGACCTGCAGTACCACGACCTCCGGCCGGGCCGCGGCCTGGCGACGAGGGTCGGCCTGGAAACGCTGATCGACCCGGCCGAGGTCGAGCGCTCGATGACGGAGCCCCCGACGACGACGCGGGCCTACTTCCGAGGACGTTGTCTGGCCAAGTACGCCGACGAGATCGTCGCCACGAACTGGGACTCGATCGTGTTCGACATCGGGCGAGAGCCGCTGCGGCGCGTGCCGATGATGGAGCCTCTCCGTGGAACGGCGGACCACGTGGCTAGGTTGATCGACGAGAGTGACCGTGCGGTGGAGCTGCTGGCGCGACTCGGGTCGGATGATCCGCATCGCACCTGAGCAGGTGACACCGCCAAGGGAGCGTGAATCATGGCCGAGCGAACCCACAAGCCGAAGCAGACGAGCCGGACGACCGAGTCGGCCGAGGTCGTCGAGACGACCACCCCCGTCTCGGAGAGCGGCGAGAAGCTGAAGGCCGAGCTGGACGACCTGCTCGACGAGATCGACGAGGTGTTGGAGACCAACGCCGAGGACTTCGTCAAGTCATACGTGCAAAAAGGCGGGCAGTAGGCGCCCATGGCCATGCCCGTCTTCCGCCCGGGTGATGATCCCGGGACCAACTTCGCCGACCTGATGCGTCGAGTCGGAACGGGTGAGCCGGCCATCGCCGGCCACGCCGACGCCCTCGGCCCGTTGCCGCACGCTACGACGTGCATCGCCGTGCGCTTCGTCGACGGCGTCGTCATCGCCGGCGACCGGCGAGCCACGGCCGGCAACCTGATCAGCCACCGGGCGATGGAGAAGGTCGTCGAGACCGATCGCCACAGCGCCGTGGCCATCGCCGGCGCCGCCGGACCGGCGATGGAGATGGTCCGGCTGTTCCAGTTGCAGCTGGAGCACTACGAGAAGGTCGAAGGCACGGCGCTCAGCTTGGAGGGCAAGGCCAACCAGCTGTCGATGATGATCCGCGGCAACCTGCAGTCGGCACTGATGGGACTCGGCGTCGTCCCGATCTTCGCCGGCTGGGACCGGCGCCGGGCGATGGGTCGACTGTGGGCCTACGACATCACCGGTGGCCGCTACGAGGAGCGCGAGTACGTGGCCACCGGCTCCGGCAGCTTGCACGCCGGAACGGCCGTCAAGATGGGCTACCGCGAGGGTCTCGATCGCGGCGACGCCATCGACCTCGTGTGCCGCGGGCTGTGGGAAGCAGCCGATGCCGACTCGGCCACGGGCGGCCCCGACGCGCTGCGCGGGATCTACCCGATCGTCGCCACCATCACCGTCGACGGGTTCACCCGCGTCGACGACGCCGAGTTGGCCGAGCGCTACACCGCCATCTCCGACCTGGTGCGCGCCCCCCAGACGGCGACGCCCGACGGAGCGACCATCTCGTGAACATGCCGTTCTACGTCGCCCCGGAACAGGTGATGAAGGACCGGGCCGACTACGCCCGCAAAGGCATCGCCCGGGGCCGTGCCCTCGTCGCCGTGCGCTACGCCGACGGGATCGCCATCGTCTCCGAGAACAGCTCCGAGACGCTACGCAAGGTCGCCGAGATCTACGACCGCATCGCCTTCGCCGGCGTCGGCAAGTACAACGAGTTCGACCAGCTCCGCGTGGCCGGTGTCCGAGCCGCCGATCTGAAGGGTTTCCAGTACAGCCGCGACGACGTCGACGCCCGCAGCCTGGCCAACCAGTACGCCCAGATCCTCGGCCAGATCTTCACTCACGAGATGAAGCCGATGGAGGTCGAGATCCTCGTCGCCGAGGTCGGCCACGAGTCGGCCGGTGACCAGATGTTCCACATCCTCTACGACGGCACCGTCTTCGACCATCGCGACTACACCGTGCTGGGCGGCGACGCCGACGCCATCGGGACGCGTCTGGCCGAGTCGTTCACGCCCGAGCTCGACCTGGCCGCCGCCGTGCAAGCCGGAACGGCCGCGCTGGGCGGTGACGAGCGCCAGATCCCGGCGCGTGATCTGGAAGTCGCGGTGCTTGCCCGCGGCAACGGCCGGCGCTGCTTTCATCGCCTCGCCGACGATCAGGTGGCCGAGATGCTCGGCGGCGACGGCCCGAGCGACGACGGGGCCGCCGAGGGCGCCGCCCGCCGGCCGGTGCCGGCCGACACCCCGCCGGCTGGCCACACCAACCCCGACGAAACGCTCACGACGGACGACGCCGACAGCGAACTGGCGCCGGGCGGGTCGTCCGGGTCGGACGGGACGACGGCGACGACCGCAGACGACGGCTGACGGAGGGGCGCGCTTGGAGACCCGGCGGGAGACGGCCTGAAGTTCGGCCCGACGTACGATCGGCGCCGTGGCGGCGATCGACCTGAACAGTGATCTCGGCGAGTCGTTCGGGGCGTGGACGCTGGGCGACGACGAGGCGATGCTCGGCGTCGTCACGAGCGCCAACGTCGCCTGCGGCTTTCACGCCGGCGACCCCTCGACGCTGCGGCGGGTCTGCGACGCCGCCGCCGAGCGCCACGTCGTCATCGGCGCCCAGGTCGCGTATCCCGATCTCGTCGGGTTCGGACGGCGCTTCGTCGACATGGAGACGGCCGAACTGCGCGACGCCGTGCTCTATCAACTCGGCGCCCTCGACGCGTTCGCCCAGGTCGCCGGTACCGAGATCGCCTACGTCAAGCCCCACGGGGCGCTCTACCACGCGTGCATCGACCGCGTCGAGCACGCCGAGGCTGTCGTCCAGGCGGCGGCCGAGTACGACTTCTCCCTCGCCGTGCTCGGTGCGCCCGGCTCGCCGCTGTTGCGTCTGGCCGAGGAAGCCGGACTCGAACCGGTGGGCGAGGCCTTCGCCGATCGGGCCTACCAGCCCGACGGCCGGCTGGTCTCCCGACGAGAGGACGGCGCCGTGCTCACCGACCCCGCCGCCGTCGCCGCCCGGGCCGTGCGGATGGCGACCCACCGCCGTGTCGAGGCGATCGACGGCACGATGATCCCGGTGGACGCCCGCTCGATCTGTGTCCACGGTGACACGCCCGGTGCCGTGTCGCTGGCACGGGCCGTACGGTCCGCGCTGGATGCGGCCGGCATCGGCGTCCAGCCGTTCGCGGCCTGAGGTTGCCGTGGCTGTCACCGTCCTCCCGTACGGACCGGCGGCGTGGCTGGTCGAGAGCGACGACGTGCTCGGGCTCGCCGCCGCCGTGCGGGCCAAGCACAGGGCCGCCGGCTTCGCGCTGGTCGACGTCGTCCCGGCCGCCGGCACACTGCTCGTGACGATGTCGGGTGAGCCCGATGTCGAGGCGGCGGCCGGCTGGCTGGCCGCGCTCGCTCCGCAACGACCGGAACCGACCGCCGCGCGCCGCGTGGTCGAGATCCCGGTCCGCTACGACGGCGACGATCTTGGTGATGTCGCCGAGGCGACAGGACTCTCCGTGGCCGACGTCGTGGCCTGCCACCACGCCGGGACGTACACCAGCGTGTTCTGCGGGTTCGCACCCGGCTTTGCCTACCTTCGCGGCCTCGATCGGCGCCTCCAGGTGCCGCGTCGTCCGACACCGCGTACGCGCGTGCCGGCCGGCGCCGTGGCCATCGCCGCCGAGTACGCCGCCGTGTATCCGTCGCCCTCGCCCGGCGGCTGGCACCTGATCGGCCGCACCGACGCCGAGCTGTGGTCGCTCGACCGCGATCCTCCGGCCCTCCTGCCGCCGGGCACGAGCGTGCGTTTCGTGGCCGAGGCCGGTCCGTGACCCCCGCACTGACCGTGCTCGAGGCCGGGCTGGCCACGTCGGTGCAGGACGCCGGTCGGCCCGGCTTTGCCCATCTCGGTGTGCCGCGCAGCGGCGCGCTCGACGCGACCATGGCCGGGGTGCTCAATCGGCTCGTCGGCAACCCCGACACGGCGGCGCTGCTGGAGACGGCGGGCGGGCTGGTCGTACGGGCCGACTCCGCCGTTACGGTCGCGGCGACTCCCGACGTGGCCGTACACCAGCTCGCCGCCGGCGACACCGTCGCCGTCCATCCGGTGCCCGGGGAGCTGTGGGGCTACGTGGCCGCGCGCGGGTCTATCGCCGTCGAGGCCGTGCTCGACTCACGCAGTCGGGACTCCCGTTCCGGACTGGGCCCGCCGGCCGTGGTGGCCGGTACCACCCTCGTCGTCGGCCCCGACCCGGCGACGGCGGTGGCCGTCGACCACGGTGCTCCACCCCGGCGGCGAACGACGATCGCGCTGTGGCCGGGCCCTCGCCGCGACTGGTTCGACGACGCCGCGTGGCGAGCGCTGACGTCGATGCAGTGGGTGGTGACGCCCGAGGTCAGCCGGGTCGGTGTGCGCCTGTGCGGTCCGGTCCTCGGTCGCGCCGTCACCGGCGAGCTGCCCAGCGAGGGCCTCGTGCTCGGTGCCGTGCAGGTACCGAGCGACGGCCAACCGGTCGTCCTGCTGGCCGACCACCCGACGACCGGCGGCTACCCGGTGATCGCCGTCGTCGACCCCGCCGACCTCCCCAGCGTTGCCCAGGCCCGCCCCGGCACCACCTTGCGCTTCCGCCCCCGCTGACGCGCGGGTCAGGTCGGGGCGGCCTTGGCGCCGAGTTCGGCCTGGTGCTTGGCGACCATGTCGTTGACGGCCTGCATGTTGCGCTCGGCGAGGTGCTCGCGCCCGGCGCGCGCCCGCTCCCGCGAATCACGCGTCGGGTCGGCGTGGCCCTGAAACTCCGGGAAGACCCGCTGGGCGATCAGCTCGTAGCTGCGCTTCGTCGCCTCCGGGTTGGCCCATTCGTGGGCCAGGCACATGTAGCACCCGAAGCCACCCGACTGCTCCTGCAGCCGCTCGATCTGCTCGACCGCCGTCTCGACGGTGCCGATCGAGCCGAGGCCGGAGTCGTTGACGAAGTCGATCATCTCGCGGGCGGCGTCGGCGGCGCCGACGTCCATCTGCGGGAAGGCGGCGGTGTGCTGGAAGTAGTCGAACCACTGACGGATGCCGTACTCGACGTCCTGGGCCGCCTGCTCCTTCGACTCGGCGATGTGCATCAGCCCGACGAGGCGCCACTGCGACCGGTCGGCCACGGTG
>Ga0183260_10000514_pt1 | contig 32799 bp, 31 predicted proteins | sample AntDrymUQ4972206_2_FD_129768 | JGI IMG/M metagenome (GOLD analysis project Ga0183260, IMG submission 129768) | Polar desert sand microbial communities from Dry Valleys, Antarctica - metaG UQ497 (22.06) (version 2) (version 2) | ecosystem: Environmental > Terrestrial > Soil > Desert | place...
CGGTCGGGCTGACAGGATTTGAACCTGCGACCCCTTGACCCCCAGTCAAGTGCGCTACCAAGCTGCGCTACAGCCCGCCGCTCGGAGTCGTGCGCCCCTCCGAAGCAACGGGAACCCTACCCGAGACCCGCCCACCGGTCAGCCACCGGTCGAGGAGTCGTGGGCCCGGTCAGCTGCGTCGCTTGCGCTTCTCCCGCGGGCGCTGCTGCAGGTGGACCGGCGTTCCCTCGAAGCCGAAGGCCTCGCGCAGCCGCCGCTCGATGAACCGCAGATACGACGCCTCGAGCTTGCCCGAGGTGAACAGCACGAACGTCGGCGGCGCCGCGCTGGCCTGGGTGGCGAACAGCACCTTGGGCTGCTTGCCCGCCCGCACGGGGTGCGGGTGCTCGGCGACGAGCCGACCCAGGAAGGCGTTCAGGGCGCCGGTGGTCACCCGGGTCTCCCACCCGCCCAGCGCCCGATCCAGCGCCGGCACCAGCTTGTCGACGTGCCAGCGCGTACGGGCGGAGATGTTGGCCCGCGGCGCCCAGTGCACCCGCAGCAGGTCCCGCTCGATCTCGCGCTCGAGGTAGTAGCGGCGGTCGTCGTCGACGAGGTCCCACTTGTTGAAGGCGACGACGACGGCCCGGCCTGCCTCGGCGACCATGGCGATGAGGCGCTGGTCCTGCTCGGACAAGCTCTGGCTCGCGTCGATCACCACCACCGCCACCTCGGCGCGCTCCAGCGCCGTCTGCGTCCGCAGGCTGGCGTAGTACTCGTAACCCGACGCCTCCTTGACCCGCCGCCGTACGCCCGCGGTGTCCACGAAGCGCCACTGGCGGCCGCCGAGCTCGATCAGCTCGTCGACCGGGTCGACCGTCGTGCCCGCCACGTCGTCGACGACGACGCGTTCGGCACCAGCCAGCACGTTGAGCAGGCTGGACTTGCCGACGTTGGGCTTGCCGACGATCGCGACCCGGCGCGGCCCGCCGGGCTCCTCCGCCGGCTCCGAGGGCGCCGCCGGCAACGCCGCCAGGATCGCGTCGAGCAGGTCCCCGCTGCCGCGGCCGTGCAGGGCCGAGACCGGGTACGGCTCGCCGAGCCCGAGGTTCCACAACGCGGCCGACTCGGCCTCGATCCGCATGTCGTCGACCTTGTTGGCCGCCAGCACGACCGGCTTGGCCGAGCGCCGCAGCACCCGCACCACCGCCTCGTCGGTGTCGGTGATGCCGACCGTGGCGTCGACCACGAACATCACCGCGTCCGCGGCGGCCACCGCCAGCTCGGCCTGCTGAGTGATCCGCTCGGCCATGCCCTGCGCGTCGGGGTCCCAGCCGCCGGTGTCGACCACGGTGAAGGACCGTCCGTTCCACACCGCGTCGTAGGCCACCCGGTCACGGGTGACCCCAGGGATGTCCTCGACCACGGCTTCGCGGCGGCCGAGCATCCGGTTGACCAGGGTCGACTTGCCGACGTTGGGCCGCCCGACCACCGCCAGCACCGGCGCGGGTCCTGCTGTCTCCTCGTTCACCGCATGCTCTCTTCGTTGCGCTCGTCGCGCGGCTGCACCGCGCGTCGCACCAGGCTCACGATCAGCTCGATCGCCTGCTGCAGGGTCAGGTCGGTGGTGTCGACGTCGACGGCGTCGTCGGCGCGGGCCAACGGTGAGGCCCGCCGCGAGGAGTCCAACCGGTCGCGGCGGTCCAGGTCGTCGCGGGTGCTCCCGTGCGCCGTGGCGGGTCCGCCCACCTGGGCCGTACGGCGCTCCGCGCGGGCAGACACATGGGCGGTGAGAAAGACCTTGACGGTCGCATCCGGCGCCACGGCCGTGCCGATGTCGCGGCCCTCGACCACGATGCCGCCGGTCCCGATCAGGGCACGCTGACGGGCCACCATCCGCGCCCGGACCGCCGGCACCGCGCTGACCGCGCTCACCGCCGCGGTCACCTCGGGGCCGCGGATCGGACCGGACACGTCGATACCGTCCACGGCGATGGTCGGCGCCTGCGGGTCGGTGCCGGACTGCAGCACGAGACGGCCGGCCAGCTCGTCCACCGCAGCGGCGTCGTACGAGTCGGTGCCGGTCGTCAGGACCGCCCAGGTGATCGCGCGGTACATCGCCCCGGTGTCCAGGTAGCGCAGGCCCAGCGCGGTCGCCACCCCCCGGGCCGTGCTCGACTTGCCCGATCCCGACGGGCCGTCCACGGCCACAACGACCGCGTCGAGGCGCGGCGTGGCAGGGTCTGGGCTCGGCACGGTCACGCTCCTCGTACGGGCCGGTGGCGCGGTCGCCCCGACGGTCGCGTCAGCGGTGGGCCGACCAGCCTCGCGCGACCAGCGCGTCGACGAGCGTGTCGGCCGCGGCGGCCTGCACGACGAGCTCGACCAGGCCGACAGGGCGGCCGGGGTCGTGGTCGATACGCAGGTCTTCGACGTTGACACCCGATTGTCCCGCATCGCCGAACAGGCGGGCCAGCTCCCCCGGCCGGTCGGGCACCGCGACCATCACGGCCGCCTCGGCGCGGGCAGGCCCGCCGTGCTTGGCGGGGATGCGCCGGGTGCCGTCGACACCGCGACGCAGCAGGTCGTCGACCTGGTCCGGTGCGTTGGCCAGCCCGGCGAGGAGCAGGTCGACGTCGGCTCGAACGCCGCGCAGCAGCTCGCGCAGGCTGGCCGCGTTGGCGGTGAGGATCTGTCCCCACAGGGCGGGGTCGCCGCCGGCGACGCGGGTGACGTCGCGCAGGCCCTGGCCCGCCAGCGCCAGATGCTCCGGCGGCGCGCCGCCGAGTTGGGCGGCAGCCAGCACCGAGAGCAGATGCGGGAGGTGCGACACCCGGGCGACGGCCACGTCGTGCTCAGCCGGGCTCATCGTGACCACGGCAGCACCGGTGGCCCGGGCCAGGCTCGTCACCGCGGCGACCGCCTCGGGGCGGCTGCCCGGGTGCGGCGTCACCGCCCAGGCACGGCCCTGGAACAGTTCAGCCGTCGCCGCCCAGGGACCGGACAGCTCGCTGCCGGCCATCGGGTGGCCGCCGACGTAGCGGCGTAGATCGTCGTCATTCACGCTCGCCGCCAGCCTCGCCAGCGGCTCGCCCTTGACGCTTCCGACATCGGTGACGACCGCGGTATCGAAGTCGGTCAGCGCTGCGGCGACCATCGCCGCGACCTGGGCCGGGGGGACGGCGACCACGACGCAGGCCGGCGCGGCGGGCGGGTCGGTGCGGCCCGCTCCCCGCTCGGCGGCCACCCGCAATGCGGCGCCGTCGCGGTCGCGCAGGCGTACGTCGACGCCGGCTGCCGTCAGCGCCAGGCCGATCGAGGTCCCCACCAGACCGGTGCCCACGACGAGCACCGGGCCGGTCGCGGGCCGGATCACTGCGGCTCCTCGTCGGTACGCACGTGGCTCAGGTCGCGCCGCAGGTGCCGGGCGCCGTGCAAGTACACATGGGTGACGTCGGCCCGCGACAGCGTCGTCTCCACGTGCATCAATAGGCGCACCACCCGCTGCATGGCGCCGGTGATGTCCAGCTCGACGGTGCACAGCAGCGGCACGTCGACCATGCCCAGACTGCGCGCGGCGTACGCCGGGAACTCCGAGCGGACGTCGGGGGTCGCGGTGAACACGATGCTGATCAGGTCATCGCCGGTCAGATCGTTCTCGCGCAGAACGGCGCGTACCAGCTCGGTGGTGCGTTCGAGCAGGTGCTCGCGCTCGTCAGCGTCGAGCTGGGTTGCCCCCCTGATCGCGCGGACAGCCACGGCTCACTTCCCTCCTCGGCCCACAGTCTGACTACAGCTGAACCGAGTCGAGCAACGGACCCAGCTCGGCGCGAGCCAGGTCCCGCATCTCTCCGGGGCGCAGTGAGCCCAGCGTGACGCCACCGAGGGCGGTCCTGGTCAGCCGTCTCACCGGGTGGCCGACTCGGTCCAGCATCCGGCGCACGATGCGGTTGCGCCCCTCGTGCAGCACCACCTCGACGATGCTGCGCTCTGCGTGCGACGCCTGGATGGTCACCGCATCGCACACCACCGGCCCATCGTCGAGCTGGACACCGCCGAGCAGCAGAGTGCGGGTGGCCGGTCTGACGACCCCATCGACCTCTGCCACATAGGTCTTGGCCACCGCGTACGACGGGTGGGCCAGCCGGTGCGCGAGCTCACCGTCGTTGGTGAGCAGCAACAGGCCGTCGGTGTCGGTGTCGAGACGGCCGACGTGGAAAAGCCGCTCCGGCCGGTCGCCGACGAGCTCGGCGAGGCTGGGCCGCCCCGCGGGATCGCTCATCGTGCTCACCACGCCGCGCGGCTTGTTGAGGACGAGGTAGACGTTCGGGGTGCGCGGCGGCAACCGGATCCCGTCGACGCGGACCACCGCGACGGCCGGGTCCACCTTGACCCCGAGGCGGGTGACCACCTCGCCGTCGACCTCGACGCGTCCGGCGAGCATCAGCTCCTCGCACTTGCGGCGGCTGGCGATGCCGGACTGGGCGATCAGCTTGTGCAGCCGGACCAGGCCGTCGGCGTCCGGTGCGCCACCCGGCGGCGCTGTCCGCTCAGTCACCGCGGGACACGCCGGCCAGGCCCGCCCCGAGACCGGCCACGAGGTCGTTGGTCTCGTCGTCGGCGGGCAGGAAGGGCGCCAGCGCGGGAAGCTCGTCGAGGCTGGCGAGCCCCATCCGCTCGAGGAAGTAGGCACTGGTGGCGTACAGCACCGCGCCCGACGCGGGATCGGTGCCCGCCTCCTCGACCAGTCCGCGGGTGAGCAACGTGCGCATCACGCCGTCGACGTTGACGCCACGGATCGCCGAGACCCGCGAGCGGCTGACCGGCTGCCGGTACGCGACCACGGCCAGCGTCTCCAGAGCGGCCTGGGTGAGCCGCGCCTGCTGCCCGTCGAGCACGAACCGCTCGACGACGTCCGCGTGCTCCGCGCGGGTGAACAGCCGCCAGCCTCCTCCGACTCTGCGCAGCTCGAAGCCACGGCCCTCGTCGTCGTACGACCGTGCCAACGCCACCAGGGCCGACTCGACCTCGCCGGCGGCGCAGTTGAGCGCGGAGGCGAGGACGGTGGCGTCCAGCGGCTGGTCGGCGACCAGCAGCACCGCCTCCAGGGCCGGGGTCAGGGCAGTGTTCACGGCAGCGCTCCCTCGTCGAACTCGTCGCTCACGTCGACCTCGTCCTGGTCGCCGCCGGTCCAGCGCACATACAGGTCCCCCAACGGGCTGATCTGCTCGAAACCGACGGCACCCTCGCGGAACAGCTCGAGCAGCGCGAGGAAACGCGCCACGGTGGTGAGGGTGTCGGGTGCGTCGGAAACCAGGGTACGGAAGGTGGTCGAGCCGGATCTGCGCAGCCGGATCACGACCAGCGAGGCCTGCTCGCGGACGCTCACCTGGGGTGCGTGCAGATGACTCAGGGACACCGTCGGGACCGGCTTCGGCGCCAGCACCGTCGCCGCCAGCGAGGCGAACTCCTCGACGCCGACCGCCACCACCACCTCGGGCAACAGCCGGGCGAAGCGCTCGTCGAGCTCGGCGATGCGCGGATGGCGCCGGGACTCGTCGGCGAGGCGCTGGTCGAGCACCTCGGCGATGCGCTTGAACGCGCGGTACTGCAACAGCCGGGCGAACAACAGGTCGCGCGCCTCGAGCAGGGCGAGATCGTCCTCGTCCTCGACGTCGGCTTGTGGCAGCAGCCGGGCCGTTTTCAGGGCGAGCAGGGTCGCAGCGACCACCAGGAACTGAGTGGTGCGCTCGAGGTCCGGGCCTAGCTCCTTGACGTGGGTGATGAACTCGTCGGTGACCTTCGACAAGCTGATCTCGGTGATGTCGAGCTGATGTTTGGCGATCAGTCCGAGCAGCAGGTCGAACGGCCCCTGGAAAACGTCGAGGTGGACCGAGAAGTCCGCCTGCGGCGGCGGGGCGAGCGTCACGGGCCGGTCACGACGGCGCCAGCCGACGCGCGAGCTGGCTGTCGGCACCCAGCTCGTCGAGGTCTGACAGCACGATGGCCAACGCCTCGCGCACCAGCCGGCCGCGGTCCACCGCGACGCCGTGCTCACGCCGCAACGACAGCCGCGCGGTCTCGAGCTCGAACAGCTCGTCGGCGGTGACGTACACGGTCATCTTCTCGTCGTGGCGTACCCGGCCGCTGCTGCGGCGCGCACCGTCGTCGTCCGCCTCGTCCTCCTGCACCGCATGGATACCGGGCGTCGTCTCGGCGGGTTCGGTCTCGTCCGGGCTGGGCCGGAAGAGCTCGTCGGCGCCGGGCAGGCTCACCCGACGTGACACCGTGCGAGCACCTCCCTCGCGAGCTGGCGGTAGGCATCGGCCCCGCCCGAGCCGGGTGCGTAGGAGGTGATCGGCTCGCCGGCGACGGTCGAGTCTGAGAACTTCACCGTGCGGCGGATGACGGTGTGGAAGACCGCGTCACCCCAGCCGTCGACAAGCGTTCGCAGCACCTCGCGGCCGTGCAGCGTACGCCCGTCGAACATCGTGCCGAGGAGGCCCTCCACCCGCAGCCGGGGGTTGAGTCGCTCGGTCACCTTCTGGATCGTTTCGGTCAGCAGCGCCACCCCGCGCAGCGCGAAGTACTCGCACTCGAGCGGGATCAGCACCCCGTCGGCCGCGGTCAACGCGTTGATCGTGAGCAGCCCCAGCGACGGCTGGCAGTCGATGAGGATGACGTCGTAGTCAGCGACGGCCGGGCGCAACGCTCGGGTCAGCGCCTGCTCGCGGGCGACCTCGCCGACCAGCTGCACCTCCGCCGCGGACAGGTCGATGTTCGACGGGAGCATGTCCATGCCGTCGACGTTGGTCTTGCAGATGACGTCACCGATCTCGACGTCTTGGTCCATCAACACGTCGTAGACGCTTAGCTCGACGGCGTTGGGGTTGCGTCCGAGCCCCACCGACAGCGAGCCCTGCGGGTCGAAGTCGACGAGCAGCACCTTGCGGCCGTACTCCGCCAGCGCCGCGCCCAGGCTGATGGTTGTCGTCGTCTTGCCGACCCCACCCTTCTGATTGCACATGGCGATGACTCGGGCCGGGCCGTGCTCGTGCAGCGGCTCGGGCGTGGGCAGGTCGGGCATGGTTCGCCCGGTGGGCCCGAGCTCGAGAAGTGCGTCCGTCATGCTCGCCTCCGCGGGTGACATGTCGACATTGCGTCGACGTTGTTCACGCTAACCGCGCGGTCGGTGCTCTCGCCGCAACCCGCCCGGCGTGTTGCCGAGCAGCCCGCGCGTTCCCGCGGCCCACTGACCCGCGCGCCGCGGCGGGGGTCAGAGCCGGGCGCCGGGCGGTCAACGGACGGTGAGAGTCGGCTCCCCCGCCGCGGCGACCAGGTGCCCGACGACGGGATGCCCTGGCAGCTCGCCGGCCACCAGCAGCCCACCGGAGGTCTGGGCGTCGGCCAGCAGCACCAGCTCGTCGTCGTCGACATGGGCATCGAGGTGCGGGCGCACCCAGTCGAGGTTGCGCCGGCTGCCGCCGGGGACGAAACCGGCTGCCAGCGACTCGCGAGCACCCTCGAGGTACGGGACGGCGGCCGACTCGATGACGGCAGACAGCGCGCTCGCCCGGGCGAGCTTCCACAGGTGGCCGAGCAGCCCGAAGCCGGTCACGTCGGTGGCGCAGGTGACACCTGCCGCGAGCGCCGCCCGCGAGGCGTTGCGGTTAAGAGTGCACATGCTCGCCACTGCATGCGTAAACACCTCACCGGTCGACTTGTGCCGGTTGTTGAGCACGCCGACCCCGAGCGGTTTGGTCAGCGTGAGGGGTAGACCGGCGCTGCCGGACCCGAGCTGCAGCAGCCGGTGCGGGTCGGCGACACCGGTGACGGCCAGCCCGTACGTGGGTTCGGGGGCGTCGATGCTGTGTCCGCCGGCGAGGTGGCACCCGGCCTCGGCGCACGCGTCCGCGCCGCCGCGGAGCACGTCTCGTACCAGACCGGGGTCGAGACTTCCGCGCGGCCAGCCCAGCAGGTTCACCCCGATCAGTGGCTCACCCCCGACGGCGTAGACGTCGGACATCGCGTTGGTCGCGGCGATCCGGCCCCAGTCGTACGGCGAGTCCACCACCGGGGTGAAGAAGTCCGCGGTGGCGACGATGGCGCGGTCCCCGTCGATGCGCACGACGGCCGCATCATCACCGTGCTCGAGCCCGATCAGCAGGTCGTCGGAGGCGCTCGAAGCGGCGGTGATTCCGGCAACCATCTCCTCCAACTCCCCCGGCGGGATCTTGCAGGCACATCCCCCGCCGCTCGCGGTCTGGGTCAGTCGGGGTGCTGGAGAGGTGGGCACGTCAGACACGGTAGGCCAGCGCGGCCGGCACTGCTCCAGCCACGTCCGCTCTGTCCAGTGGTCCCAACCCGGTTTTGGGTCAGCGCCCAGTGGTGCCAACCAGGGCCTGGAGACGCATCGGACACCCCGCGATGGCACCACTCGGCGCAAGGGGCCTGATGTTAAGCGGCGGGGGCAGCGGGCTCGCCGCGCGCGTTCAGCCGCTCCCGCTGCGGGACCACGGTGTACTTGGGGTCCTTGGCCGAGGCAAGGCCTGCCTGGAACACCGCGAACCGGGTGAGCAGCGACGCACCCAGCAACGCCGTCCCCGACAGCGCCGAGACCGCGCGGGACCGCCCACCGACCACGGCTCCGAGGGCGCCAGCCAGGTTGAGCACCCGGGCGGCGCGCAGGAACCGGCCCGGCCGGTCCTGCTGGTAGGGCTCGGCCAGCATGCCGAGCCTGTGTTCCAGCTGGTGCTCCGCGGCGAGGTCGAGGGCCACGCCTGCGACGGCCAGCCGCCGCGCGGGCGCCGCCTCACCGGTCGGCACCGCCAGCATCGCCAGCCCACCCGCCGCCGCGCTGGCGCTGCCGGCGAACAGGAACGGCAGCTCGCGGTACGCCTCGTGCCAGGCCGGGACCGCCGTGTCGGCCAGCAGGGCAGCGGTGTACGTCGCCAGCGGCGGGCCGAGTACGGCGGCGGTGACACCGGCGAGCCGTCCCACGGGGTGCAGCCGACCGGTCTCGTGCGAGGCCGCCGCCACCGACGCCGCGCTGCTGAACCCAGCCAGCAACCACGACCCGACCGACAGCGGGGAGGTCACCTTGAAGACCCGCAGCATGTTCAGGAACCGCTCTGGTCGGCCCAGGTCGTGCACGAGCACGAGTGCGCCCACCCCGGACCCGCCGGCCGCGGCCAGCCGAGCCACCCGCTCCAGCGCCGGCCGGTCCGACAGCGCCGCTCCCTCGGCGAGGGCAGCCGAGGCGCCGGCGATACCGCCGAGCCACAGGTAGAGCGGGACGTCGGGCTGCTTCCAGACCGGCAGCTTGATGATAGGGCGCCCGTAGTAGGAGCTGAACTCGGCGTTCGGGACGACAGCTCCGTCCGAGCGCGCCATCAGTGGATCACCGTCGCCCACCCACGAACGTCACCGCGATGCCGGCGACGATGGTGACCGCGGCGGCACCGACATGGCGCCACATGGCGGGCAGGTCGCGGGTGGTCACGACCGGGTCGGGTGGCAGCCCGTACACCTCGGGCTCGTCGAGCAGCAGGAAGAACGCCCCGTCGCCGCCCACCCCGTCGTCGGGGCTCTCGCCGTACAGCCGGGCCTCGTCGATGCCGTGCTCGTGCAGGGTGCGCACCCGCTCCTCGGCCCGCTCCCGCAGCTCGTCGAGCGGCCCGAACTGGATCGAGTCGGTGGGGCAGGCCTTGGCGCACGCCGGCTCCTCCCCGACGCCGAGCCGGTCGTAGCACATCGTGCACTTGAAGGCCCGGCCGTCCTCCTTGCGCTGGTCGATGACGCCGTACGGGCAGGCCGGCACGCAGTAGCCGCAGCCGTTGCAGATGTCCTGCTGGACCACGACCGTGCCGAACTCCGTGCGGAACAGCGAGCCGGTGGGGCACACGTCGAGGCAGGCGGCGTGGGTGCAGTGCTTGCAGACGTCGGACGACATCAGCCAGCGCACCCCGATGTCGCCCTCGTCCGCCCCCTGCGGATCGGCGGCAGCCGGCAGCCCGACGGTGGGCATCGGCAGGTCGATGCTGGGGGCACGCACCGGTTTGGTCTGCTCCACGAAGGCGACGTGTCGCCAGCTGTTGGCGTCGAGCTGCTGGGTGTTGTCGTACGACATGCCGGTGAGCAGCAGGCCGTCCTCAGGGACGAAGTTCCACTCCTTGCACGCGACCTCGCACGCCTTGCACCCGATGCAGACGCTGGTGTCGGTGAAGAAACCCATCCGTTCGGGGTGCGCCTCGTAGCCCGCGTCGCCGCTGACGTCGTCGAGCGGTCCCGACAGCCGGTTGCTCACGTGCTGCTCCCTTCGTCGTCCGCGATACCGGCTCGGCGCCGGTGCTGTGCCACGTGCTCGAGCAGGGCCGGCCCGCGCGGGCGCCGCCCCGGCGCGATGTCGCAGGTGCCGACCTTGTCCTGGATGTTGACGTTGGGGTCGACGGTGACGTTGACCAGGTCATTGGCCGCGTCTCCGGTCGACAGCCCGTTGGGTCCCCAGTGGTAGGGCAGCCCGATCTGGTGCACGACCTGGCCGGCGACCCGCAGTGGCCGCATCCGCTCGGTCACCAGCACCCGGGCCTCGATGGCCGTCCGCGCGCTGGTGATGGTCGCCCAGCCCAGGTGCTCCAGGCCACGCTCGGCGGCCAGCCCAGGCGACACCTCGCAGAAGAACTCCGGCTGCAGCTCGGACAGGTACGGCAGGGTGCGGCTCATCCCGCCCGCGGTGTGGTGCTCGGTCACCCGGTAGGTGGTGAAGACGAACGGGTATGCCTCGGAGCGGTCGGGATTGAGGGCGTTGAGCTCGTGCGGGTACGACCGGCGCGCCGGGTTGTGCTGCTGGGCCGGATACAGCGGATTGCTCACCGGCGACTCCGGCGGCTCGTAGTGCGTCGGCAACGGCCCGTCGACCACCCCGGCCGGGGCGTACAGCCACGCCTTTCCGTCGGTCATCATGATGAACGGGTCGCTGCCGCCGAGGGCGTCCGGACCCTGCGCCCCCTCGGCGGGCACGTGGTGGGGATGGCGGTCGGGGACGAAGTCGGGGATGTCGTGGCCGGTCCAGCGGCCCTGGCCGCCGTCCAGCTCCTGGTCCCACCACACGTACGCCTTGCGCTCGCTCCACGGCTTGCCGTCGGGGTCGGCGGAGGCGCGGTTGTACAGCGTGCGCCGGTTCGCCGGCCACGCCCAGCCCCACTCCGGCGCCACCCAGCTCTGCTCCGTGCCCGGCTTGCGGCGGGCGGACTGGTTCACCTCGTCGGCGTACACCCCGCAGTAGATCCAGCAGCCGCAGCGGGTGGAGCCGTCGGACTTCAGCTCGGTGTACGCGCTGAGCGCGGCCCCGTCGGGGCCGGTGCCGTTGATCTCCCGCAGCACCGCCTCGGAGCTGGGCTCGGCGAGCGGACCGTGCTCGGGGTAGTCCCAGGTCAGGTCCTGCAGCGGGCGGTCGCGCTCGTCGGTGGAGTCGGCCAGCTTGGCCCGCATCCGCTTGCCCAGGTGGTAGTAGAACCACAGGTCGCTGCGGCAGTCGTCGGGTGGTGCCACCGCCTCGTGGTGCCACTGCAGCAGCCGCTGGGTGTTGGTGAACGTCCCGGACTTCTCGGTGTGCGCGGCTGCCGGCATGAAGAACACCTCGGTGCCGATGTCCTCCGTCCGCATCTCCCCCGTCGCGATCTCGGGGCCGTCGGACCAGAACGTGGCGGACTCGATCATCACCAGGTCGCGGACCACGAGCCAGTCGAGGTTGGCCAGGCCGCGGCGCTGCATCTTGCCGTTGGACGAGCCGACCGCGGGGTTCTCACCCACCAGGAAGTAGCCGGGGATCTTACCCTCGACCTGGTCCAGCACCGTGCGGTACGTCCCGTGGTCACCGGTGAGCCGCGGCAGGTAGTCGAAGCAGAAGTCGTTGTCCGGCGTCGCCACATCGCCCCACCACGACTTGAGCAGGCTGACGCCGTAGTCGCGGATGTTGCCCCAGTAGCCGGCGGCGCCCTCGTCGGTGCTCACCCAGTCGTCCAGGCTCTGGTGCTGCGACGCGTGCGGCATCGGCAGGTAGCCGGGCAGGATGTTGTACAGCGTCGGGATGTCGGTCGAGCCCTGGATGCTGGCATGCCCACGCAGGGCGAGGATGCCGCCACCGGGGCGGCCGACATTGCCCAGCAGCAGCTGAAGGATCGCGCCGGCCCTGATGATCTGTGTGCCCGTGCTGTGATGCGTCCAGCCCACCGCGTAGCACAGCGCCGTCGTACGCTCCCGCCCGCTGTTGCGCACCAAGGTGTCCGCGACCTGATGGAAGGCCGCCGGCTCGATGCCGCACACCTCGTGCACCATCTCCGGGGTGTAGCGGGCGAAGTGCTTCTTGAGCAGCTGGTAGACACAGCGCGGGTCCTGCAGGGTCTCGTCGCGGTCAGGCTTGCGATGCACGCGCGGACCGCCGGAGCCGGCCGCCTCGGCGCGGCTGGACTCCATGTCCTCGTCGGTGCCCTCTTTGGTGCGCGCGCTCTGTGGCGCGTTGGCGTACTTCCACGAGGCATGGTCGTACGTCCCGGTGTCGGCGTTGAAGCCGGAGAAGAGGCCGTCGAGGTCCTCGGTGTCGCGGAAGTCCTCGCCGACGATCGCCGCCGCATTGGTGTAGGCCAGCACGTACTCGCGGAAGTCGAGCCCCTGAGTCAGGACGTGGTTGATGAGGCCGCCGAGGAAGGCCACATCGGACGCCGCGCGGATGGGGACGTGCAGGTCCGACACCGCCGACGTGCGGGTGAACCGCGGGTCCACGTGGATGACGGTGGCTCCCCGCTGCTTGGCCTCCATCACGTACTGGAACCCGACCGGGTGGCACTCGGCCATGTTCGAGCCCTGGATCCATACGCAGTCCGCGTTGGCGAGGTCCTGCAGGAAGGTGGTGGCGCCTCCACGCCCGAGCGAGGCTCCCAGACCGGGAACCGTGGAGGAGTGTCAAATACGCGCCTGGTTCTCGATCTGCACCGCGCCCATCGCGGTGTAGAGCTTCTTCATGAGGTAGTTCTCCTCGTTGTCGAGGGTCGCCCCTCCGAGGCTCGAGATGCCGGTGGTACGGCGCACCTTGCGTCCCTGGTGCTCGTCTTGCCAGTGGCTGCGCCGGGCCGCCAGCACGCGGTCGGCGATCATGTCCATGGCGGTGTCGAGGTCGAGGTCCTCCCACTGCGTGGCGTGCGGGCGCCGGTAGCGCACGGTGGTGACCCGACCCGGTGAGGTGACCAGCTGCTTGCTGGCGCTGCCCTTGGGGCACAGCCGGCCGCGCGAGATCGGGCTCGCCGGATCACCCTCGATCTGAACGATCTGCTCGTCCTTGACGAAGACCTTCTGGCCGCACCCGACGGCGCAGTAGGGACAGACGGAGTCAACGACCCGGTCGGCTGTCCGGTTGCGGTTCTCCAGCTCGTCGGTGCGACGCGAGCGTGCGGCGTGACCGCGCCCGAGCGGGTCGCTGCCGGTGAGTTGTCGCCACACCGGCCAGCCCGCGACGAAGGTCCGCACTGCTGACATCGACCCCTCCAGCGCTGCGATCTGGCGTCGACGCAACCGTCGACGCCGACAGCCAACCACGCGGCGCACCGACCCACCAGTCGGCACGCTGCGATGCGCTCCGCCTAGCATCGTCCGTGGAGGCGTACCTCGTCTGGTGACGGGCGCGGTCTTCAACACCGACGTGACCGAGCATCTCGGTCAGGCGGGTTCGATTCCCGTCCGCCTCCGCCAGACACGCAGGACACGCAGGAGGGTCCGGCAATGAGCGATGTGCGACGCCAGGTCCCGCGGACCGACGCGGTGCTGGCCGACCCGCGGCTGGTCAGCGCGACCACCCGGTTGGGTGCCGACCTGGTGAAGGCCGCGGTCCGCACCGCGCAGGAGCAGGTGCGGGCCGGGGAGGTGGCGGCCGAGGAGGTGGCCGACCGTGCCGTCGCGACGCTGCCTGCGTCGGCGTCGTCGCTGTGTCAGGTCGTCAACGCCACCGGGGTGGTGGTGCACACCAACCTGGGCCGGGCGCCGCTGTCGGCCGCCGCGATCGACGCCGTCCGGGTGGCCGCGCGGAGCACCGACGTCGAGCTCGACCTCGCCACCGGACGGCGCGGCCGGCGTGGGGCGGGGGCGCTGGCGGCGCTGGCCGCGGCGGTGCCCGACGCCGGTGCGGTGCACGTGGTCAACAACAACGCCGCGGCGCTGCTGCTGGTGGCGACCGTGTTGGCTGCGGGCCGCGAGATCGTGGTGAGCCGCGGAGAGCTGGTCGAGATCGGCGACGGTTTCCGCATCCCCGACCTGCTCCAGGCCAGCGGGGCCCGGTTGCGGGAGGTCGGCACGACCAACCGGGTACACCTTGACGACTACGAGCGGGCGGTCGGGCCGGACACCGCGATGGTGCTCAAGGTGCACCCCTCGAACTTCGTCGTCTCGGGCTTCACCTCGCAGGTCGACGTGCGGGCGCTCGCGACCCTCGAGGTGCCAGTCGTCGCCGACATCGGCTCGGGGCTGCTTCGCCCCCACCGGCTGCTGCCCCACGAGCCGGACGCGGCCACCACCCTGCGCGCCGGTGCTGCCCTGGTGACCGCGAGTGGCGACAAGCTGCTCGGCGGCCCGCAGAGTGGGCTGCTGCTCGGCGACCGCGACCTGGTCGAGCGACTGCGTCGGCACCCGATCGCGCGCGCACTGCGGGTCGACAAGCTGACGCTCGCTGCTCTTCAGTCTTCGCTGAGTGGTCCGCGCACACCGGTGGCCGACATGCTCGAGGTGGCCGTGGCCGCGTTGCAGACGCGTGCCGAGACCATCGTCGAGCGGCTTGGCGAGGCCGGTGTTGACGCGTCGGTCGCCGCCAGCGTCGCCAACGTCGGCGGTGGTGGCGCTCCGGACGTCGAGCTGCCCAGTGTCGCGGTGGCCCTGCCCGCGCGGTACGCCGCGGCGTTGCGCGCCGCGCGTACACCCGTGGTCGGCCGGGTGGAGAGGGGGCGCACCCTGCTCGACCTGCGCACGGTCGCCCCCGAGGACGACGATCTGGTCGTGGCGGCGGTGACCGGGGTCTGATGCACGTCCTCGCGACCGCCGGACACGTGGACCACGGCAAGTCCACTCTGGTGCGGGCGCTGACCGGCACCGACCCCGACCGGTTGGCCGAGGAGCGGCGCCGAGGACTGACGATCGTGCTCGGCTACGCCTGGACGACGCTGCCCGGCGGCTCCGAGCCGGTGGCGTTCGTGGACGTCCCCGGCCACGACCGCTTCGTGCCGACGATGCTCGCCGGGGTCGGTCCGGTGCCGGCGGCGCTGCTCGTGGTCGCAGCAGACGATGCCTGGATGCCACAGGCCGAGGAGCACCTGCGGGCCTTGGACGCCTTGGGGGTGCGTCACGCGGTGGTGGCGGTCACCCGGTCCGACCGCGCCGATCCCGGCCCGATGGTCGCCGAGGTGGGCCGCCGACTGGGCGGGACCGGCCTGGCCGGTTCGCCGGTGGTGGCGGTGAGCGCGGTGACCGGGGCGGGCCTCACCACGCTGCGCAGTGCGCTCAGCCGGCTCACCGGCGCATTGCCCAGGCCCGACGCTGCCGCGGACGTGCGGCTGTGGATCGACCGGCAGTTCAGTGTCGTCGGCGCGGGCACGGTCGTTACCGGCACCTTGCCGGCAGGCACCGTCAAGGTCGGTGACCGGCTGGAGCTTGCCGGCGCCGGCGTTGTCCGGGTGCGTTCCATGCAGAGCCTCGGCGCAGAGGTCGAGCAGGTCAGCGGAACCGCACGGGTGGCGCTGCGCCTCGGCGCTCACCCTGGGGTGGACCTCGACCGCGGTGCTCCGCTCGTGACCCCTGGGGCTTGGTGGCCGACGACCGTGGTGGACGTGCGGCTGCGCGGTGCCGGTCGCCCGCCCCGCGAACCGCGGCTGCACATCGGGGCGTCCGCCGTCCCGGCTCGGCTCCGAGCGTTGGACGACGACTGGGCGAGGCTGACGCTCGGCGCGCCACTGCCGCTGCGAATCGGTGACCGAGCCCTGCTGCGTGACCCCGGGACCCGGGCGATCTGGGGTGTGGAGGTCGTCGATCCGGCCCCACCGACCAGGCGACGCCGCGGCGCCGCCGCCGAGCGCGGTCGCGAGTTGGCCGACGCGTCGTTCGGCAGCCTCACCGACGAGGTGCGCCGACGCGGCCCGGTACGGGTCGACGTCCTGCGGCGGATCGGCGTAGCCACGGCGACCGGGGCGCCAGCAACCGGGGTGAGCCGCGTCGGCGACTGGCTGCTGGCCGACGAGCTGGTCACCGTCCTCCGCGGTCGACTCACCACGATCGTCGCCGAGCACCGTGAGCGGTATCCGCTGGAGTCCGGCCCGCCGGTCGCGGTGGCCGCGCAGGCACTGGACGTGCCCGACGTGCGGTTGCTGGCTGCGGTCGTGCGGCCACCGCTGGCCACCCGGGACGGGCGCGTCGTCGCGGCCACCGCGGTTGGGCCTTCCGCTGAGCTCCCGGCAGCCGTCGAACGTGCGCTCGGCGAGCTGGTAGCCGAGCTGACTGCTGCACCGTTCGCTGCGCCGGCTGCAGACCGGCTGGCCGCGCTGGGGCTGGACCGTCGGGCGCTGGCCGCCGCGCATCGTGCCGGCCGGTTGCTGCGCGTCGCCGACCAGGTGGTGCTGCTGCCCGGTGCCGACCGGCTCGCCGCCGGACGGCTCGCCACGCTCCCGCAGCCGTTCACCACCAGCCAGGCCCGTCAGGCGCTGGACACCAGCCGCCGGGTGGCGCTGCCGCTGCTCGAGTTTCTCGACCACCGTGGCATCACCGTGCGGCTGCCCGACGACCGCCGGCACGTCACCGGTCGTCGCACCTGACCGCGGCGGCTCCCCCGCCCGCAGTCAGCAGTGGATGACGGCCGACACTGCCGCCCCTTGATGCTGTCGGGGGGACCGAGCACGGCGAGGCTGACCGTCACCGCCCCGGCGTCCCGCACCCCTGTCCTGCGGCTTCCGCGTCCAGGGGCGCCCAGGGCGGGTGGGTCAGCGGGGGCCGGAGCCGGCATCGTCTCGGTGGTGCTCGGCCGGGCGACCGAGGGCACGATAGGTCCAGCCCGCCGCGAGCCAACGGTCGACGGGCAGCTTGTTGCGGCCATCGAGCACCCGCCGGCAGGCGACGACCGGACTCAGTCGCGCCGGGTCGAGGGCCACGAACTCCGGCCACTCCGTGAGGTGCATGATCAGGTGCGCCCCGTCGGCGGCGGTCTCGACCCTGTCGGCGTAGCCGAGGGTCGGGAAGACCGCGGCTGCCTTCGCGTTGGCCCGCGGGTCGTAGACGGTCACGTGCGCACCTTGCAGCTGCAGCTGGGCCGCGACGTTCAGCGCCGGTGAGTCGCGGACATCGTCGGAGTCGGGCTTGAAGGCGGCGCCGAGCACCCCGATGCGCCGGCCAAGCACCCTCCCGGCGCATTCCTCGATGGCCAGGTCGACCATTCGTTGGCGGCGGCGCATGTTGATGGCGTCGACCTCGCGAAGGAAGCTGAGCGCCTGGTCCGCACCCAGCTCACCCGCACGGGCCATGAACGCACGGATGTCCTTGGGCAGGCAACCGCCCCCGAAGCCGAGCCCGGCATCGAGGAACCGCCGGCCGATCCGGTCATCGTGGCCGATGGCGTCCGCGAGGGTGACCACGTCGGCGCCGGTGCGCTCGCACAACTCGGCCATCGCGTTGATGAAGGAGATTTTGGTGGCGAGGAACGAGTTGGCTGCGACCTTGACCAGCTCCGCCGTCGGCAGGTCGCAGCTGACCACCGCGGACCCGGCCCGGATCGGGTCGGCGAACAGCGTCCGCAGCGTCTGCTCCGCCGCCGCAGACTGCACCCCGAAGACCAGCCGGTCCGGCTGCAGGGTGTCGTTCAAGGCGTGTCCCTCGCGGAGGAACTCCGGGCTCCAGGCGACCTCGGTCCGTACGCCCGCGGGCGCCAGCTCCTCGAGGCGGGCCGCAAGCTGCGCTGCCGTCCCCACCGGCACCGTCGACCGGCCCACGACCAGCGACCCGTCGCGCAGGCAGGGGGCGATCGCAGTCACCGCCGAGTGCAGCTGGGTGAGGTCGGCGGCGTCGCTGTCGCGGCGTTGCGGCGTCCCGACGCAGATCAGCACCACCTCGGCGTCGCTGACGGCCCACCCCACCGAGGTGGTGAACCGCAACCGCCCCGACGTCAGGTGCTTGTCCACCATCGGTTCCAGGTCGGGCTCGTAGAAGGGCACCCGGCCGGTCGACAGGAGCCGTACGCGTGCCTCGTCGACGTCGAGCGCGGTCACCTGGTGCCCCAGGTCGGCCAGCCCAGCGGCCTGGGTGACGCCGAGATAGCCGGCGCCGACAACCGCCACCTTCAGGCCCATCAGCCGGACCGTGCGCGGGGGTGTGCGGATGCATACACCTCGCGCAGCTTGTCGACGGTCACCAGCGTGTAGACCTGGGTGGTCGTGACGGACGCATGGCCTAACAGTTCCTGCACAACACGTACATCAGCACCACCGTCGAGTAAATGGGTGGCAAACGAGTGCCGTAGCGTGTGTGGCGAGACATCCGCGCGTACGCCGGCGCGGTCGGCAGCTCGAGCGAGGACCGTCCAGGCCGACTGGCGCGACAGCCGTCCCCCGCGCGCGTTCAGGAACACCGCCGGGGAGCCGGTCCCGGTGCCGGCCAGGTGCGGCCGGGCGCGGACGAGGTAGGCCTCGAGAGCGGCCACCGCGTACGACCCCACCGGGACCACGCGTTCCCGCCCACCCTTGCCGCTCAGGCGCACCGCCGCCTGGTCGGCGAGCTCGACATCGTCGACATCGAGGCCGACCGCCTCGGAGATCCGTGCCCCGGTGCCGTACAACAGCTCCAACAGCGCCCGGTCCCGGGCCGCCAACGCCGTGCCCGATGCCCCGGCGGCGTCGAGGATCGCGGTCACGTCGCTCACGGGCAGGGCCTTGGGCAGCCGTTTGGGCGGCCGCGGCGGCCGTACGGCAGCCGCCACGTCGGTCGCGATGGCGCCCTCGCGCAGGCAGAACTTGTGCAGCCCGCGCACGGCGACCACCGCCCGCGCCGCACTGCTGGTCGACAGGGCCGGATGCTCATCGTCCCCGGCCCGCAATCGGGCGAGGAAGCCCGCCACGTGCGCCTCGCCCACCGCGGAGATCTCACGCACGTCGGCGTCGGCCAGATAGGCCGCATATCGGCGCAGGTCACGGCGGTAGGAGGAGACACTGTTCGGCGCGAGACCACGCTCGACGACGAGGTGGTCGAGGTAGGAGGCGACCGCCTCGCGGATGGTCAGCATCGCCGCCGGACTCAGCCGAGCACCTCGTCAAGCGACAGCGGCAGACGCCCGTGCGCCTCCGCGACCGGGGCATTGGTGAGCTCCCCGGCGTAGGTGTTGAGGCCGAGCGCGAGGCTGTGGTCGTCACGCATCGCCTGCTGCCAGCCCTTGTCGGCGAGCGCCAGCGCGTACGGCAGCGTGACATTGGTCAGCGCGTACGTGGACGTGTGCGGGACAGCGCCGGGCATGTTGGCGACGCAGTAGAACAACGTCTCGTGCACGGGGTAGGTCGGGTCGGCGTGCGTGGTGGGACGGGAGTCCTCGAAGCAGCCGCCTTGGTCGATCGAGATGTCGACGAGGACCGCGCCCGGCTTCATGCGCGACACGAGCTCGTTGCTGATGAGCGTCGGCGCCTTGGCACCCGGCACCAGCACCGCACCGATCACGAGGTCGGCGTCCACGACGGCCCGCTCGACCTCGTAGGTGTTGGACGCCACCGTCTGCAGGTGGCCCTGGTAGATCCGGTCCGCCTCGCGCAGCCGCTCGATGTCGCGGTCCAGCAGCAGCACCTCGGCCTGCATCCCCAGCGCGATCGCGGCGGCGTTCATGCCGGAAACGCCGGCACCGATCACGACGACCTTGGCGGCGTAGACACCGGAGACGCCGCCCATCAGCACGCCGCGACCACCGCCTTGGCGCATCAGATGGTAGGCGCCGGCCTGCGGTGCCAGCCGGCCCGCGACCTCGCTCATCGGGGCGAGCAACGGCAGGGCGCCGGTGGGGGTCTGCACGGTCTCGTAGGCGATCCCGGTGACCGACCGGTCCAGCAACGCGGCCGTGCACTCCTTGGAAGCGGCCAGGTGCAGATACGTGAACAGGGTCTGGCCCGGCCGCATCCGAGGATGCTCTTCCTCGATCGGCTCCTTGACCTTCAGGATCAGCTCGCTGGCGTCCCACACGTCGTCGGCCGACGCGAGCATGGTCGCACCGGCGGCCACGAAGTCGGAGTCGGGGATCGCCGAGCCGACACCGGCCCCGGCCTCGACGTAGACCTCATGGTGGTGACGCACGAGCTCGTGCGCACCCGACGGCGTGATGGCAACGCGGTACTCGTGGTTCTTCACCTCGCGGGGGATGCCGATCTTCACGGCTACCAAGTCCTTCTCAGATCCAGCCGACCTCGTTGTCGGGGGTGCTGCAGGCGCGCCGAAGGGCGCTGGCCGGAGTGTAGCGACGAGCCGCCGCGCCAGGCCCGGTCAGTGCCCGGCCCGAGCGGCGGCGGCTGCGAGGATGCCCGCCACGGCCATCGAGTCGCACAGCTGACCGGCCAGCACCGCGCGCACCGCCTCGTCCAGCGGCGCCCAGACGATCTCGAGGTCGGCCTCCTCGTGCTGCGCCGGCGTCAGGTCACCACGCTCCTCCACCGACAGCGCGGTGAGGCCGCGGGCCAGGAACACCTGCCAGTGCTCGTTGCTGACCCCCGGCGACGACCACAGCTCGAGCAGCGGGCTCCACTCCCGTGCCGACACCCCGGCCTCCTCGGCGAGCTCGCGAGCGGCCGCGTCAACCGCCGGCTCACCGGCCACGTCGAGTATCCCCGCCGGCACCTCCAGCAGTCGACGACCGACCGGGTGGCGGTACTGCCGCAGCAGCAGCACCCGGTCGGCGTCGTCCAGGGCGACCACACCCACGGCGCCGGGGTGTTCGAGAACGGTGCGGGTGACCAGCGCACCGTCCGGCGTGCGCACCTCGTCCTCGCGCACCTGAACGAAACTGCCGTCGTAGGGTCGCCGGCTGCCCTCGACCGGCCACTGCTGGGCGGTGTCGCGCAGGTCGGCCGGCAGCAGCCCGGTCATGCGGTGGCCTGGACCGGCGCGCGCCGCTCCTCGTCCACGGGGAGCAGCAGCTCGCGTTGGCGGTCGATGGCGGCCGCCAACAGCCCAGCGAACAGCGGGTGTGGCCTGGTCGGCCGGGACCGCAGCTCGGGGTGCGCCTGAGTGGCGACGTAGTAGGGATGCACGTCACCAGCCAGCTCGACGAACTCCACGAGCGTCCCGTCCGGGGACGTGCCGGAGAAGATCAGCCCCGACGACTCCAGCACCTCGCGGTAGGCGTTGTTGACCTCGTAGCGGTGTCGGTGCCGTTCCTGCACCAGCGTCTGGGCGTACGTCCGCGCCACCAGCGAGCCCTCCCGCAGCGTGGCCGGATACAGCCCCAGCCGCATCGTGCCGCCGAGGTCGCCCGATCCTTCGACGAACGCCTTCTGCTCCTGCATGGTGGCGATCACGGGGTGCTCGGGGTCCACATCGAACTCCGACGAGCTCGCGCCGGGCAGGCCGGCGACGTTGCGGGCGTGCTCGATGACCATGCACTGCAGACCGAGGCACAGGCCGAGAGTCGGTATCTTCTCCTCGCGGGCATAGCGCAGGGCGCCGATCTTGCCTTCGATGCCCCGTACGCCGAATCCGCCGGGCACGCACACCGCGTCGACGTCGTGCAGCTGCCGGGCCGCGCCGGCCGGCGTCACGCAGTCATCGGAGGCGACCCACCGCAGGGTGACCCGCGCGCTGTGCTCGAACCCGCCGGCTCGCAGCGCCTCGACCACCGACAGGTAGGCATCGGGCAGGTCGATGTACTTGCCGACCAGCGCCACCGTGACGTCCTCGTCGGGCTGGTGCACGCGGTGCAGCAGGTCGTCCCACCGCGTCCAGTCGACATCACGGAAGGGCAGGTTAAGCCGGCGCACCACATAGGCGTCGAGCCCTTCGGAGTGCAGGACCTTGGGGATGTCATAGATCGACGGTGCATCGACGGCGGCGACCACGGCCTCCTCGTCGACATCACACATGAGCGAGATCTTGTGCTTAACGCTGTCGGGGATGTCCCGGTCGGCGCGGCACACGACCGCATCGGGCTGGATGCCGATGGAGCGCAGTGCCGCCACCGAATGCTGCGTCGGCTTGGTCTTCAGCTCGCCGGAGGGCCCGATGTAGGGCACCAGGGACACGTGCAGGAAGAAGCAGTGGTCCCGGCCGACATCGTGGCGTACCTGGCGCGCGGCCTCGAGGAACGGCAGGGACTCGATGTCGCCCACGGTGCCGCCGATCTCGGTGATGACGATGTCGACGTCGGACCCGGCCATGGCCACGACCCGTTCCTTGATCTCGTTGGTGATGTGCGGGATGACCTGGACGGTGTCACCGAGATAGTCCCCCCGGCGTTCCTTGGTGATCACCTCGGAGTAGATCTGGCCCGTCGTCACGTTCGCCCGGCCGGACAGGTCGACGTCGAGGAAGCGCTCGTAGTGGCCGACGTCGAGGTCGGTCTCCGCGCCGTCGTTGGTCACGAAGACCTCGCCGTGCTGAAAAGGGTTCATCGTGCCGGGGTCGACGTTGAGGTAGGGGTCGAGCTTTTGCATGGTGACCCGCAGGCCACGCGACTTCAGCAGCCGTCCCAGGCTGGAGGCGGTCAGCCCCTTGCCGAGCGAGGAGGCCACGCCACCGGTGACGAAGACGTGCTTGGTGGTCGTGTTCGCGGCCAACAGGGCTCCCGTGGTCGAAAGGCGGTGCGGATGCTCAAGCCTCCACGGGGTTTCAGCCTAGCAGCGCGCGCGTGCGGGAGCGGGCGCCACGCGTGCTCACTGCCGAGTGGGTGTGGGAGCAGCCGCACCCGCGGCGTCACTCATGCCGTACTGCCCGACCCCGCCACGGGCCTGCTCGGCGAGCGCGAGCACGGTCACGACCCGGCCGGCGGCCAGATCGAGGGCATCCACGCTGGACACGCCCTCCGCCGCCTCGGTCTCTCGCACCGCCGCCACCACCCCGCCGTCCGCCGACGCCGCCGGACCGGCGACGACGGCTCCCGCCGACCTGGAGTCGAGGGCGGAGGCGATCTCGGCAGCGACGTCGGCCTGGCCGTCGGGGGCGTCGTCCACCGGGTCGCCAGCAACCACGAGGGCCAGCTGCGCCCGCCGGGTGGCTACGCCGTCGACGACGATCAGGCCGGCCTCGTCGAGGGCGGCCTCGATGCCGTTGGCGGTGTCGTCACGCTCGGTCGCCCCGTCCTTGCCGGTGAGGAACGAGCGCGATAACGCCGCCCCGAGCAGCTGGTAGCTGACCGCACCATCGGCCGAGTCCGATCCGCGGCCGTCGAGAATCCGCTGGGCCAGGCCCTCGGCCAGCTGCCGGTTCGCCGGGTCGAGCAGCTCCTCGGTGAGGCTCACCGTCGACACGACCATGCCGTCGGCTGCGGCCACCTCGTCCCGCATCGCCCGCACCGCACCGGGGTCGGCACCGGGCAGGACGACGAGGCTGACCGTACGGCCGTCGAGCGCCGAGCCGACGACGGCCTGCGATGTCGTTCCGGCGAAGGCGTCGGCGAAGGCGAGCCTGGCATTCGCGCTGTCGAGCTGGTCGCGGGCCTGCTGCTCGCCGAGACGGTCGCTGTCGGACTGCTCGACAAGCCGCTCGCTCAGCTGAGCCTGCAGCGGGCCGGAGCCGAGGGCGATGCCGGCCGCCAGGGCAAAGAAGATCGCCACGATCGAGATGAGGTGGTACTTGAAGTCGATCATCTGAACCGCTCCCTGACGCCAGAAAGGAGATCGCTCCAGCCGTCCGCGAGCACGTTCAGCCATTGCTGGCCGGTTGGGGTGACCGCGACGGCCAGCAGCACCGCCAGCACGGCGGCCAGCACCAGGAGCACCAACTGCCAGGTGCGGACCCGGTTGTGGTGCAGGCGGGCCACGCTCTTGGCGTCGACGAGCTTGGGTCCGACCCGCAGCCGGGTCACGAAGGCGCTGGCAAGGCCGGCCTGGCCCCGATCCAGGGACTCCTCCAGCGACGCGTGCGAGCCGACGCTCACGATGAGGTCGGCTCCGCAGCTGTCGGCCAGCAGCATGGCGGCGTCCTCATCGGTACCGGTCGCGGGGAAGTCGTGGGCCTCGAGCCCGAGCCGGTCCAGCCGTTCGTCATCGCCGGACGGACCGGCGGTGACGAGCTCGGCCCCGCTGCGCAGGGTCCGGTCGCTAACCGCGCCCAGGTCGCCCACGATCAGGTCCGGGACGTAACCGGCCTCGACCAGCGCGTCGGCACCCCGGCCCACCCCGACCAGCACCGGCCGGTTCTCCCGGAGGTAGGACTTCAGGCCACGCAAGTCGGCACGGTAGTCATAGCTGCGCACGACGAGGACCACTGGACGCCCGGCTAGGCGAGTGCGCAGGTCGGGGACACCGACGCCGTCGAGGAGCACCGCTTGATCACGACGGAGGTACTCCACGCTGTTGAACGTGAACGCCTCGAGCTGGGCCGCGAGCCCGCTTCGAGCCGCCGCGAGACGCTCCGCCACCTTCGGCGGGTCGAGCAGCTCGCCCTCGGCGACGAGGCGGTCCCCGCGAAACAGCTGGCCGCCGTCGAGGCGCACCCGGTCGCCGTCTCGCACGAGGGCGAAGAGGTCACCGTCCACGACGTCGACGAGAGGGATGCCGGCGGCGGCGATAATTTCCGGGCCCAGGTTCGGGTACCTCCCGGACACCGATGGGGCCGCGTTGACCACCGCGGCCACCCTGGCGCCGACAAGGGACTCGGCGGCGACCCGGTCGAGGTCGAGATGGTCAATGACCGCGATCTCGCCGGCCTGCAACCGGTCGGTGAGGATACTGGTCCGCCGGTCGACACGAGCAACACCAGTGATACCGGGGCTATCGCCGGTGCGGGGACGCCGCATCTGAAGAAGCCTCATGACGCCAGCCATGGTGTCACGCGACGGGCGCTCGCCCCGCGAGCTGCCGTAGCACGGCGCGTCGCCCGGCTCAGCGGTCTCGTGCCGCCAGCTCGAGCAGCTCCTCGGCATGGGCCTTGGCCGCCACGGAGTCCTCGACTCCGGCCAGCATGCGCGACAGCTCGCGCACCCGCGCGGCGCCGTCGAGAACGTGCACCCCGCTGGTCGTGATCGTTCCGTCGTCGGATTTGTCGACCAGGTAGTGCCGGTCGGCGAAGGCGGCTACCTGCGGGAGATGGGTGACCACCAAAACCTGCGCATGCCGCGCCAGCCGCGACAACCGGCGCCCGACCTCGACCGCGGCCTTGCCGCCGATGCCGGCGTCGACCTCGTCGAACACGTACGTCGGCACCGGTGTGGTCGCCGCCAGCACCACCTCCAGCGCCAGCATCACCCGCGAGAGCTCACCGCCACTCGCGCTGCGCCCCAGGGGGCGTGGTGGCGCAGCGGCGTTGGCCGCGAGCAGCAGCTCGACCTCGTCGACGCCGTCGGGGCCGAGGCGTTGGGTGACCGGCCCGTCGCCGACGGCTCGCACCCGGGCGTGCAGGCTGGCATGCGGCATCGCTAGTGCGGTCAGCTCGTCGGTGACGGCCGCGGACAGGGCGGCGGCGGCGCGGTGTCGAGCCGTCGTGAGTGCCGAGGCGAGCGTGGCTAGCTCGACCAGCAGTGCCTCCCGTTCGGACTCGAGCGCGGCCCCGGTGTCTGCGGCCTGCTCCAGCTGGACCAGCTGCCCCTGCGCGTTCGCGGCCCAGCTCAGGACGTCGCTCAAGGTCGGCCCGTAGCGGCGAGCCAGCACCCCGAGCGTGGCCCGGCGCTCCTGGACAGCGGCCAGCCGGAGCGGATCGAGGTCGATGCCCCCCGTATAGCTGGTGAGGTCGCTCGCCAGATCTGAGGCGGCGTAGGCAAGCTCGGCGACCCGGTCGGCGAGCGCCCCGGCATCGGGGTCGTGTCCGCGCACGCCCTCGAGGGCGGCGCGGGCTCGCGCGAGCAGGGCGATCGTGTCGGGGACGGTGATCGCCTGGTCGTCCTGCCCGGCGAGCGCGCATCGGGCCTCGGCCGCAGCCAGCTGGAGCGCCTCGGCGTGCGCGAGTCGGTCCTCCTCGTGACGCAGCTCCTCGTCCTCGTCCGCGCGGGGTGCGGCCACAGCGATCTCGTCGAGACCGAGCCGGAGCCGGTCCAGCTGTCCCGCCCGCTGGTCGTCCTCGCGGTGCAGGGTTGCCAGCTCGCGGCCGACCTGGGCAAGGCGGCGGTAGGCAGGGTGGTAGCGCTCGAGGAGGGAGGCGACCTCGGCGCCGGCGAAGCGGTCGAGTGCCTCGCGCGGGGCTCCGGGTTGCCGCAGGCGCAGCTGGTCGGCTTGACCGTGGACGGCCACGAGCTGGTTCCCGAGGGTGGCAAGCACCGACGCGGGCACCGAGGCGCCGCCGAGGTGCGCTCGCGAGCGGCCCGCGGCACCCAGGGTGCGGGCGACGAGCACCGCACCGTCCTCGACCTCACCGCCCGCCTCGTCGACGAGCAGCCGGACCCCGGGCAGCGACTTCACCGACACCCGGCCCTCGACCCGGGCCTGGTCGGCACCGTGGCGGACCAGACCCGGATCTGCTCGGCCGCCCTGCAAGAGCATCAGTGCGGTCACGACCATGGTCTTGCCGGCCCCGGTCTCGCCGGTGACGACGGTGAGACCCGGGTGGAGGGCCAGCGCCGCGTCCTCGATGACGCCGAGCCTGCGCAGCCCGATCTCCTCCAGCACAGCTCTACACAGCCCCGCCACGCCAGCCGGTGACGGGTAGCCCGAACTTGCGGACCAGCCGGTCGGTGAAGGGCGCCTCGTGCAGCCGGGCCAGCAGGACCGGCCGGTCGGCGGCGCGGACCTCGACGCGTGCACCGGGTGGCAGCTCGTAGGTACGGCGACCGTCGCACCACAGCACACCGACCCCCGGGGTCTCGGCGATGAGCTCGACGGCCACCGTCGACGCCGGCGACACCACCATCGGGCGGGCGAACAGAGCGTGCGCGCTGAGCGGCACGACCAGCAGCGCAGCCACCTCGGGCCACACCACCGGCCCTCCGGCGCTGAATGCGTAGGCAGTGGAGCCGGTAGGGGTGGCGCAGACCAGACCGTCACCGCCCCAGCGCGACAGGGGCCGTCCGTCCACCTCGACGACCACCTCGAGCATGCGCTGTCGGGAGGCCTTCTCGACGCTGGCCTCGTTGAGCGCCCAGCACCGGTGCTCGACGACGCCCCCGCTGAGCACGACCGCCTCGACGGTCAGGCGCTCCTCGACCCGCCAGCGCCGGTGGACGATGCAGTCGACGGTCGCGTCGAGGTCGGCGAACTCGGCTTCGGCGAGGAAGCCCACGTGGCCCAGGTTGACGCCGAGCAGGGGGACTGCGGCCGGTCGGGCCAGCTCGGCGCCGCGCAAAATGGTGCCATCGCCGCCGATCACGACCATCAGCTCGCAGCCCGCCGCCGCCTCTGGCCCGGCGCAGACGACTTCCGGGGCTGGGGTGGGGAGGCTGGCATGGTCGAACACCAGGTCGGCCTCGTCGCGCAACATCCGCACGCCGACGTCGGCTGCGGCCAGCTGGCTGCACAACCGACGGGCCGCCGCCCGCGCATCCTCCCGGCCGGTGTGGGCGACCACGAGCACACGTCGTACGGGGGCACTCACCGGCCCACCTTCTCACCCTCGGGTCCCGCACACACTGCAGCGTCCACGTCGGCGACGACTGCCGCCGGGGCGTCGCGACGCAACCAGACGAAGTACTCAACGTTGCCCGCAGGACCCGGCAAGGTGCTGGCGGTGACGGCGCGGGTCCCCCAACCGATCTGCATCGCCGCGTGGGCGACGCTGACAACGGCTTCTGCCCGCAGGGCGGCGTTGCGCACGACCCCCCCACGACCCAGCCGCTCACGCCCCACCTCGAACTGCGGTTTCACCATGAGCAGCAGGTCCCCGTCCTCGCCGCAGACACCGCTCAGCGCGGGGAGCACCAGACGCAGCGAGATGAAGGACAGGTCGGCGACGACCAGGTGCACGGGCCCGCCGACCAGGTCGAGGTCCAGGTCGCGGACGTTCGTCCGGTCGTGCACCCGGACCCGGGTGTCCTGGCGCAGCGACCAGGCCAGCTGGCCGTAGCCGACGTCGACCGCGACCACCTCGCGGGCGCCCGCCCGGAGCAGGACGTCGGTGAAGCCGCCGGTCGATGCCCCCGCGTCCAGGCAGCGCCGGCCTCGCACGGCCAGCGCCGGCAGCGCAGTCAGCGCGCCGGCGAGTTTCCGACCCCCGCGGGAGACGTAGTCCAGCTGCCCGGCGGCACGAGGCTCGCGCACGACGATGGCGGCATCGGTGCCGACTGCGGTTGCTGCCTTGGCCGCGGTCGCACCGTTGACCGTCACCCGTCCGTCGGCGACCAGCGTCGCCGCCTGCTCGCGCGATCGCGCGAGCCCACGTCGGACGAGCTCGGCATCGAGGCGGAGGCGACGGCCCACGGCGTCGTCAGTCCGGCACGGACGTCTCTGAACCGAGCGCTGCGCTCAGGTCGCGGTGGACCGCGTCGTAGATCGGTACGTGCTGGTCGACCGGACTCTCATCGAGAGCGCTGAGCCGTGACTCGGTCCGTGCGGTGAGCCCCTCGGGTGGCATCTGGATCTCCTCGTCGTCCATCACTGCATCATCTCCCCCAGCAGCTCGACAGCCGGGGAGGTGTCGAGCTCGATCGAGCCGGCGTCGTCGTGGGCGAGCCAGCACGCCGCCACCGCCGCACGAAGTGCAGCCAGGGGGGCGGCGACGGTGTCGGGCGGAGCTGGATCGTCGGCGGTCGGTTGGTCGTCAGACAGCACCAGCTGCCCGTCGACGATACGCGCGGTCCACCCCGCGCACGCGGCCGCAGCGCCGCCCATGCCGTGGACCTCGGGATGGGCCACCAGCAGCCCGCCCAGGTCGGCAGCGACGAAGTCGGGACGCTCGTCCCCGGTGGCCGCCAGCAGCTGCTCGATCGTCGTGACCCCGGTCAGGACCAGCAGGGACGGCATCCCGTAGCGGCGGGCGCCACTGATGTCGGTGTCGAGGCGGTCACCGACCATCAGCGGGCGGCGCGCGCCCGTGCGCAACACCGACTCCTCGATCAGCGCCGGCTCAGGCTTGCCTGCCACCACCGGTCTCACCCCGGTCGCTGCGCCGATGGCCTCGACGAGCATGCCGTTCCCCGGGGCGATCCCGCGGGCCGTGGGAACCGTGCGGTCGGCGTTGGACGCCACCCAGGGAAGGCCTGCCGCGACGGCGTAAGCGCCCTCGGCGAGCAGCTGCCAGCCGACGGTGGGGTGGAAGCCCTGCACGACGGCAGCAGGGCCGTCGTCCGCGCTGTCGACGGAAGTCAGGTCGTGCTCGGCGAGGGCCTCGACCAGTCCCGCTCCTCCGACCACCAACACCCGCGCACCTGCGGGGACCCGCTCGGCCACCAGCCGGGCGGCCGCCTGGGCAGATGTCACGACGTCGGTGTCGTCGAGGCTCAGACCGAGCTCGCGCAGGTGCTCGGCCACCGTGTGGGGAGCGCGGGCGGCGTTGTTGGTGACGTAACCCAGGTGCTGGCCAAGCTGCTGCGCCGCCGCGAGGTGTGCCACCGCACCGGGCACGGCATCGGCGCCGACATAGACCACGCCGTCAAGATCCAGCAGGGCGACGTCGTACACACCCGCAAGCGGCTGCGTGCTGGCGGCCAAGGACGCGGCGGTCATCACGGCTGCGTCTCCTCCTGCTCGGTTCCTACGGGCTACCGCAGCCTAGGATGCGCCGGTGACACCACCGGCCCGGGACCCCGCGCAGGAGGGCCTGCACCTGCGTCCGATGCGCCCACTGGTCTATCGCGCCTCGCCCGAACGCGACGTGGCCTCCGTCACGATGCCTCCCGTCGAGGCGTGGGACGACGGCAGGCTTCGCCAGCTCGCCGCGGCGAACCCCGACCACGTACTGCACCTGTCGGCGCCCGGTGTGGGCGGTACCGCGGCTGCTGGTGCCGGCGCGACGCTGCGCGAATGGCGCTCGGCAGGGGTGGTCACCGCTACCAGCGAGGAGAGTCTGTTCGCATGGACCTGGCGGGTGGGCGGTCGCCAGGTGCGCGGTGTGGCCGGCGCCGTTGCGCTGCCGCTGGCAGCCGCGGCCGTGCCCCACGAGGGGGTCCGGCCGGCCATCGTCAGGGACCGCCAGCAGCAGCTGGCGCAAGCCGGCGTGCAGGTCGAGCCGATCGTGGTCCTGCACGACGGGTCGCCGCTGTTCAGTGAATCGGTGAATCGCCAGATCACCCGGGAGGATCCCCTACTCGATGTGCAGGTGACAGACGGTGACGAGCGGCACCGCATCTGGTCGCTCACCGATTCGGCTGCACTGTCGTCGATCGCCTCGCTGCTGGCGGCCGCGCCAAAGCCGGTCGTCGCAGACGGGCACCATCGGCTGCGCGCCCTGGACGCCATGGGGAGCCCGACATGGTCGACAGCAATGGTGCTGGTGGTGGATACCGCCACCTCGGACCTGTCGGTCGGGTCGGTGCATCGGGTCGTCCCCGACCTCGATATCGCTTGGATCCAGGAGCAGGCCGGGACCGAGCTGACGGCGCTCAGCAACGGGGTCGAGGGGGCATGGCTGTCAGCGGCCGACCCCGGGCACCTGCGTTGGGTCCTGGCCGACGACACGGCCCTGTTCGGGCTCGATCTCGCGGCCGCGTCGGTGCACGCCATGCACGGCACCGCCGCGGTCTGTGCTCCGATCGCGCGCGACACCTGTCACCTGCACAGCCATCTGCTGCCCGCCTGGGGTATCGACCAGGACACCTTGCAGTACGTGCACAACTGGACGCAGGCCCGTCGGGTCGCGACGCGTCACGGCGGGTTGGCCGTGCGGACCTCGGCACCGACGTTGGACCGCATCATCGACGCCGCCCGCGCCGGCCACACCCTCCCGCACAAGGCGACCTCGATCGGGCCCAAGCCGCGGATCGGGTTGCTGATGCTCCCGGGGCACTCAGCCTGACCCGATCGACGCTGACGCGGTTCGACGCAGCCGCCTGGCGGTGACGACGTCGATCTCGACCCGGCTGCTGGGCCCCGTCGGACCACGCCAGAACCGCCGCCGGACAGCACCCTCCACCTCGACCAGGCTGCCGGGCTCCCACGACAACAGCGCCCTTCGGCCGCGGGCGCTCCAGGCCAGGCAGTCCAGCGTGTCCACCGACTGGTGCGGGCGCACGGCGGCGGCGCGCCGTCGCACCACGAGCCGGGCGGTGACGATCGGGGCACCACTGGGCAAGACGCGTTCTCTGCCCGCCGTGGACACCCTTCCCCGCACCTGAACGTGATTGACGAAGTCGTCCAGATCCTCCGTCTCGGAGCGCTGGTTGGCTGCCATGCGCACCACCTCCACCCACAGCCTGGTCGAGATCGGCGGGGCGCAGGGTGGTTGTCCACAGTCCGTTAGAGTCAGGAGCCGGATCGTGCCTGCAACATGTCCGCCCGCTCGAGAGCATCGGTGTCGCCCTGTCCGTCGACGGCCGCGGCCCGGTGGAACCACTCCAGCGCCTCGGCCTCGCGACCCGCCGCCTCGAGCGCATCGGCGTAGGCGTAGCGCAACCGAGGCACCCAGCTGTCCCGCGAGTGCGTGCGGATATCAGCTCGTTCCAGCAAGGCGACAGCCGCCTCCACCTCACCGCGATCACGGCGGGCGCCGGCAACGACGATCGCCAGCTCTGCGCGGCCCTGTGCGCCAAGCAACTCCGCACCGGGGTCGCGCGCCAGTGCCAGGGCCCGGTCCGGCCGACCCAGTGCCCGTTCGCAGTCCGCTATCACCGCCAGGTGGTCCGGACGCCCGGTCATGCGCCGTACCGTCTTCAGCTCGCGCAGGGCCTCGGCCCACTGACCGGTGAGGTAGGCGAGCTCGCCATACGCTTCGCGCACCGCAGCGACCCGGGCAGCACGTGCTCTCGCGGCGCGCGCGTGCGCGAACGCCACCTGTGGGTCGGAGTCGGCAAGGCGACCGGCCATCACCAGATGCCGGGCCACCCGGGCCCCCAATCGCTCGGGCAGACCGCGCAGCTGGTCGGTGACGTCTCGTCCGAGCTCCTTGCCCGTCACGTCGTCGGGCAGGGCCGGGCCGTCGTACTCCTCCTGGCTCATCCCCCGCCGTTCGGCGGACGACGGTGCCCGGCGTTGCCCCCCGTCACCGCTCGGGCGCTGGCTCCGTCCGCCGGGTCGGCGGTCACGACCTGTGCTCACTGCGCGCCTCCTGCTCACAAGGGTCCAGACATGCGACAAGACCACCGAGGGTATCGGTGGCCTTGTCGAAAGATTGTCCGGCGACGTCCTAGTCTCCCACGCAGTCTCCCACGCAGTACCATCGGCGCTGAAAGGCTTAACTTCCGGGTTCGGGATGGGACCGGGTGTTTCCCTCTCGCCATGGTCGCCGAAACTCTATGGAGATATGATCGATGCCCGACCGTATCTCGGGAACCGCACAGTGGACGCGTAGCAAAGAATTGTAAGACAAGCCCTCGGCCTATTAGTACCGGTCGGCTCCATGCATTACTGCCTTCTACCTCCGGCCTATCAACCCAGTCATCTACTGGGGGCCTTACCAGGTTAACCCTGTGGGAGACCTCATCTTGAGACATGCTTCCCGCTTAGATGCCTTCAGCGGTTATCACTTCCGAACGTAGCCAACCAGCCGTGCTCCTGGCGGAACAACTGGCACACCAGAGGTTCGTCCATCCCGGTCCTCTCGTACTAG